>Ga0265338_10000953_pt1 | contig 48730 bp, 49 predicted proteins | sample 42126metaG_FD_193579 | JGI IMG/M metagenome (GOLD analysis project Ga0265338, IMG submission 193579) | Rhizosphere microbial communities from Carex aquatilis grown in University of Washington, Seatle, WA, United States - 4-21-26 metaG | ecosystem: Host-associated > Plants > Roots > Rhizosphere...
GAGGGTAGAGGGTAGAGGGTAGAGGGTAGAGGTGTAGAGGGTAGAGGTAGAGGTAGAGGTAGAGGTAGAGGTAGAGGGTAGAGGGTAACGACATTCCTCATTCGGCGGGCACTTTTTTGCGTTATGCTAAATAACGTGTCACCGTTGGCTCTTGCGCTTTCCCTATTCTTGGCGCGCTACAACTCGTACGGTGGGGCGCACCTGGTTCCTTCAGAGTTCACTCAGAACACGCTTGAGATCGCGTGGGTTAGGGGATCAATTCTATCTCGACGAGTTGTAAGTGCCCTGTCCGACCTTCGGATACCGATGCTCACATGCGACAACATGTTAACGGGTCGGGATCAGGAGTCCATTATTCTTGTTCTTCCGCAGGACGCGCTCCGCGCGCTGAAGCTGATCAAGAAGCATTGCGGGTTCCCAATACTAAACGCCCGGCTCATCGATTATCAGGACGCGAAGCGCGCCAGCGCGTTGAAGCAGAGCTCGTCCATCCGCTGATTGCTCCATATGATATCGTTGGGCGACTTGAGTTCGATGCGGGGTAACGTCAGAGCTTAGATGGAATACACAAACCTTGGCCGGACGGCCCTTAAGGTCAGTCGGCTCTGCCTTGGCACAATGAATTTTGGGCCGGAGACCACGGAACCCGACAGCTTCAAAATCATGGACCACGCGCACGGGGTGGGCATTAACTTCTTCGACACGGCGAACGTGTATGGCTGGAAAAAGGGCGAGGGGGTTACCGAAAACATCGTGGGGCGTTGGCTTGCGCAGGGTGGCGGGAGGCGTGAGAAAACGGTGCTCGCCACGAAGGTTTATGGCGAAATGGGAGACTGGCCGAACTCAGGCAAGCTTTCGGCTCTTCATATCCGCCGCGCGTGCGAGAGCAGCCTCCGACGGCTCCAGACGGACTACATCGACCTTTATCAAATGCACCACGTGTACCGCGAGGCGCCTTGGGACGAGATCTTGCAGGCGATGGAGATCCTGGTCCGGGAGGGCAAGGTCTTATACGTTGGGAGTTCCAACTTCGCTGCTTGGCATATCGTGAAGGCCAACGAGGCGGCTAAGAGCCGGCATTTCATGGGACTGGTGTCCGAACAGAGCCTTTACAACTTGAACGCGCGAATGATCGAACTCGAGGTCATTCCGGCTTTGGAGGATTACGGTCTCGGCCTACTTCCTTGGAGTCCACTTGGGGGTGGCATATTGGGCGGCGCACTCGAGAAAGCGGCGAGCGGTCGCCGGGCGTCTGCCTTGGCGGTAAAGCGCCTCGAAGAAAGCAGGCCGAAGATCGAGAAATGGGAGGCCTTGTGCAAGGAAATTGGCGAGCACCCGGCCGACATGGGTCTTGCCTGGCTTCTGCACCAAAAGGCGGTGACGGCGCCGATCGTTGGCCCGCGTACTCTGGAGCAACTGGATGGGGCTCTGCACGCGCTGGAGATCAAGCTAGGCGAGGAAGTTCTCGGAAAGCTCGACGCGATTTTCCCCGGGTACCAGACTGCGCCGGAGCACTATGCGTGGTAGGTACAAGGTGCCAGGTGATAAGAGGAAGGTGAAAGGTATCGCTAAGATGATGAGTTAACGTGGTGTTGCATCGCAATCCACCGATCTAACGCTACGTTATCCGCCAGTTTCGCTATTCACTTTCTACCTTGCACCCTTCATCTAATTCGCCGCCGGTGTGCCGGCAGGGCCTGAGGCGGCGGGCTTGTCAGACGTGTAGATATTTGCGATGGCTTTCTGGCCATCGCCTCTCCACTTGACGTTGACGATCTCGTCGCTGATCTGACGCCATCCGTTAGCACCCCGAATCCAGTTCTGACGTTCTGTGGATACCAGTTCGGCGGTATAGTTCCGCTTCGAATCGTCCATCATTTGGCCCTTGAAGCTGTACTGAACGACGGCCATGGCTACCGGTCCACTGCCGACCACATTGAGGACGTCCACATGCCATTTGCCGCTCTGAATCAGGGATAGCTCGCTCTTTATTTCTTTCTTCGCGTCGTTATAGTTCAGAGTCTTGCCATCCACCATCTTCCACACGTAGTCGGGGCTGAAGTAGGCAGTCACGGCATCAGCGGCGCCCTTGTTATAGTCGGCCTCGATTTCGCCATAAAGCTTATGCATCGCGTCCTTGATGGGCTGGGGTTGGGCCAGCGCAGAAGTACAGACCAAGGCAGCCGCGCAGAGCACTATTAGTCTTTTCATAATTGTTACTACCACTTTGACTACTCGGATGTTAGACGTATTTCCAAAGGGGTCTTATCTAACCGCGCACGAAAGATTTAAGGATAAACCATATATTCGCGGGCCGCTCCGCGAGGCGGCGGGTGAAGTAGGGATACCAACTCTCTCCGAACGGAACGTAGACGCGGACGTTATAGCCTTCGCTTCTCAGGCTCTCCTGGAGATCCCGTCTGATACCGTAAAGCATCTGAAACTCGAACTTGGCCTTGTCGACCTTCTCCTGTGTTGCGTAGGCCTTCAAGATCTCGACGATCCGCTGATCGTGGGTGGCTATCGCTGGATAGAACCCATCCTTCAAGAGACGCTTACCGCATTCGACGTAGGCCTCGTCGACCTTCGCCTTGGCTTTATGCGCGACGCTTTCCGGTTCAAGATAAGCGCCTTTTACGAGACGCGTTCGCATCTGAAGCCGGATCATCAGTTCGACGTCGTCCGGGGTGCGGTAAAGGTAGGACTGAAGCACGGTTCCCGTGTTCTTGTGATCGGGCCATACCCGTTCGATAATTTCAAGCGTTCGTTGCACATAGGCGGAGGCCTCCATGTCCACCCGTACAAAGCTTCCGAAGGTTTCTGCCTCCGTTAAAACCTGTCGGTAGTTCCTTTCGGCGACGTCGTCTCCTTGGTCAAGGCCACATTGGGTCAGTTTGATCGAGATGTTAGCGTTCTTCCCGCAGGGGCTGGCCGCGATGCACCCCAACATCTTCATGTAGGTTGACCGCGCGGCGAGAGCCTCTTGCTCGCTCTTCGTGTTTTCGCCTAGATAGTCGAGGGTAACAAGGAAGCCTTTGGCGGTTAGTCCTTCGCAGACATTGATGGCCTCTTCAAGAGATTCGCCAGCGATGAAACGTCGCACGACGCCTCGAAAAAGGAAGGACTTGCGCACCATCCTTTCCACTGGGGAAAAGGCGGAAGTTTTTAAGATCAGTGCGCGCCCCAACATTGCGGTGTGGTGGAAGTGTACCGGGTTGGGTGAATGAGCGATTGGCGATCGGCGGAGGGAGTGTGGCGGATAAGGGGCAGGGAGCCGCCTCACTATTCGCCCAGTCACAATCACCTTTTCTCCCTCAGCCCGCAAATAGTTCAGTCAAGGACGGGCCTTCGCCAACCGATATTTTCAGTAGCACTTATTGTGTGTGGCGAATATGAAAATTCATACTCTGGCTTATTCGCCAGACACCGGCTGGACCCCGCCTGAGTTTCCGAGTCTCGACTCGGAGCAAACCCTTATTCTCGCGTTCGCGGCGTCCAGTTACTTGGCTAACTCCGCGCCTTTCGAAGAACTAAAGAAGGCTTTCCCGAATTCTATGATCGTCGGCTGTTCGACATGCGGGGAAATCCACGCCGATAAGCTGCAGGACGACTCGGTCACGGTTGCGGTCGCTAAGTTCGAGTACACCAAACTATCGATCAGTTACGCGAAGATCGAGCACTCGGGAGACTCCTTCGTTTCGGGAGTCGGCTTGGCCCATCGGTTGGACCGTCGCGGACTCCGATGCGCGTTTATTTTGTCTGGCGGTAGAGGCGTCAACGGGAGCGAACTGACGCGGGGCCTCAACTCAATTTTTGCGGACGACGTCATTCTCACCGGAGGCATCGCAGGCGATGGCTCAAAGCTCTCGAGCACCTGGATTTTGAAAGAAGGCATGCCAGTGACCGGATATGCGTGCGCGCTCGGCCTCTACGGGGACGAGCTCATTGTCGGATGCGGGTCGGAGGGTGGTTGGAGCCCCTTTGGTCCGGAACGCCTCGTTACGCGCTCGCAGGGCAACGTTCTGTACGAGCTGGACGATCAACCTGCGCTGGAGGTTTACCGTCAATACTTGGGCGAGCATCCAGACGCATTTGTCGACGCGGGCCTCTTTTTCCCTCTGTCGGTTCGACCAAAGGAACACGAGGATCAGCACTTCGTTCGGACGGTGGTTGGGATCAACGAGGAGGATAACTCGCTGTCATTCGGAGGAGATATTCCCCAAGGCTCTATCGCGCAGTTAACATACGGAAAGCTCGACCGACTGATCGAAGGTGCTCATAATGCAGCCGGACATGCAGGGGCAGGCTGCTTGGATGGAATGCTTGGCGTTGCCATCTCTTGCGTAGCCCGTCGGCGCGTTTTGGGGGAGAGGACTGAAGAAGAGATTGAAGCGGTGCTTAGCTCGCTGCCCCGCGGCTCTAGCCTGTTGGGATTCTATTCGAGCGGTGAGATTTCCCCTTGCGCAAACGGGCACTCCGACCTTCATAACCAAACCATGGCTTTAACCACTTTCGCGGAATCCGCTTGACATGGACGAAACCCTCGCTCGACAGCTTAGACGATTGGGGCTAACGGACCAGCAGCCGCCGAACAAAGAGGCTTGGGCGGCCTTGTTGGCTCGCATTGGTTCAACCTATCAGAGCTTAGAAGGCGACCGCGTGCTTCTTGAAAGGGCTCTCGAGGTTTCCTCACGGGAAATGACCGAACAGAACGAAAGCCTGAGGCGCAACCGCGACGAGGCTCTGGAGATCGCCGCCGCAAAATCCCAGTTTCTGGCAAATATGAGCCACGAGATTCGAACGCCGATGAACGGCGTGATCGGCATGGCCTCTCTGCTGCTGGATACTGAACTTGACGAGACGCAGCGGGATTTCGCGCAGATGATTTCCAATTCGGCCGCTTCGCTTATGGAAGTGATCAACGACGTGCTCGATTTCTCGAAGATCGAGTCTGGGAAGCTCGAAATGCAGTTCGAGGAGTTCAGCGTTCGGCAGACCGTGGAGGAGGTTGTCGATACGCTGGCGCCAAAGGCCTTCGAGCGCGGGCTAGAACTATTTTCCGACGTCGACTTCGACATCCCCGAGTTGGTCGTCGGCGACTCGACCCGCGTTCGCCAGATTCTTAACAATCTCCTTGGAAACGCAATCAAATTCACTCACGAGGGTCACGTGGTGGTGAAGGCCAGCGCGACGCCGGAAGGCGAGGGTTACCGGCTTGCGCTAAATGTATCGGATACCGGTATCGGCATTCCAGCCGACCGACTCGAAGCCATCTTCGAGAGCTTCACTCAAGGAGATGGAAGCACAACCCGCCGCCATGGCGGAACGGGCCTTGGATTGACGATCAGCCGCCAGTTGGCCGAAATGATGGGCGGCCACGTCAACGTTCAGAGCTGCAAGGGACAAGGCAGCAGTTTCACGGCCGACTTGTTTGTCCATTCGACTTTAGATGACGACACTTTCGCTCATCCGAAGATTCCAGATTTGCGAGTTTGTATCATGGTACGGAACGAAGAACTCGCCGGCACTCTCTCAAAGCATGTCAAGGCGTTGGGCGCGACGGTTACCTTCGGCGAACCAAGCGAAGACCTGTCGCATCGGGCGGACTTGGACCTGGTCGTGTTGGAGGCGAACCCCAAGCTAGACCAAGAGTCGTTGGAGGCCGCCTTGCGCACAAGCGGCCATAAGGCTATTATTTTATGCGAGCCTCGCGCCTTTCGCGCCAGCCAAGGCTCAGAGCGGACTCGGATGGTGCGTAAGCCGGTTAAGCGGGACACCTTTGCAAGGGCAATAACGGATCTTCTGACCTCCGATGGCGACCGTCGAGGTCGACCCGGCGGAGTGGCTGCTTAACAAGATACATCCTTCAGTTCCAGAAGGGGGCCGAGCCACGGCTCATAGCGTCGCCAGCGCTCGACGGACGTGCTGTAGATCGGTTGGCGCGCCTGCCACCGGCTTGGGGTGTTCACCGGGCTTGGATTGTTCTCGTGATGTAGGCACGCATCGTCCCAAGGAAGCTCTAAGAACTCGAGCACTTTCCGCGTCACTGGCTCCTTCGACGAGATCAACTCCTCGTAGTCGAGTTCCATCAGCCGGTCTGCCGGGATGACCGTTCGCCAGTAGTCCATCATCTGCAGGTACGCGCGGTAGTAGGCGACGATATTCTCCTGACTGTAGGCGAAGTTGGGGCCTGCGCCGTAGTAGGTCATGTAAATCGACAAGCACGTATCGATAGGGTTTCTTCGGATGTGGAGAATCTTGGCCTCGGGCAAAGCGCAGTCGATGAGACCCAGATGCCAGAAGTTTAATGGCATTTTGTCGGTGATGTGCGGCGCCTTCCCAGCGCCGGCCTCGAGAACTTTTAGATAGTCGCCGGCCAGCCTCTTAAGATCGGTTGGATCGGCAGTTTTCGCCCACTTATCGTAAACCCGCTCGCTTTCTAGGGTCCAAAAATCTAGCTCGCCCGCCGCCTTTACCTGGGGATGGCTGGAGAGAATCTGTTCCAGCAACGTTGTGCCGGAGCGGATCATGCCAACGATCAAGATGGGTGTTTTGCTCGACGATCCGTGCGCGCGTAGGCTGGAGATCTTCTCTGCGGAGAACTGCTCCTTGCGCGATTCGATCTTCTTCGCCAGAGCTTTCGGATCGAACGGCCTTCCCGCGTTGTGAACGCGAAAAGCGGCTTCGCATGCTTTGTCGAAGTGGCGCATGGCGTCTTCGTAATCCTTTTTGTTATCGAGAGCCATGCCGAGGGCATAGTCCAGAAACATGTGATCCGTGCGCTTCAGGGCAGGGTTGTTGTAAACCTCCGTCGCCTGGGCTAGCCAGGGTTCGCCGTTGAGCTCATAGCACCGGGCTTCGGCAAGGTAGTGGTAGGCGACACCCTGGACCGGCGCTAGCAGCACGGATTCGGTGAGGCAGGTTATCGCATCCTGAAAACGCCCTTGACCCACAAGCCATTTGGCGTACTCCTGGCCTGCGGAAGGGTTCAGCTCGATGGCCTTCTTGTACGTCTTTTCGGCATCGTCCGACCGGCCGACCGCCGCATAGGCGTTGGCCAGAGTGGCTACCAGATGGGTCGAAGTTGGAAATACCGTGAGTCCCGCTTTGGCAACTTCGATGGCTTCTGCGGGGCGGCTTACCCAGAAAAGCTGTTCGCAAAGCTGGAGCCAGTTTTCGAGATTGTTTGGATCGAGATCGACCGCGCGCCTAAAGGCCTCTACCGCTTCTAACGACTGCTCATCCTGCCTGAGGGCCAAGCCCAGGTTCCGGTAAGCCGCAGGGGACTCTGGATCCTGTTTCAAGACCTCTTGAAAGGCGGCGATGGCTTTCTTAGGTTCTCGCTTCGACAGCCAGCACAATCCCAGCGCGTTGTATGCAAAGGCGTTTGCATCTATTTCGACCGCCCTCTCAGATAGTTGGATTGCCTCGTCCAAGAATCCCTGAGATTTTCTCGAGATGGACAGCCAAACGAGTGCCTCGTGCTGGTCGGGGGCGCTCTCCAGAACCGTTCTTAGATAGTGTTCCGCGGGAACGTGTTGCGCGAACTTCGCGCAAATCACGCCCAAGATAAGGTTTGCGTCGACGTTCTTGGGGTCGTTTACGAGCACGGCGGTCAGGATCTCGGCGCATTTCTGGAACTCGCCCTGGCCGAAAAGAGTCCTTGCCGCTTCGAGGCTGTCAATTGGATGGTTTGTCATGCGGTGATTCCATTATGTTTGATTGGGGAGGGTGGAGGCGTTGGGGGCTTGGGCATTGGGCCTTGGGCTTTGGGTGTTTGGGCTTTGGGGTTTGGGCTTTGGGCCTTGGGCATTGGGCCTTGGGCTTTGGGTGTTTGGGTGTTGGGTGTTGGGCTTTGGGGGCCTTGGGATTGGGCATTGGGCATTGGGCATTGGGCCTTGGGCCTTGGGGTTTGGTGTTTGGGCTTTGGGCATTGGGCCTTGGGTGTTGAGGTGTTGGGCTTTGGGGGCCTTGGGCTTACCGTACGTAAACCCTAACGCCTAACACCCAATACCCAAGGCCCCACAACTAACACCCAACTCCCGGACTTTCTCTTATCAATGTTCGGGCGGCAAATGATCGTTCCATTCGATAGGTAATTTACAAGTAGATGAACAAGATCCTAGAAACTTCGACTTCGCATGTGGAAGAGCTGCCCTCTGGCGTATACCAAGTTCGCTCGCTCCCCGATGCGGCTTATAGCGAGTTGTGGGATTCCGTTATTATCGACGAGGGGTTGAAAGAGGCTTTGATTTGCCAGGCCACCCTGAACATCTCCATCCGCAAGCGGGTTTCCAGGGCGGTGATTCCGATGCACGGAATCATTCTGCTCGTGGGCAAGCCCGGCACGGGCAAGACGTCGCTGGCTAAGGGTCTTGCCTCGGAAACGGCGAAGCTTCTTCCTAAGGACGAACCGGTCACTTTCATCGAGATCGAACCCCATGCAATGACTAGCGCGGTGCATGGCGAATCGCAACGCGCGGTCACCGAGCTTTTTGGACAGACGATCGCCGACTACGCGGAAGCGGGTCCGACGATCGTGCTCTTGGACGAGGTCGAATCGATTCTCGTCGACAGGGCAAAGCTGAGCTTGGAAACCAACCCGGTCGACGTTCACCGCGCTACGGACGCGGCCCTTGTTGAGCTGGATCGCCTTGCGGAGAAGTTCCCTAACCTGCTTATCATTACGACCAGCAACTTTCCCCAGGCGATCGATGTGGCCTTCGTCTCGAGATGCGATCTTGTGATGCACATTCCGATGCCCAACTACAACGCTTGCCGGAACATCCTGGAAGAGACCCTGATTGGATTTTCCCGAACCTTCCCCTCGGTTAAGGAGCTTATCGACACCGACGAGTTCGACACGGTGGTTAGGGCGTGCGTCGGGCTTGACGGGCGGCAGATAAGGAAAGTCGTGGCCTCCGCGTGCGCCTTTTCGCGGGAGACGGCGGCGGACCCGAACCGTCTTTCGATCACCGACCTCCTTTGTGCCGCCGGCCGCTCGAAAGATGATGCTAAGAAGTAGGGAAATGGGTGAAAGGTAGTTAGGTGAGAGGATATAGGCTAAAGGAAGTGGGAAGTAGGCCCGCCAGGGCTGTTGCCGAGCAAGGAATCAAGATTTAGACAACGGCTTCTGCAGCTAGTTAGCGCGACTATTTCCTATTTCTTTGTCCTTTCACCTACTTCCTATTCCCTTTAGCTTCCACCCACCGCCCTGCACCTTTCACCTCTCACCTGTCCTCCCCATGCACGTACTTCTCCACGTTCACCTCCCACGTGACTACCATCCCTTCTTGAACCATTTCATCAAGGATTATTAGGAACGGGTCGATCCGATCGGCGTGGTCCACCATCATGATGACGACCGGACGGTCGTGGGAAAGCTTGAAGAACGAGGCGCGGTGGATGACGCTATTGGCGCCGAAGCCCTCGACTCCGTGGAATACGGTGGCGCCCGCAATACCTTCGGCGTGGGCGCGGGCCACGATGGCATCGTCCAGAGACTGGCCGTGCCACTTATCGCTTTCGCCGATAAAGATGGCAACCGATTTGGCTTTACCGTCTATTTTCAAGGCGTTTCACCTCCCTTTCCATGGCGGTAGAACTCCACGTTTACATTCCAAGTTTCGATGAGGCTCGCTCCTACCATCTCGCGAAGTTCTGGCAGGAAACGGTCGATTTTCTCCGGGGAGTCGACGATCAGAACGGACATGGGAAGGTTGGTCATGAGAACTTCGATGTAGGCGTCGTGCAGATGGCTGCTCGCGCCAAATCCCATGAGTCCCTGGATGCTTGTGCCACCGGCTAAACCCGCTTCGTGGGCTTTACGCAAAACCTGCTCGTGAAGGGGCTTGCCCTGCCAGCGGTCATCTTCTGTGATGAAGATGTTTAGGGCTTTGCCCGGCCCTTCAAGCTTCACGATTTCGCCCCCGAGAGAAGCCGCGCAAGAACGTCGCCAGCCCATGTGCCTAGAAGTCCGAGGACTACGCTGCCGACGACGTTGCCGATTGCGGGCAGATAGTTGCCACGCTGGATAAGGTTATAAGTTTCGAGTGAGAAGGATGAGAACGTGGTGTAGCCGCCCAGGAACCCAACCACGAGCAAGGTCCGCCAGCCTGGCCCCCACTGCAAGCCAAGAATAAGCCCCATGATCAGTCCGATCGCAAAGCAGCCGGTGGCGTTGACCACGAACGTGCCCCACGGAAATGGCGGTTGGGCAAAACCCTGAACCCACCGGCCTAGCCAATAGCGCCCGTTTGCGCCAAGGCTAGCGCCGAGCGATATGAGGAGGCTATCGGAAAGCCATTTCACTTGAGGATTCTGACACTTTGGGAAGGGCAGGTGGGTAAATAGGAATGTTTGATTTGCGCCTTGATAATAGCGTCCGCCGGAGTCACGTTCCGGCCGACCCCGGAAGAGGGTGTTGAACCAAAGGGTACTATTCGCAGAGGACCATGCTTAAACAGGAGACCTTGGAACGGCGGCGAAGAATGAAGGCGGCTACGAGTCGATTGCATGAGCGTGCAACAGAGCTTCGCCGAAATCCGACGGGCGCTGAAGCATGGCTGCGAAAAGCCTTCAAAATGCGGTCCAACGAGAGAATCAGAAGGCAGCTTGTGGTAAGCAATATGATCGTTGACTTGGCCCTCCCGGAACGAAACCTCTTGATTGAGCTAGACGGAGCCTCCCATGAGGATCGTGAACGCGATGCACGCAGAGACGGCAAGCTCAGGGGTTTCGGTTTCAATGTTCTTCGTTTCACGAACGAAGATATTTTCGAACGAACCGACTTAGTCCTGTCGGAAATCCTGTTTATGCCTCGCAACGTTAGGGCCAAAGATCGATACCTTGTTGCGATGAGGACGGCGGCCAGGAATCGGCTAGCATGACCAGGGCCTTGCCTGTGCCGGCTGGTCGACATCTTCCGTCGTTCCAAACCTATGAGCGAACCTGACTATAACGGTGTGACAGTCGAAGCAGAAGCCAAGAGATACGGGAAGCAACCGCACATTGATTACAACAGATTTCCTCATAGGTTTTTACTGACGGGAGCGGGCTTTACCAAGAACTTTGGCGGGTGGCTTGCGGCCGAATTTCAAGAGCACCTTCTTTCAAAAGCCCAGATTAGATCCAGCCCGGAATTGCTTCAGCTTGTCCAAACGGTGCCCAGTTTTGAGCAAGCCCTTGCCAAAGCCCGAAATGGCCTTATAACTAATGTAAATCTCAAGGCGCTAGAGGAGGCAATCGTCGATGGGTTCAAGGACCAGGAGATGGCGCTACGCGGCAGCGGCATTGACGGATCAATAAACCAAACGCGACTCGCCCTCTTCATGTCCCAGTTTTGCAACCGCTGGCGTGGCTACGATACGGGCTTCCTGTTCACGGTCAATCAAGATCTTTGGTTTGAGCGCTATCTGCGCCGAACCAAGCACACGAATCCACTTGAGCTGTTGGGAGTCGACTTCTATTTCCCTATGAGTTCAACGAATTTTCAGAGGATGAATCGATTCACTATGGACGCTAGCGCGGTCATTAACGGCGACTCTCCTCCAGGCAACAAAAAACTGGAACCAGCGGGTTTCTTTAACATTGTAAAGCTCCACGGTTCTCATAACTGGCGAACTGAGGGGGGAGGCTTGCTCATTATTGGCGGAGATAAAGAGAGCGCGATAAAGAAGAGCGCATTTTTGACTGCCTATGCGGAGCTGTTCCGCGAACTCTTGGTTTTGGAGGACGCTCGTCTATTCATCATTGGATACGGCTTCAATGATCCGCACATTAATGTCACTATTGAAGAGGCTTGCACGCCGCCGAATTCTCTCAAGCTATGGATTTGGGACCGTGGAAGCCTTTCAGACATGTGCCAGAAGCTTTTGTCAAACAATATGGTAAACGCATCACGTTCAGTTCACGGATTCATGAGCAGCGCATTCGGAGAAGTTTTTTCAATGCATGGCTGGTCGCAAGATGCCTTTGGGCGTATTGACATGGAGCGTAAGGCGCTCGACCCTCGCATAATGGCGTTTTTTGGGGAGGGTGTACAGCCGCTGGAGGAATTCTATCCGGCTAAGCGATAACCCAAGTTTTGCATTGTCATGGGCGACCGTCTGACCTGTAACGAACGACAATGCAGGCCTGAGGAGGGCCATCAAGGCAAATAGTCCAGTCGGTGGCGCGCGATCGCTCTCCGCCACCCAGCTCTCGTCAGCGACTGATGCTGTCCGAGCGCATCACCACGGCCCGCAATTTCATAGGCGGCCTGCCGCCGGTATTGCTGACCGATGCGTGTTTTGTGCTTGCTCAAAGCTCGGCTTGCTGAGCTCCTTTACTAACCCCCAGGAGTTGCCCGCCGGTTGGACCGCTACCTAAACATGACGTCAAGCTCCTCATCGGTGACGAATCCGACTGCAACCCGGACATCGCGCTTGAAGTACACCACGTGGACCTTTTCGCAACAAGGTGCGATGTATAAACTGAGACCATCGCAGGTAGCGTAGTATCGGCCCACCATTGGGTTCGCATCGAGAGTTTCGTCAAGTCGACAAACGATGTTGGCAAGTTCTTCGGCGAGAACGAGGTCTCGTGATTCAAAGTTTCTGTATAAAGCTTCGTAACGGTTCCATGCTTCAGGAGTAAATTCCACAGATTGGGTCCTCCAATTCCTCGGGAAACGCAGGCGCTTTGTACGCCTACGCCTTACGGCGTGCGCTTTGAGGATCCAATGCAGAGAACTGTTCAGACAAGGCTTGCTTAATGCCAATCGAAAGATGTCCGTGGCTTTTGAGGAATAAATTTCTTTCCTCCTCCCGACGACGCATCTCCCTGAGAGCGGTCCGGACAACCTCTGAGTAGTTAGCAAAGTCTCCCGCCTCGACAAGCTGATTAACAAAGTTGTCCAATTCGGGCTGTATGGAGACGTTTCGCGTTCTCTTTCCTGGGCCCTCGTGTTCGCGTTCACTCATGTTCGCATTACACCGATGAATCTGCAGGAGTGCTTCATTTGAAGCAGCGGCACGACTTCTCTCGGAATCTTGGTTGGCGCGGACCGAGTGGCCGGCTCGCGAAACAAGTTGCTCTCATCTCGGATAAGACGCGGCCCACAATCAAGCTGCGGTGCGGCGTCAACGTACCACAAGGAATACCTCATCCACCAGGATCGATCATCAAGATAGAGCGAAAACAGCGAAGGCGCCGCGTCCTCTATCGTGTAATTGGTGGACCAACAAGCGTTCGGAAGGTAGTTCGAGAAGGACTGCCACCAAGCCGGCAGAATGTTGAAGACCTCGGTGTCGGAAAATGCTAGTGGCCATCGCATAGTGACGACGGAGGCAAGGGTCTCGTTCCCGAGCCCCGTTTGTTGCTCAAGGAAATCCGCCCAATATTGATATAGGGGCCGAGAGCTCCACGTAACGTCGGTGATAGAATTGGAAAAGTAATTCGGAACCTCGGTCCATGCTTCGTTTGCGCTGGTAAATGGACGTTCACCATAGCCGCATGGCAGCCGCACATCATCGCTGAATAAGATACATTGTGCGGCCAGTCCTATCGAGTCCATATTTCTTCAGCCCAAGCGAGCTCGCAGTCATCGGTTTTTGGGCCAATGTTAATCTGATATACGAGTCAGCCCATCATTGTGTGGCAAAGATTGCCACAATTGTCTGGTGTATGTATTCTCCGCGGCCAGGCCCCCTGACTTACCTTGCTTTGCGGGTGCTGTTACTTGGGCCTGGGAATGCAGGGAAGACGGCAATGCCCATATTATACGCGCCGGTACATTTTACTTCGACATTCTTGTCCATGCTCCAACCGATGATCTCGACTTGGGCCGACCCTCTCCGAAGGTCACTAACTCACGTCCCCGAACCTCGCCAACAGAGGCATATGGTCGCTGTGCGCCAGCCATTCGCTGGCCGGGAGGACCTCGAAATACTCCAGCCGCTCCATTAGGTCTTCGCTTGCGAAGAGATAGTCTAGGTGGAAGCGGCGGTTGCTGTCGCGGTACAGGTACCACGTCGCCATGGTCTCGCGGCCGAACTCTTCGCCAAGGTGGGAATGGTAGACGCTGCGGATTCCGCGATCGCCCATCAGATACACCGCCTCGCCGAACGGGGTTCGGCCCTTGGCCACGTTGTCCCAAATGATATTGCCGTTGAAGTCGCCCGCGACGATTACCGGCCCTCTGAACAGATCGTAGTAGTGGTAGATCGCTCTCAGCAGCTGGCGAATGTATTTCTTGTTCTTTTCCTTCGGCGCGTCCATCGCCCAAACCGCGAACAGCATAAACTCGAGCGGGCCCCGAACCTGGACCGGCAGCACGTAGCGGTATTCGGGCTCATGCCGGTCGTGAAGCAAAGTCACGGAGTACGCCGGGTTCAGCGCCACCACCCCCAACCCTTTGTGGGAGTTGTCGCCATGCCACACCACCTGCTCCGGCTTCAAATCTAGCGTCGCGGCAAGCTCGGCGGGGCATTCGCATTCGGAAACCACCGCTATGTCCACTTCGAACGGCTGCAGCAACTCCGCCTTGCGGCGGAAGGCCATGTTACAGTTCCAAACGACGAGGTTCAAGACGTGGCATTCTATCTCAAAAACCTACGCTGTAAACTGTAAATCGTAAGTTGTAAGCCTGCAGCCACGCTGCCCGGATTCCGAACGGGGTGCCAGCCGAAGATTAGCTAACCTACCTAGGAAACCTGACCGAGGTAAAACTCCGACACGCATAGAAGAACCCAGCTTGGTATCCCCTTGTTGATCTGCCTGTCTGCGGGGTGTGGCTCCGGCTCCGCCGGCGGCGCGGTTACCTTGCGTCTTAACCCGGTCACCAACCAGAACTACGTGTACGAGAGCATCACTACCGCGAAGGGGCGCAAAGATTATAACGCGCGGCAGATTTGGGACTGTATTTTCCCCGCCAAAACTTCGAACGGCTTCACCTATTCGAAGTGGCCCGTAAGCATTAGGGCTGATGGAAGAGACGTACCCCTGCCTAAAACGCTTGGAAGGTTGCTCAGGACGGCGTCGGTGGATGCGCTTGGCCACGAGGGCGAACGTCCAGTCGGGCGCGGAGTGTCAAGACCGCTCCAGGCCTTTGAGATGGAGCCTTTCATCGCCTTCCCGCAAGGGCCGGTTCAAGTTGGAGCGACATGGAAGGACAGCGTGCCGGGCGCGGGATATACCACAAGGTACAAGCTGGAAGGCATTGAAGGGCAAGTTGCGACTGTCCAAGCCACGGCGCACGCCGAAATAACGGGCCGCAGTGGCCTTCTTATGGACGGAACCTCGGTCTATCAGGTGAGCCTTAAGGACGGGATGGTGATCACAGCGGAACAGCATGTCCGGACGTCGGGAACGAGTGGGACGACTAAGGAAGAGAGGCAAACGTTTAAACGGTCTCCGAAGCCGTGAGTAAAACCGAGGTTTCTCAGGCCGCATGCAGTATGTGGGCGTCTATAATAGTAGACATAATGGCACTACTCTCTATTCTCCCAAACGGCGAACTCGATATCGCGCCTTCAGCAACCTCTTCGAGCACAGACTTCGATTTTCTTCGTGGGAGATTTGCCATGCGCCACCGGAAACTGAAGTCGCGCCTGACGAATTGCGACGAGTGGACTGAGTTTGAATCGGTCACCGAGGGTTACCCTGTGCTGAACGGACTTGGCAACATCGACAGGCTTCAGACAGAGTTCGACGGAAAGCCATTCGAGGGATTAACGCTGAGGCTGTTCAACCCGGCGACACGGCTGTGGAGTCTTTATTGGGTCGACAGCAATGCGGCGGTCTTGGACGAACCCATGGTCGGTTCTTTCGATGGGCCGATCGGCAGTTTCTACGCCAGTGACCAGCACGACGGTAAGCCGGTGATTTGCCAGTTTTGTTGGGATAAGACCGATCCTTCGAAACCCTCGTGGAGTCAGGCCCTTAGCCCGGACGGTGGCGAGACTTGGGAATGGAACTGGTACATGGACTTTAGCAGAGTCTAGACCCATCTACCACCAGAGGCCGCCCCAACCGGAATTGAATCGGCTTAAGCCGAAGAAGAAGGATTGCCAGCGACGCTGGCGGGCCGTGTAGGCGTCGAGTTCGGTCTGCATGTCTCCAACCGCGATTTTCTTTGCTTGGTCTGGGGTGATGGGTTGCTGTTTGGCATCGTCGACGACCTTCTGCATCTGGTCTAGCTGGCCGTCTTCTACGAAAAAGCCGCTACAGTTGGGGCAATTGTGCAGGACCACGGGGGAGTTGAACATGTAGTGGTATTGCTGCAACATGGCGCCATCGTCGGGGCATCTGAACTGCGATGGCCCCGCCGGTCCGTGCTGCGCTTGGGGCATTTCTTTAGCCTCGATGCGGGAGAAAGCCTCGGGGTCCATCTGGAGGATGTTGGTGAGTTCGTCGGGGTTGACCCAGAGGCCCGCGCATGCGGGGCAAACGTCGAAGTTGATGCCCATGTACGCGTCGACTTTCATCGGAGTGGAACATTCGGGGCAGTTGCGGCTCATGATTTTAGGATATACCTCTTTGGGTGTTGGGTGTTGGGTGTTGGGTGTTGGGTGTTGGGTGTTGGGTGTTAGGTGTTGAGTGTTGGGTGTTGAGTGTTGGGGGTTGGGGTTGGGGGTTGGATAGAGGGTAGAGGCGGCCGGGCCAGACACCGAGTTTCCAGGACCAAGGCGAGGTCTTCGTTGGTTTGCCGGACGGTTCCGCATGATCCATCTCCTGCACCGGCCTCGCCTCTACCCTCTGCCTTCTACCCCGAGGCCTAGCCTCCCAATCTATACTCTCCCCAGTGAGCAACTCGAAGCCTGTATTAATCGGTATTGCCGGCGGGTCTGGGTGTGGGAAGACTTTCCTTGCTAGCGAGGTGCGGCGGCAGGCTGGCGAGGACAAGATCTCGCTTCTCAGCATGGACCAATACTTCCGGTCCGACGTGCCGCGCGGTAAGCCGGAAGACATTAACTTCGACCACCCTAAGCATCTTGATTTTCACCGGATGATCAAGGATATCGAGACGCTCAAATCGGGCGAGTCCGTCACGGCGCCGACGTACGACTTTCAGCGGATGGTGCAGACTCCCGACGCCTTGGTGATCGAACCGGCCCCGGCAGTGATCGTCGAGGGGCTTTTCGTGCTTGCCGAGCCAGCCGTGCGCCTCTTCGACTTGACGTGTTTTCTCCATGTGGACGCGGACGAGCGCTTGCTTGGGCGGATTCTACGCGACGTAAACGAGCGCGGTTCATCGATCGAACAGATCATCGACCGTTACCAGCGGTTCGTCCGGCCGAGTTATCAGGTTTTTGTCGCGCCTACCGCTCAGAACGCCGACGTAGTGGTCGATTTCACCTTCCGGCGGGCGTTTTTTGGGCAGCTATTGGTGCATGTGATCAGGGATTACGTTACGGGTGGATTTGGGTTCGACGACCTTGTGCGAAGCGTGCGGTCGGAGAATTTTCAATTGGGCGTGCGGCCGGAATCCGGTTCGATGCCGTTTACTACCGACATTTTCAAGCTCGCGAAGGCGTTTCCGGAAGAGACGTTTCCGGGGCTAAGGCCGTTGAGGCATTAGGGCGGCGAGGTGTTAGGTGTTGGGTGTTGGGTCGAATCCGGATTGTGTCTCGCAAAGCCGCAAAGAACGCAAAGCCCGCCATTATGTTACGCCTCGACTCAAAATGGACCGCAAACATGGTTCACGAGAGCGACATTGTTTCGCTTCCGCTTCGGCTGATTCATCACTCCCGATTCCGCTTCGCTCGATTGCCCTTCGACGGGATATTGAGGCCTTCGCCATGTTAAATCCAACCGTTGAACCTTTCGGATGAACGTGAGACGGCCGTCTTATGCTTTACACTAAGTCCATGAGAGGAGTTTGGATTGTATTGTTCTTCGTGTTTTTAGGAGTGGCTGGCGCATTTTGCCAAGATGACCTTAGTGCACGATTGGTGAACCAATATTTTCACCGGAAGGTGGTGATCAACTATATGATCATAGAGGGTCTAGGATTTGACTTAAAGCAATCGGTGATCGAGAGGGTGATTGTAGCTGCCAGGGAGGCCCCTGTCACGTCCAAGTCGGTAAGCGCCAAGGAGTGGCTGAGCAAGGACTTGGAAATGCTCGTGAAAGACAATGGCACGGTGATTCTCCTTATGGATCGAGATGGACACGTCGCCTATAACCACCAGGTGAGAACCTTCAGCCGGGCTGAAAGGATGAAAATGTTTTCGTTTCTCGACTCTATCATCCCGTGGGGAAACAACGGAGCAAATAAGGACGCGAAGGAAGAACCTCACTCTTCGGGGTCTTCCCACCGATGACCCTTTACCTCGCACTTAACACCTAGCCTTGCACTTGAAACCTCATGAGGTATACCCATCGGACATCTCTCCGATCAATTAGGCCTCATCGTATGACTCAGAACTTATCTCGTTATTGCCTCGCCGGCGCGGTGCTGCTGGCTTCCCTGCCCTCCGCGGCGCAGATTAAGATGACCGACTACCGCCGTCTCGTGACCCCGCAGTTCGTGCAAGTTTCGCCAAACGGCAAGCAAGTCGCGTTTGTGAAATCTGTGCCGAACTTCAAGGACGATGTGCGTGAGACATCGGTCGAAGTTGTCGACGTCGACGCGGGGTCTATTCATTCCCTTACCGGCGGCAGCCATGTCATCACTTCGCCGCGGTGGTCGCCAAATGGGGACCGGATTGCCTTTCTTATGGAAGTTGCGCCTCAGGTGAGCCAGATCTTCGTGGTGGGTTCAAAGGGAGGCTCCGTTCGGCAGGTTACGCACACCGAACGAACGATCCAGCAGTTCTCTTGGAGCCCAGATGGCGAGCGTCTAGCGTTTGTAACCCCGAACGACCAGCCGAACGCGGAAGCGATCAAGGCTCATAACGACCTGTTCGATATCCACGACGTTGGATTTCTTACCAATTCGATGCCCGCGCCTTCGCACCTATGGCTTGTCTCGGCGAAGGGTGGAACACCAAGCCGGCTAACCAATGGCGATTGGAGCGTTCTGGAAACGCCGCCGCCCTTCGCGGGAACGCCAAGCGATCCTTCGTGGTCGCCAGATGGGAAGTCGATCGTTTTTTGCCGTCAGGCAAACGCGGACGACTCAGACAGCGACCTGACTACCGTCGCGGTGGTCGACGCGGCGACCGGTTCGATAAGCATGCCGACGCCTTATTCCACGTACGAGTATCAGCCAGCCTATTCCGCAAACGGGTCGATTGGCTATCTGCTGCCGCATGGTCCCAACGCTTTGAGCGTTATGGATGTGATTTCCCAATTCTCCGGCGGCCAGAAGAACCTCTCCGACGGTCTTGATCGTGACTTTCTGGACTTTAAATGGCTGCCGGACGGGGGTGTGGCGATGATTGCGTCCGAAGGAGTGAAGCGATACATTTGGGAACGCGACTCGTACGGACAGGTGCACAAGATCGACTTGGGCGGCGTGTATCCCACCGAATTAAACGCAGGCACGTCGGGCGGGATCGCGGCAGTGGCAAGCTCGTTCAACAGTCCGCCCGAAGTTTACTTTGCGCCCGGTGCGTCGCTGAGCGCGAAACAGATCACGAACTTGAATGGAACAATGCGAAGTCTCGACTATGCCAAGGCAACGGAGATCACCTGGACCTCGCCCGACGGCGAGAAATGCGACGGAGTTCTCACTTATCCGCGTGGCTACGTAGAGGGGCGGAAATATCCCTTTGTCATGTTCATTCACGGGGGGCCTGAGCAAGCGGCGACGCTGCTTTATATCGGTTTCGAAGGGGACCTCTTGAGACAGTCTCTTGCGGCCGACGGCTACTTAGTGCTAGAGCCCAACTACCGCGGAAGCGACAACCTGGGCAACGGTCACGAGCACGCTATCTTTCGCGACCCGGCGACGGGCCCGGCGGCCGACTTGCTTTCGGGAATCGCGGCGGTCGAACAACTTGGCATTGTCGACGAATCACGTGTTGCGATCGCCGGGCACTCCTATGGCGGCTATTTGACGTCATGGCTCATTTCGCACGACCATCGTTGGAAGTGCGCGGTTGTGAGCGACGGCACGTCCGATTGGACCCAGGAATATGACTGCTCCGCTGATGGGAACTTAGCGTGGGTGCGCGATTCTATGGGTGGAGGGCCAAGCGACCCGCAAAGTGCGGACCTTTACAAGAACTTCTCAATCTTGCCTTTTGCGGGGAACATCACGACGCCCACGCTGCTCCTATCTGGAACATCGGACGAAACAGTGCCGGTGACTCAATCCTACTCGCTTTATCATGTGCTAAAGGACCACAAAATCCCTGTCCGGTTCATCGGGCTTCCGGGCGCCCATCACCTGCCAGACGACCCGGTGCGCGTGGAGTTGTTCTACGCGGCGATGGAGGATTGGATCAAGGGTTACGATAAGTGAAGGGTGCGAAGTGTAAGGTGTTGGGTGTTAGGTGTTGGGTGTTAGGTGTTAGGTGTTGGGTGTTGGGATTAGGTGTTGGGTGAGATGGCTCGGAATGCCTGACGGGTCTGACTTGTCCCGACTAGTCTGACGAATCCGAGCCTACTTACCCGGCCTGGGGCCTACCTCGTTGCCTTGCGAACGGCGTCTTTGGCCTTTCCGAAGCCTTCCTGAATCTTTCCTTCAGTTTCTTTGGCCGCGCCTTTGGCCTTGTCGGAGTTGGAACCGGTTAGGCTGCCCTTAGCTTCTTGAAGCCTTCCCTCCATCTGCTTGACTTTGCCCTTTACTCTGTCTTTATCCATTTGCACTCCTCGTGATTGCTCACAATGTTCCACACGCCGGGGGTTCACGCGCGGTTCCATTTTGGAGGGGGTTGTTCTTCGACCCCTTCAGGGCCGCCGGAGGAAGGGGCTGCTCTCTATCCGGGGGTGTCGCTTTCTGCCTTCGCGTTGCTGCGGCAGATACGCTCCACCCCCGGCTACCCTCTATGATCCTTCGGGATCTCCGGAGTGTCGAGCGTGGCCTTGGGATCTCTGCGCCATTGTCCATCGTCAGGGTCCCAGAAGATGGGTTTTACGCATCCCCTGTTTGTCTCGTTTCCGGTTGCCCTCTTGATCCCTTCGGGATCTCCGGAGTGTCGAGCGTGGCCTTGGGATCTCCGCGCCATTGTCCATCGTCAGGGTCCCAGAAGATGGGTCTTACGCATCCCTTGGTTGTCTCGTTCCGGTTGCCCTCTTGATCCCTTCGGGATCTCCGGAGTGTCGAGCGTGGCCTTGGGATCTCCGCGCCATTGTCCTTTGTTAGGGTTTTCGGAAGAGGATGAGCGGCAGCAGCTTACGTTGTGCGCGGTAAAAATGTTAAACTGTGGCCCTATGAACTCTAGGCAAGTGCTATGCATTCCGGTTTTGGTCTTGGCCGTGTCGGGGTACACCCAAAAGGCTTATACGATCCGGCTGAATCCGAAAGTGGGCAAGACCTACCAATATGTGACCAAGATGACCGGGACCATGAGCATGTCGATGACGATGTCGATGAAGCCTGTGAAGGTCGATGCGTCGAACATTGTGTTCGAGACGCGGATTGGAATGGCAACAGGGTTGCCAGCCCAAGCCTCCGACATGTTGAAGAAGATGGTGATGACTATCACCGAAGACCGCTCGGGCCATACGAAGAAGATTTCGGTGACAGGAGTGGACCCTCAGATTGCGGCCGCCATTGAGAAGCAGGGCGGGGCAGGCAATTCCTCGCAAGCGACCTATCCGGATCATCCAGTGAAGGTCGGTGATAAGTGGAGTGGCGTCACTTCGACGGCGGGCCAGAGTTTCAAGGCCACTTTCAAGCTGGTCAGCGTTCAAACAAATGGGGGCCGAACGATCGCCAACCTCACGTCCACCATTTCGAGCTCCGGAGCGATCCAGTTCAAGGGGCCGTCGAAATTGTCTATCGACCTAGCAGATGGCATGCTGATCGAAGATGTAACGACGATTGTAAATCAGGGCCGCACATTGACGGTAGACGTCCGGCGATCCTGATCTCGAAGTGCGCCAAGAAGAAAAGTGTTACACTGGCGCTATGAAAGTCCGTAGCGCCTCACTCTTTTTAGCGTTTTCAGTCGTCTTGGCCGGTTGCGCAGCGTCAACCTCAGCACCATCAACGGCCTCGGGGTCGTCGGGACCTATCACGATTCAGCTCAAGCCCACCGTGGGAGAGACAGTCACGTACCTTACCAAGATGACGGGCCCCCAGAGCATGTCCATGACGATGAGCATGAAAGCGACGAAGGTCGACCCGACCGCGATTGTCATGGAAGCGCGGATCTTGGACATGACGGTGAATGGGGCTCCATCGCCGGGTCTCGACACAATCAAGAGCATGGTGATGACCCTCACCGAAGACCGGACTGGGCACGTCACCAACACCGATGTTTCCGGAGTCGCGCCAGCTGTGGCATCCGCGATCAAGGCGCAGGGTGGAAACTCGGCGGCCACTTACCCGGACCACCCCGTCAATGTTGGCGACACCTGGGAGGGGGAATCCGGCGCCACCGGGAAGAAAGTAAAGGGCAACGTACAAGCTGGCCAGTGTCAACACGGCCGGGTCGCCGAAGACTGCGACCTTGGAAGTGACCACCGATCCCACCAGTGAAGTCAAATTCAATGGGCCGATGACGATCGTTGTTGGGTTGGACGACGGCTTGCCAATCAGTACAACCGGTTCAATGGACATTAGCGGCAAGCCCGAGTCGATAAGCGTCACGCGTTCCTGAGACGCGCGTCTCGCATTCCCTATCGGGCCAGCCGCGGATACATCTTTGCCGCGATCAGGATGAGGATGAAGGTTGAAGCGGACAGGATCAACACGTCCTTGCTAGCCTTAGTCGCTGCGTCTCTTCAAGAAGACTCTTGCCAGGAACCGCTCGAACCTTCGCGACGCGGCGTAGGAGCCTGCCTTCCAGCCGTCTAGCACACGAATGGGCCACAGGGGCCTGGCGAGCGTTGCGTCGTGGTAGTTGACTTGGTTCTCGTTGAGCGGGAGCCGCTCGGGGCGGCGGTGGGTGCGGAATGCGTAATCCCAGACGGCCACACCCCAGAATCCAACGATCGCGAGGTTAGCGGTGGGTCTCCAGTGGTGCATCAGGTGGAAGCTATACATTCGCGTGAACATGCGCCTTCCCGGCCAAACTTGGGTCGCCGGCTTCCAGAAGCTTTCATACGGAAGGTGCAAGATCGCGTGCCACACCTCATAAGCGCTGTAATACAGAGTCACCGAGGCGATAACCGCGAGGAGCACGGGCTGGTGGGGGAAAAAAAGCTTGAATGGCAGGCCTAAAAGAAGTAGAAACACACCAAAGAAGATGGGGAGCGACCATAGAGGGAACATCATCGACTCTTCCTGATGCTCTTCTTCGACCGCGTATTCGCTCACGACGGGGACGAGCCGTTCGGGTTCGTGCGGGGTCACCGCGGCCTTTACGCTGGTTAGGCCATGATGCGTGCTGTGGGCCCGGTGCATGGACGCCATGAAGGGCAGCACGGCCGAGTGCAAGAGGTATCGGTGGTAAAGATACTCGAAAAGGCTTAGAATGAGGCCGAGCGAGACGGTCCATACGAGCAAAGCGAGAGGCTGGTGCAGCTCGGCTTTTGCGATTCCTGGGAGTATGAGAAAGAAAAGCCCGAGCATTGCCGCAAGCTCGAGAGTAACGGAGACGCCAAAGGGAATAAGGCGGGCAATGCTCGCCTTGGCGGGAGTGTTGTTATCCATGTGTTTTTGTCCCTATCTAGCCGGACAAAAACTGAGTTGCCTGCTGGTGTTCGGAGGAGAAGGATCCAAATTATACAACGGAATCCAACCCGGTTAAGTTTCTGGGATGTCGATGGGCCGCGTCATATCTGCTAACTTTGACGAAAGTGCTTTGACGCCGAGCGCCGTTGTGGTTCAATATCTGGAATCCGAGCCGCAGACAAGATAAGCCAGGCATATCGCCGGGTAGGAAAAATACAGCTTTGTTTCAGGCCAGAACACGCTCGTGCGGTTGGTTTGTCTCCTCGTCAGGTTTCTGGAACGACAGAAGCCACAGGACTCCGCGCTTATAGCTTTGCGCCTTGTGCCAGGATTAGCCGCCTCCCGAAGAAGACGCAGAAGCCCTCTATTTTCAGAACGGAGGCCACGGAGGCTCAGCAGAGATCGAGCTCTTCGCTATTCTCGGAGGAGCCGCGCCAACATCGAAAGCGATACGCCTTCCAATGTAGCCAAGTGCGCGTTTGCGTGGGATAGATCGAGATGACTGGTGGTAGGGTTGGGAACGGCAACGACAAACACCCCGGCAGCGACGGCCGCGGCCGCGCCGTTGGCGGAATCTTCTAGGGCGATCGCAGTTCTTGGGTGAACTTCGAAGAGTTCGCAGGCTCTCAAGTAGAGGTCGGGAAATGGCTTGGCGCGGGTGACGTCGTCCCGGCAGACCGTTCGCTCGAACAGACTTGCGATGCCGAGTCGATCGAGATAGCCGTCCACCCACTGATGCCGGCTGCTGCTTACTACCGCGGTATGCACACGCTCAGCCAAAGCCTCGCGGGCAAGTTCAACCACGCCCGGGAGGGCCTGTTGCATCGCTTTATTTGCCGCGTGGCGTCTTGCCAAGTCGGCTTCGAATTCGGGGACGTTTAATGTTACTCCGGCCATGCGCTGGAGAAGCCCCATGGGCCGTTCCTCCACCTCGTTGGGGCCGGCGCCGATCAAGGTCGACCAATACGCCTGGGGATATTCGAGGCCGTATTCGGCGAATATTTCGGTCCAGACTTCGACTTCTGGGGTCTCCGTGTCGACGATCAGGCCGTCGAAATCGAAGAAAAGGGCTTCCAGCGGCATATGACAAAGTATGGGGCGCTTGTGGTGTGGTTCGCCGCCGAACGGCCATTCCCAACTTGTCCGCCGCAGGTCGTGGCTTTCTTCCAAGTCCCCGAAGCCCAAAGCATCACGCCGAGTTGAAAACTATCGACGGCGCCGGTGGGTAAGAATCGGACCTATTAATGACATTGTGTGACTAACGAGTGTCTTGGCGGAACGGCTGGCATTAGCCGGTTCGTCTTAGAGCCGATGCAACGTGTCTCTGTTTTGGCAATGGCGGGATTACTAACTTGTGGTTCGTCTTTCAGCCAGTCGAACCCGCTAGTATCGGGGGCTGGAATCAAGCCATTTCGAACGGTCGTTTCGGCTGCGACCTACCGGGGGCGGAAGGCAGTGAGAATCGTTCCGCAGGGGTTGGGGGGCGTGGCAATTGGAACAGGCGGCCAGGCCTTGGTCGAAAACATGGATTTCAAGGATGGCGAAGTCGACCTCGATGTGGCCGGCATGCCTGCTCAGGGCGCGGACGGAACGGTGCGCGGCTTTGCCGGGCTTACTTTCCGCAGTTCCGACGACTCGTCCTGCTTCGACTGTTTCTATCTGCGTTTCACGAACGGCCGGGCAAAGGATCCAGTCAGGCGCAGCCATGCGGTGCAATACGAGGCGGCCCCCAAATACCCCTGGAATCGCCTGCGAGCGGAAACGCCGGGCAAATACGAGGCTCACGCGGACATGGTGGTCGGCGCGTGGACGCACATGCGTGTGGTAGTCGCCGGAAACACGGCGCGATTGTACGTCGGGGGGGCAACAAGTCCAGCGTTAACTGTGAACCAGCTGTTGTCCGGACGTTCCCGCGGAAAGATTGGACTCTGGATCGGAGTCGGTACGGAAGCCTATTTCTCCAACTTAAAGTTCACGAAGTCTTAACGCTCCGTTCTAACGGGTTGTGAGATTGCGAAAGGGATTAGCCGGCTTTCACTGGACTTCGTATATCCAATGGAATCAAGCTCATCACAACCTTGCCGTCTTCGTGCCAATCTAACTTGGAGACTCGTCCTTCGGGATCTCTGACCGTGGTGAGCTCCCCATAATCCCTCATTGCGAAAAAGTGGGCTGGGGCGGTTGGTACAAGCACTGTATCTCCTAGTATTAGGAGGCCGTTTCTAGCGGTCATTTTGAACGATTCATCGGTGGTGCTGATTTTGTAGGTTCCAACGTATTCTGCAGTTTGCATTTCGGACAGAGGGAAAGTCTTGGGTTCGATGCGTGCGGCTGGGGCAACATGTTCTCCACGCACGATTTTCGGTATAGCTTGGCGCAAGGTGTCTGCGGCGCCAGTGACAGTATTTCCGCAATAAATGACGGTTACACCATCGGATACATCGTATTGGACGAAAGCACGGCTACCGTTCGTAAGCCCGTTCCAGAAGCTTTGTGGACCGCGAACAAGGTTTTCTTTTACCGTGGCTCCCAACTTACCGTCGACGATATAGCGCAGCAATTTGAAGAGGTCCCTACAGGTCGAATAATGACAACCTGCGCCGACGAGGAAAGAGTAATCCTTGGGTTGGCAGGGCCAAAGTGCATTTGGCGTCCGTATGTAGCTTTCGGCCCGGTCAGGGATGAAGAAATCCGAAACGGCACTCGACGTATTGTGCATCCCGACAGGATCGAGTATCCGTTTGCGGATGATGTCGTCATATGGCGCTTTGTCCAGAACTTCGAGCACGCGCGCTAGCACCGAGTAGCCGGCTGAACTGTACACCTCCCGAGTTTTGGGTGCAAACAACTTCGGGGACTTACTAATGAGTGCGACCATGCTCTGGGCGGTTTGGTAGTTGCACTCGTCTGCGTCGTCCGTTACGCTGTGCGGTATTCCGCTCTCGTGGTTCAAGAGGTCTAGAATCGTTATCTTGTCGCCACCTGGAAAATCCGGGATGAAAGTCTTCAAAGCAGCGTCGACGTTTAAGCTCTTTGCTTCGATTTCCTGGATCAGCGCGATCAAAGTCAACTCCTTCGTGATGGAAGCTACATTGAATCGCGTGGCCACACTGTTCGGAACCCGAAGCTCATAGTTAGCCATTCCTAGAGACGTCTCGAACAGAATCTGGTCGTTTCGCGCGACCAAAAGCGTTCCCGAAATTTGGCCTTCCTCCACGAACGGTTTCAGGTAACGATTAATGTTCGTCGCGAGACTCTCACCACCAAGGCATTTAGTGAGGGCCAGGGCTAAGATCAATGGGTACACCGCCAATTATAGACCTGCGCCGTTGTTCCCGACTGACCATACGTGCTCAGTTTTGCGGTTATCTCGTGTAGCTCGGAAACTTGTTCCGCTTTCAGTGCGCGTCATGCGTTTGATTTAACGTGCTCAAATTCGTAATGGTTGGTCTAGATTTGGAAAGCCCGCGTCGCAGCAAGGCAGAATAATTCGCACATGCGCTGTGTCAAGTCTGGATTGATGTCGGTAGCGTTATTGTCGCTCATCGGATGCCAAACGCATGCACCCGTCGTGCAGAGAACCCGGCCCGCCGCCGCTCCTAACGTCGTATCCAGCACGGGAACAAATTTGAGCGGCAAAGTCGCGGATTTGAGCCAGTCGCTCAGCAATCTTAACCTGGATGGTGACGACGAAAAACAAATCTCACGCGAGCTGCGGGAAACTTCCAACGATCTCGCTCACGGGGATCGCGAACTTGCCCTAGCAGATCTCCAGGCGGCGTGGTCGGATTACGGCTCCGACGCATTCATCTTGAGTCACGCAGGCGCAGCCAAGGACGAAGCACTGTTCGCCAAAGTTTGGAAGGAGCGAGCGCAAGACTCGCCTGATTCGCTGAAGCAAGTGAACCGCTCACAGCCCTTGTTAGCCCAAGCCCTTGGAGAATTCGCACGCGACCAGGCCAACGGATACTATCATTCCAGTGAAGCCTGGGGGCGTGAAACAACGTTTGAAGGTGGCCTCGCCTATGCGGGACAGGCGGAAGGCCTTTACAGCTTCGCGAACTTTTGCGATTCGGTCACGCTTCCGAGCGGACAGATTCCAACATTGCGAAGCCTTGCCGGAGAAGTTGACGACTTAGAATCCCGAATTCTCGCAGCCTTTGGAAAGGCGCCGGCGGCGGAAGATGAAGACTTCATTGACATGAGCTCTTCGATTAAGACGGCCCGCGAACTCGACGCTCGAAAGTGGTACGCGGGCGAAGCGCTGGCCTACCTTGTATCGGACCTGACCCTGACCAAGCATGAGGGGACGCCGCTCAGCCGATCCGAGGTACTAACCCGGCTACGGCAGGAGGAGGCGAGTTGGTCTCCGGCAGCGGACAACAGCATCCCTCGCTACTTCGTCGAATTGGCGAAGCGGGATCTAGACCAAGGGGAGGACGGAATAATCCAGGCAAGCGCCATCGCGACAGACACGTTGAAGCGCTACCGCCAGATACTGGAACCGGCCGCGCCTCGGCCTGAGCACCCCCTCTTAGCTAAGCGGGTGAAAATCACCCTTGTTCGCTGGCCATATACGTGAAACCTCGCCGACCCAGCAAGTTTGCTGGCAAAGCAAGTCGCTCTCAAGTATCCGGGCCAAGTCGAGTTTGTTGCGCAGGACTTCGGGCAATCGCCGATGGCAGCACGCTTCGGCTTGAAGCAGGACCCAGTGCTTTTCGTGGACGACGTCATCTTCGCTCAGCCTAACGACTTCTTCGCGCGACCTGGGCAGAAGCCAGGAAAATATGTGCCTTTCGAGTCACCTGACAAACGCGGGGCGTTCAAGAGAGACCTCTCGAAGGTCGTCGACCTCTTGCTCGCCGGAAAGGAAAACGACGCGAAGAAACTGGGAGAAGCTCAGATTGCTACGGTCGTTGCGCAAACGTTTCCGTCGATCGCGCTCAAGGACATCGAAGGTAAGGACGTCACTCCCGGCGACCTACGCGGCAAAGCGGTCGTGGTGGAGACATGGGCCACCTGGTGCCCGCCTTGTAGGGCCACGTTGAAGTGGCTTGAAACGGTGCTTCCGAAATACAGCGGCAAACTGGTTGTGCTGGCCATCGCGGTCGACTCCCCCCTTGATCAGATTCAAAGCTTTGTAAAGGAATCGGACATTCATAGCAGAATCGTTAACGGAACGCCCGCCATAGAGTCCGCATTCAGCAATATCAATTCCGTGCCACAGGTTTACCTATACGACGGCGAAGGGAAACTGAAGAACATGATCATCGGCGCCCCTCCCGAGGCACATGACGAGATAGAGGCTGGTATCAAAGCGTGCCTAGCGACGAATAATCTGGCACGATCCTAAGGGCGGCGATACTTTATAAGCGGGCGCAGCCTACGCATGAAAGCCCCTAATATTCCGACGAAACTTCCATATGGAGTCGCTCGCCCTTCCGGGGCGTAGAGTCCCTTAATGGAACAACCATACAGGAATATTTCCCTCTGCGCCTTCTTCACTTCCCTTCTGGCCTTTGCGGGTTGTGGAGGAAGTGGAAACGGGGCTAACAACACGGGCGCAACAACAGGAACCGTGAGTTACGTCTACTCCAAATCGATTGGCGCAGCCACGGGCGTTCTTACAGAGCCTGACGCGATCGCCTTAGACAATGTGGGAAATATTCTTGTGGCCAACTTCGCTAGCACCGGAATATCGAGAATCTCTAAATTTGATGCGAACGGCAATTTCATCAACATTTTCGGCAACGCCGGAACGACGGCGACCGGACTCTTATCTGGACCGCAGGGAGTGAACGTCGACGCCAACGGAAATGTTTATGTAGCGGACTCTGGAAATCAAAGGATCGTAAAGTTCAATAGCAACGAGGGTTTTGTTGCCGCATTTCTTGCAGGCCAAGTAGGGTTCCCCTATCAGATCAACGAGGACAGCCTTGGCAACTTATATGTTGCGGCTGCGATTGGGACTAACGGAATGGCGATTAAAAAGTTTTCCTCCTCAGGGGCCCTCCTGGCAACGATCGGCAATAGCGGTCCCGCAGGAGGAATCTTGAGCGACCCCGACGGCGTCGCCTTCGACAAAAACAACAACATGTACGTCGCGGATTTCGACCGGAAGTGTATCGTCGAATACAACAGCGCAGGCGTCTTTATGAAGGTCTTCGGCAACTCGGGATCAGGGCAGCTTGCCGGTCCACAGGGCGTGTACGTTGCATCAACTGGCAAGGTATTTGTGGCGGATCTAACCGGCAACCGAGTCGTCGAATACGATTCGAGCGGCAACTTCGTTCAATCGATAGGCGCCTCCAGCGGGGCGGGTCTGTTATCTGGGCCTTACGACGTTAATATGGACCTTACTGGCAACCTGTTGGTCGTCGACGAACATAACAACCGGGTGGCTGTATTTGCGCCGAGCGCCGCCGCCATGTCCCTGGCGGTTAGGCCAAGTCTAGGCGTTGAAAACACTAGCCGGGTCGGACATCACTAAGCCAGGCGTTAGCGGTTCGGCAGATGGGGGTCGGCACGAAGCGCCGCACCCCCAACCGGGGCAGCTATCGATACCATGTGCTTGCGGTGCGATTTCTTACCTCCTGCTCAGCCGCAGGGAACCACGTCGAACAGTTCATTCGTATTGCGAACCAAATGGGGAATCCTGCTTCAAGTCGATTGTCGTTGGCGGTAGCGTCTCTGGTTATTGCCGTTCAGTCGTTCGCGCAGATGCCCACTGGCCCTCGGTACCGGACGATAACGCTGCACAGCACGGTGTTCAACAACACGCGAAGCTTACGAGTTTGGCTACCAAAAAACTACGACGACCCCGCGAACCTCAAGAAGCGCTACCCGGTTTTGTATCTGAACGACGGCGTGATGACATTCGCCCAGAAGGGTGTAAACATTGCGACGATTGTCGATGGTCTGGTTGAGAAGGGAGAAATCCCTCCAATCATTGTAGTTGGTATCGACAATGGCGCATGCACGGATAAGACTACCAATCAGGAGGTTGACCGGGCATACGAGTTCTTACCCTATCCAGACACGGGGTTCGGCCCGGACAACACTTACCAACCGGCGCCACCGGACCCGCACGGGAAATTGTATCCAAGATTCCTAACCGAGGACGTGTTTCCGGTGGTAAATCAGACCTTACGGACAATGACTGGCGCGGAGTTCACCGCGATTGGAGGCTACTCTTACGGAGCCACTTCAGCGCTTTACTGCGCCGCCATGATGCCAAAGACTTTTGGAATGGTGCTTCTGGAGAGCGCGCCGCTATGGATTGGCCCGAACGGCGAGCTACTAAACGATTGCAATAAATGCCACCAATGGCCACCTCATGTCCGCATCGGGCTGGGAACCGCTGAGGGCGAATCGAATACAGCCATTAGCATGAAAGGAGTCGAACTCACCAAGCAACTTATCAGCTCGATCCGAGCTAACGACCCTCAGTGCGACCTATCCTTCGTGCTAGAGGAAGGCGCCCATCACGGTCCGGTGGATTGGGGAAGGCGTATGCCAGAAGATTTGAAGGCTCTATTCAAGGCCCGATCATGATCGAGGCAAGCGTTCCGACCGCACAAACAGGGACCTCGGTCTAATGTGCACAGCACTTCACCTTTTGATGGCGCTAACCCTTGGATTCCAACGACCGACGGTTGACGAGATCGCTCACAGACACGTCGAGGCTCTGGGCGGGATGGACAAGATTGAGTCGATCCACAGTTATATCCGGCATGGATGGTACCAAGAAGGCAGCTTCCGAACAGACCATGCGGAGGTTATTAAGATGCGTCCCTTTCTGCGCGTTATCGGGGATGAAAAGGACCCACTCGCGGGAATTCACGAAGGTTACGACGGCGGCGCGTGGGAGTACTACCCTGACCCCGGAATTGTCGTCCGCACGGTAGGTCCGGCTGCTGCTGCGGGCCGTCATGGCGCCATGTTCGACGACCCCTTGGTCAACCCGAAAGCCGAAGGAACGCGATTAACACTCGAAGGGATGAAAACTTTCGCGGGTAAAGAAACCTACGTTGTGAAATGCACCTTGGTGGATGGATTTCACCAAGACATTTACGTTGACGGCTCAACTTACATGATCGATGCGATGGACGAGCTTGTGCCTATGCATGCGTTTGGAACGCGTTACCACACACGAAACGTGTTCGACGACTATAAACCGGAAGGCGGAGTGCTGTACGCACACGACGTAAAAGAGATAGATACCGAGACGGGCAAGGTTCTGACGGAGAGCGGCGTTTTCTCCATGGATATCAACCCCGATCTGCCGTGGTCCATTTTTTCGCCACCAGACTGGAAGCGCACTCAGGTTCAGGAGATGATTCAGCGGATTTACGACGAGCGAGATGAGCCGGCTTCGGTGATGTCCACTTACTACCAGTTCCGAGGGATTATCGACGTCGCCGCCTCGCCGACGGCAGATGCGGTCGACTTCGTAGGCTATCAGTGCTTGAAGATGGGTCATAGCGACACGGCGATCGCGTTGCTCACCGCCAACGTGGCTGATAACCCAAGATCGGCACGGGCGCATTTTGGATTGGGCCGAGCCCTCGAAGCTGGCGGGCGGAAAGATGCGGCCCGGAAGGAATACCTGAAGGCGTTGGAAATCGACCCCAACTACGCTAAAGCGAAGGCCGCTCTTAAATCCCTTGGTTGAGCAGCGAAGCTGCCCGGCTCGAAATGCACCGTTTTTGATAACATTCGAAAGGAATGCAAATAAGACGACGTGCCGTATTGGGCAGACTGATGTACGTCAATGTAATTGGGTGGAGTCAATACGAGTTGCCGGTTGGAAACCCCGATTAAAATGGGTGAGTTAGAATCAATCCTAAGGGAGTCAATAATTTCCACGCAAGATTTTCGGGAGCTAGCAAACTCCATTCCACAGATTGTTTGGATCACGGGTCCGGAAGGTGGCCACACTCCGTTTCTGAATGACAGGTATTACGAGTACACAGGCCTCTCGCGGGATGTGCCAGGGACGGCCGGTTGGGACCTTGTGGTACACCCCGACGACAAGGAATCCGCGTTCGGGCAGTACAGGGAGTCTCTCGCAAGCCAGACGCCTTGGGTGTGCGAATTGAGGCTAAGGAACGCGGAGGGCGAATACCGATGGCATCTGTCCCGCTCGCTTCCTATCTTCTCGAGCAGCGGCGCGCTCCTTCATTGGGTTGCAACGAGCACCGATATCCACGCCCAAAAGCAGGCCGAAGCAGCCATGAAGCTGGCCCAAGAACGAGGCACCTTTATTTTGAGTCTGAACGACCTTGTTCGAAGCATTCGAGATCCTGAGCAAGTAGTACGTTTAACCGTCAGCGCAATTGGAAAGCATCTCAACGTTAACCGAAGTTCTTACATCGAAATCGATGAGGAACAACACATTTTGAGGCGCCTCGAGACTTATATACACGATTTGAGGCCCAGCGGCGAAACCTATGACCTTAGCTACTTCGAGAAGCTTAAGGACGACTTTCTGGCAGGAATTAGCTTCGTGACGGAGGATATCGAACTAGAGGGCCGCATGTCGGACGAGGCGATCCGTGCACTGCTGGAAGCCGAGGTGCGGGCGACGATCATCGTTCCTATCGTTAAGGAAGGACAGTTGTTGTCTTTTTTCAAAGTGAGCTCGAAGAACCCCCGGATATGGACGGAATCCGAGATTCAACTAGTAGAGGAGTTGGCTGAACGCACTTGGCTAGCAGTGCAGAACGCACGTGCCGAGGCCCAGGTGCATAAGCTGAACATGGAACTCGAAAACAGGGTCGCCGAACGAACAAGGGAGCTATCCGATGCAATGCGCCGACTCGAAGAGTTTGCCTATACGGCGTCCCACGACTTGAGAGCTCCCCTGCGAGCGATCATCGTGAGAAGCCATATGCTGATGGAAGATTATAGTTCTAAGCTTCCATCGGAAGCAGTTGAGCATTTGATGGTTCAGGCCGAAGAAGCGAAGCGGATGTCCGTGCTCATCGACGAATTACTACGCTATTCGCGCCTTGCCCGATCTGAGCTATCGAACCATAAGGTAGACCTTTCTGCCTTTGCTCAGGAAATTGTCAAATCAGCCCTACCCCATTACCCGGACGCCAGTTTCGAAGTGATCATAGAACCTGGCCTTATTTGCGTTGGGGACCCTGGAATGCTGAAGCTCGCGTTAACTAACTTGATGGAGAATGCCTTCAAGTTTTCTCCATCAGGTGGAACTATTCGCGTTTTCTCGACGTGCATAGATTCCGCGACCGTCTTTGTGGTCGAAGATCAAGGTGTGGGGTTTGAAATGGAGTTCGCCGACAAGATTTGGTTGCCGTTCAATCGCCTTGTGCGCGACGACGAATTCCCCGGGACAGGCATCGGGTTGGCGCACGTATCTCGAATCATTCAGCGCCACGGAGGCAAGCTTTGGGTCGATTCAGAACCAGGCAAAGGATCTCGTTTCTACTTCACCGTGTAGGTAGTCCGTCCTACCGACTTGATACCATCTATCCACCGAAGGTTTTCACGGTTTCGTCGAGCCCTGGTTGGTAATTGGCTGCATCTTTGCAAAGGACGGCTTCCTTCTCGGTGGCGAGCGCTTTGGCCTTATCGCCCTTGAGATAGTACGCCCAGGCCAGGGTGTCCAGATAACCCGCCGCTTTTCGACCCGTTCCCTCTACACCCAACTCGGCGGCTTTAAGACCAAGGTCGGCATCTTTGTGTTTCAGTGTGCTCTTAGGATCAACGATTCGCCATGCGATCTCGTTCAAGAACCCACTGCGAAGATCCTTGTTGTTAACGATTCTGGTCGCAGCCGCAGTCCAGCCGCTCTCGTTCCCGTTCTTTAAATAGATCGGCAACCGGCAGGTTGCCGCGATGTCAGCGGTGGGTATGTTCGGAATCCTCATTCCTTCGATTTCGTCGCAAGCGCTCAGTGCTGTGTTGAAGTCAGAGACTTTGAGGGCGCCAAAGTATTGGGAAAGAGCCTTGCCATATTCGCTCGTACTGGCGCCTGCCTCCACCCAAGCCTTTATGGTCGCGACTTCCTCGCTTTTCATAGCGGAACCCTGAGGCGGCATGTGGGGCGCCTGCTCTCCACTGACCATTCGCACAAGCACACTACCCTCGGAGTCGCCAGGCTTTATGACTTGCCCGTCCTTTCCGCCGGACATCAGGCCATTGTAGTCGGTGAGGTTGAATTTGGCGAATGCCTGTGGACCGTCGAAGTGGCAGAAGACGCAGTCGTATCTTCGGAAGATCAGGTCGACGGCGGCGTAGTCCACGGTTTTCTTCGTGGTTTGTGCTCGATCAGGCGCTCCGGCTCCAGGAAAGCCAAGGCTAATGGCGCCCGCGCCGAAGGCGAGCAGGGGAAGAGCCGTGCAGATAACTTTCAATATTTCCTCCGAGAAGCGAATCCGCCTCTCACTGAGACGCCTGGCGACAACCATTGGTCACAGGAAGGAAGCAACTTCGAGGGACATAAGCGCAAGGCAAGGGTATCGTTCCAACTGAGCGAGCAATTGAACCCAATCGAAATCGATATCCCTATTCTCCAGGCTCCAATCGGGAGCTGTGCGGGCCCTGATTTGGCGGTCGCAGTTGCGGAAGCCGGGGGCCTTGGTGCTCTCGCCCTGACATGGGCTTCTCCAGGAGAAGCGAAAACTAGGGTGCAGGACGTTCTCCGAAGAACTGCCAGGCCGTTTCAGGTTAATTTTGTGCTTGCGTTCGAACCTGTGGCACTTGGAGTCGTGCTCGAGACCGGTGTGAGGATCGTGACCTTTTCATGGGGGCATCCGAATGCGGCAGACTTAGCTTTGGTGCGATCGTTCGGGGCTCAGTTAGGCGTTCAAGTTTCGACGCGAGATGGCGCCAAGCGCGCTCTAGACTCTGGTGCAGACTTCTTGATTTGCCAAGGGAACGAAGCTGGCGGTCACGTCCAATCAACCCAGCCATTAAGAATAGCCTTGCCACAAGTGATCGATGAGGCGGCCGGAACGCAGGTCATTGCGACAGGCGGCATCGCTTCAGGCGCCGGTATAGCCGAGGTAATCCGAATGGGCGCCCACGGAGCGATGCTCGGGACGCGATTTGTCGCAAGCTGCGAATCTTTGGCTCACTCCGAATACAAAAGAATGATTGTTGAGGCGTCTCCCGAAGATGCCGTTCTTACTCTCTGCTTTGATATTGGATGGCCTTTCGCACCTCATCGCGTCATAAGGAACCGAACCGTGGATGCTTGGGAGTCCGCCGGTTGCCCCAAGAGCCCTCATCGGCCAGACGAAGAAGAGGTTGTGGCAATCCGAGGTTCCGGGGTCCCGGTTAAAAGTTATGAAGACATGCCGGCTCTCAATGACATGTCGGGCCGTGTTACGGAGCTAAGCCTCTATGCTGGCCGTGGCGTGGGCGACATCCATGAAATCATGCCGGCAGACGAGATTGTTTCACACCTTTGGAATGAATGCCAGTTGATACTAGACGACGCTCACCCATTCGAGCGTAGCTGATCAGGAAGAACGGGCAACATCACGGACGACGGGTGGCTCGGGTCATGATAGATCGTTTGCCGAGCTACAACCATACGAGTAGCATTGAATATGGGTTCGCCCGTGTTCAGGTTGCGGTCAGCGTCTGGATACATCGACGAGCATACGACCACGCGCAACTGATGACCTGCCGGAATCGTGATTCCGGTTTGCCACAAGTCTATTTGGTAAGGCACGATTTCGCCGGGTTTAAGCAGCGAGGGATGAGTTAGGGATTTGCGATATCGGGCCCGAACAAAGCCTGTATCCAGGGGAACGCAGACACCATCGGGATGCCGATCAATGAGGGTCATTACCCAATCGGTGTCCTTGGCGCTTGTGGAGGCGAAGAGGGAGGCGCTAATAGGACCGTCGAGTCGCAACGGTTTCTTGAGGGGCGCGGAATCAAACAGGAGCTGATCCTTTCGTTTGCAATTGCTCGACGCATCGTCGCCGATCAGCATGAAGTAACCGGAGTTGAAGGTGGACGAATAAACGTCCTTCGATGGGTCGTAAACATATCGACTAGGCTCTCCGCGCGTCGGCGCCCGAGTTGCGAGGATTCCGTTTGGCTGCAGATACCAGCGCTGGGGTTTCATTGCTTTGGGGGGCCACTGGCTCTCGCGCCGCCATCCTTCTCCAATCAGGAACTCAGAGACGGGAGGCTCCTTGTCGATTCCGTTTGGCATTCCTTTTAGCCACCGATCGTACCAACGAAGACAGGTCGTGCGCATATCCATGTATCCGTCAGGGCCGAAATCGGTGACCCCGGACTTGCTCTCTTGATTCGTAAAATGATCCCACGGCCCCCAGATCAACTTTTGGTTCTTTCTATGGTTACCGACCATAGTTAGATAATTCTTCTTAGTTGCAATGCTTACAGGGTCAAGCCAACCATCGAAAAAGAGCACGGGTAGATCGATTCCCTTCATGTCGAATCGATAGGAGCTCTTCCTTATCTGCGCGTCGAACGTGTTGGAGTCGGCTCCAAAGTAAAAGCCTGGCGGGACCTTCCCGAACTGCACTTCTGCCACCTTGGATAGAGGCAGGGTATTCATTGCTTTCGAAAGGTCTTCGGTGAATGGCTGCACCTTGTGGCGATCACGCAACAATCCAAACCACCAAAGCGAGTCGGAAATGTAGGTAGCTCCATGATCCCAAAAGGCGCCATCCGGCGCCCCGGGCATGGGGACGACGGAGATTATGGTTTTCAACCACTTGGGCTGGCTTTTGGCGGCCATCCATGCGCAAAACCCGTTATAGGAAGCGCCGACCATGCCAACCCGACCGCTTGACCATGGCTGCGTGCCACACCACCGAACAGTGTCGTATCCGTCTTCGGCTTCGTTAAGGGTTGGGACAAAGTTTCCCTCGGACCCACCCCTTCCCCGCGCGTGCTGGGTCACGTAGACATATCCCCGCTGTGCATAGAACATGCCGTCCGCATCTCCAAACTCGGAGCGATCGTAAACGGTCCGTTGCAGTATTACCGGAAAGCGCCCCTCGGCTTCAGGCCGATATACGTCGGCTTGGAGCCGCACTCCGTCTCTCATTGGCACCCAAACGTTCTTTTCAACCTTTGCGGTGAACCTGGGAGGCGAAACGGCATTTGCGTATTTGGTCGATGGGCGCAAATCCTCGCAGCCTCGTAAGACGGCCTCGAAGTTCACTTTTGGGACCCACCAATAGAGGGGAGCGTTGGAAGTGTCGGTCCAGACGACGGCTTCGGCGCTCGGCGGAGTTTCGATGCGCCATTCCCTCAAGAGCTTGGTTTGTCCGTTGAACGTGCGTAGCTCGGTTCGAAAAAGCTCCGCCTGCACCTCACGCGGGATACCTTTGCCAAGATCGATGGCTTCGAGCGATTGGAAGCCCTTCCTGGATGGCTTGTACTGGTCGAGCAAATAGCGCAAGAGCATCGGATGGAAGGGACTATAAAGCGAGCCCTTTGCGACCTGCTGGCCGGCCTTCGAAACGGTTCCGTCGGAGGCAATCGTATAGTCGGTGTCGACTCCCTTGGCCGAGGTGAACAGGGCCTTCGATGGGCGAGCGTCATCTAAGGTGACCGTCAACTTAGAGCTTGGCGCAAAACCCGGATCGCTCTTCAATACAAGTTGCCCTTCGTCAAATTCAAAGCTGGCCTGCCCCCTCTTTACGCTTGGGACGTAGAAATCATAGACCCCAGAATGAACTGGAGTCTGGGTAAGGAATGCGGTTACCGCTATGTTGCAGGCAAATAAAATGCTCATGAAGCTACCAAAGAGAATATTCGCTGGATGGCTCACAAAGATTCCGCAGCATTGCTAAATATCCGACATATCCGGACAAAGTGAGGAATCCTTCGCCTCTGGTGGAACCATAGGATACGACAAACCCATCAGATTTAACGTTGGTTATTAGGCAACCCTGCTTATGAAAATCGCTCTGGCCGCATTGGCGCTTCCACTTCTTGCCGGCTGCCCGGGACAAACTTCCGACTCTAAGCTCCAGACCAAGATTTCCGAGCTTGCGAGTTCGCTACCTTCCCTCAGTTTGAGTTCAGATGACCGAGCGGAGTTGTCGAAGGACCTGGACGGCCTTTCCAAGGACATTGGAAAAGGCCGTGAAAACATGGCACTCTATGATTTGCAGGCCGTGTGGTCGTCCTATGGTGTCGCGGCGTTCTGCGCCAAGCATGCGGCCGCGGCAAAGGACGAGGCCTTATACACCCAGATCTGGAAAGATCAGGGTTCGACTTTGCCCGAAGCGGCGAAACGCTCGAACCAGGCCCAGCCACTGCTGGCCCGAGGTCTCGCCGAGTTTGCACGGGACCAAGCAAACGGCTTCTATATGGCGAGCGAAGCCTATGGCAAGCAGACGACCCTTCAAGACGGCCTTGCATACTTTGGGCTGTCGCGCGGCTTATTGGCGTACGCCAACTTCTGCGATGCCGTGAGCCTCCAGGAGGGCCGTTCACCCAAGTTGAGAAGCATGGCGGGCGAGTTGGACGATTTGGAATCTCGGGAGCTTGCGGCTTTCGAAAACGCGAAGTCCTCAGAAGACAGCACGTTCATCGCAATGAGCCAATCGATCAAGACGGCGAGGGAATTAGATGATCGTAAGTGGTACGCCGGCGAAGCGATCGCCTATCTTGATGCGGACTTAGGGCTAGAGGCAAGGAATGCAAGGCCCCTAACTCGCAGTGAGATTCTTGAGCGGTTGCAGCAAGAGCGAACCAGTTGGTCTTCCAAGGTCGACAACAGCATCCCCCGATATTACGTTGAGTTGGCAACTTCAGAGCTGGACCAAAGCTCAGAGGGGCTGTCGCAGGCAAGCGCGATCTGCACCGCTACCCTTCCCCGCTATCACCGGATCTTAGAGCCAGCGGCAGCGCGACCAACCTTAGCCCTTTCTGCGAAGCGTGTGAAAATTACGCTGGTTCGCTGGCCCTACACGTGAACGCTGTCTGACCCGGCAAGTTTGCTGGCAAAACAGGTCGCCCTTCAGTATCCGGGCAATGTCGAGTTCGTGACGGAAGATTTTGGGCACTCAGAGATCGCGGCGCGATTTGGCCTCAAGCAATATCCGGCGGTTTTCGTAGACGACGTGCTCGTTGCCCAGCCTCGCGATTTCACGAACTTTTTTGGAGATCAGGATGGGAAATACCTGCCATTCGACTCCAAGCCGAAACGACAGGCGTTCAAGGCGGACCTGAAACGGGTTATCGACCTTGTGCTCGCAGGGAAAGGGGACCAAGCCCATAAGCTGGGTGAGACCAAGATGGCTGCGATCGTGGCTCAAACGTTCCCAACAATAGCACTGCAAGACCTCGGAGGGCAGAGGGTCAAACCGGCCGACCTTGCTGGAAAGGCCGTAGTCGTCGAATGTTGGGCTACTTGGTGTCCGCCTTGCAAAGCGACCCTGCGCTGGCTGGAACAAGTTCGAACCAAATACGGCGACAAAGTTGCTATTCTGGCCGTCGCATGCAACTCGGCGGAGCCCGAGGTGCGCAAGTACGTCGCAGAGAACGGCATTCACAACCGGGTCATCATGGGTAGCCCGGCCATTGCGTCGGCTTTCAGCAACTTTGCTTCCGTGCCACAGGTTTATATCTATGACGGCAAGGGCAAGCTGAAAGACATGATCCTTGGTGCGCCACCGGAGGGTCATGACCGGATTGAGGCGGCGATCAAAGCTTGCTTAGGCTAGGTTAGTCCTAATGAGGGCGACATCGGCAGACGCTCGATAGCTGGCCCTCAGTCTTGGTCTTCGAATACGGCCTGATGGCTGCGCGACAGCCTGCTGCTCGCCGAGATAGCCGACAAGATGTGACATTTTGAGGCAATCTGCTGGAAAACTGAACGCAAGTGAAACCCTAGGCGCGAAGTCTACATCTGATCAATCGTTGGCTCCCAGTGATCATGTGCCGAGGAAGTCGCGTTAGGCCGCTTGCGGGCTAGAAACTTCGCTTGGAAGTCCGGTCCAAACCCCTGGACCGAGACTGGGGAGTCAGGTCGCCGAGCTCAGCGATATCCTTCCCTCACTCAAGCTGGGCTCTGACGACTTGACCCGTATGTTCCCGACGCGAGCTTATTTTCCCAAAGTAGACTTCCGGATTGTATGGAACTTCCGATTTATGTCGTCGATGCCTTCGCTTCGGGGCCGTTCCGAGGCAATCCTGCAGCAGTATGTCCGGTTCCCGATGGGGCAAGCGTTCCAGATTCTCTGATGGCAAATATAGCGGCTGAAATGAATCTCGCCGAAACTGCCTTTCTGCGTCGGCGAGGCGAAGCCAACCACTTCGACCTCCGCTGGTTCACTCCAGTTGCCGAGGTAGACCTTTGCGGACATGCGACCCTTGCTTCGGCACATGCCTTGTGGGAGACGGGCGAAATTGCAAAGGACGATGCCATTACGTTTCACACGAGAAGCGGCGAGCTTAGCGCTCGGCTTGCAGGTGAGGAAATTCAGCTCGACTTTCCGGCGGTAAGGCTCAAAGAGACTTCGCTGCCAATAAAGCTTCAGGGGCTTGGGACGCCGTTGTATGTTGGAAACAGCATGGACTGGCTGGTTGAGGTTGCGTCGGAGCGCGAGGTTCGCGCATACGAGCCGGATCTTCCAGCGATCTCGAGTCTGGGTTCGCGCGGACTGATTCTGACGGCTCGAGGCGATTCTGGATACGACTTCGTTTCGCGTTTCTTCGCTCCCCAATATGGTATTCCAGAAGATCCGGTGACAGGCTCGGCCCACTGCGCGCTTGCGCCCCATTGGGCGCCAAAGTTAGGCAAGTCACGCATGACGGGCTATCAGGCCTCTAAGCGCGGAGGCGAAGTTGGCGTCGAATTGCTAGGAGATCGCGTGGGTTTGTTCGGAAAGGCGGTGACCACGCTAAGTGGGACGCTCCGGGTCTAAAACCTGGGCTAGACTCCCGAACTGGACTCTGGCGCGTCACCCGATCCAAACTTGGATTTGGGTCTACCTAGGTTTTGGCGTTTCGACAATGCCGCAGCGCTCAGAACAAAGCCGCTCGCTCCAGCCATATCGAGGCAAACGTCCCAAAACGAACCGGTCCGGTCGCCGTATCCGGACTGCCTGATCTCATCGAACGAGGCATGCATAAGGACGACGGCCAAGCCTAGCAGGACCGCTTGTTTCGCAGCCCCGCCGCGGATGGCAAGGCGGTAACCGAACCATCCAAAGCAGCCATAGAACAGGAAGTGCATGCTTTTCCGGAAAATCAGAACGACGGTCTGGGCTTCGTCCTGATCCATTCTCAGGGCTTTCATTAAGGCGTCTACCATATGATGGCCCGCCCCGGTCGAACTGCTGAAGAAAGCGACCAACCAGCAGCAGACGAAAAGTGGGACAAGGGCCCGGAATACGGGGCGCATCGTTGGTTGCTTTCCATAGACGGAGATTTCGCCAATTAGGGAAACAATTGCTGCCAGGGCGATTACGCCCAACACCATTTGAAACACAAAGGTCTTGATCGTCCCCGAAGGTTCCGGGTTCGAGGCTAACCAGAGCAGCAGGAATGGGAATGCGTAGGCGGCCAAGGTGGTCAGCTTTGGATCAAGTTGCTTAAGAGCTGGAAGCTGCCCGATCCAAATGCCGAAGAGGACGAATAGGCCCCAAAGCCACCAAGGGCTTTGGCCAAGATATCCGAGGACCGCCGTGCCTCCGAAGGCCAAAACGAATCCAGCCGAAAAGGTCAGAATCTGTGCCCAGCGACTCACTTGTTCAAACGCCGCCGATGCATATAAGTTTGGATTTCTTCCGCGTGAGCATAGTCGGTCCAGTCAATGGTTATCGGAGTGATGGATACGTATCCTATGTTCACCGCTTCCACGTCCGTGCCAGGCTGGTCCGGGTCCATAACCACGACGCCTCCTTGCCAGTAATAGGGACGGTTCCAAGGGTCGTGCCGCATCTCCACTCGATCTTCATAAATGCGCTTGCCCATCGCGACGACCTTGAAACCTTGAATTTCCGGGTAGGCGATGGACGGAATGTTGACGTTTAGGAATGTAAGGGGCTTGTAGGGCGCCTCGACAAGCATCGTCCAATTTGCGGCAAGCCAGGCGGCGCCCGACTCATAGTGGATTGGCGCGCCGGAGACGAAATTGGCGATCGATAAGGCAATCGAGCGCACTCCGTTAATCTCGCCCTCCATCGCTCCGCCGACGGTGCCGGAGTAGGTGACGTCGAAGCCGAGGTTGGGCCCGTTGTTGAACCCGCTCAGAACGAGGTCGCACCCGTCTGGCCAGGCGACGGTGAGGCCGACGTTCACGCAATCGACTGGGGTTCCATTGACCTCGTACGCCTCGAGGTGGTCCCATTCAACCGGCTTCACTCGCAGGGGGTCGTGCATTGAGATCGCATGGCTGCATCCGCTTCGCTCGTGGTCTGGCGCGACGATCTTGACCTCGCCGTGCCGGCGGGCGACTTTGACCAATTCGACAAGCCCAGGGGCACGCACGCCGTCGTCGTTCGTGATGAGAATTCGCATTCGTGTCCTATCTACCTTTTTTTGGGTGTTTGGTGATTGGTAGTTGGCGATTCGTGGCGGGATCGCGTTACCCTCTCACTTCCGTAGCGTCTGTAGAGTGTGGCGTCCATGAAGTGGGCATGTTTGGTCTGGATGTTATCTCTCGTTTGCGTTTCCCCGGCTCAATCGGTTCGCCCGTCGGTGGCCAAGTTCATCAGCGGGTTCTCCTTCGCCTCGAGTCGGGTAGACCTCAAGCCTGATGACAAGGGGAACTACCCGCACCTTAAGGAACTGGGGTCCGCGTTGATCGAGCTTTCCAAGACGGACGACGGAACGCTGGAAACGGCGCTTAGGCTCCTCGACAAGAACGAGAGCTCGGAACGGCTGGTGGCTTGCGATCTTCTCTTGATCCTTATGTTTGAGATCCCATCGAAACTGGACTGGGGGAAGCCAGAAAATATTGAGCTGCGCAATATCCTCTCTCCCTTGACGACCGGGAATCCGGCAGAACCCGGCCCGACGAGCCCTAACTGGCCCTGGGTCGAAGACCGTTTGGGACATTGGCGCCTAACCCCGTTCCGCGCAGCCCCGGGGACTTGGGACAAAAGCCTAGTTCGCCGTTATCAGGCATTCAAGGACAGGTTTAAACGAAGATGAGTCGTTGAGTCGTTGAGTCTTTGAGTCGTTGAGTCACTGAGTCGTAGAGGGCTTCCACACTGGGCATTAGCCTGTCTATTGAAGTGCTCAACGACTCAAAGACTTACCCCGTGCCATACTCATCCTCATGATTCTTGTGAAGACGGAGGGGCCGGTTTGTTACGTCACCTTGAACCGCCCCGAAGTGCGCAACGCGTTTAACGACGAGCTCATTGCAGAGTTGACCCGTGTGTTTTCATCGATGGATTCCAGTGTGCGCGCCGTCGTCTTGGCGGGCGAGGGAAAGTCGTTTTGCGCGGGCGGGGATCTCGAGTGGATGCGGCGCGCGGCCACTTATTCGGAGGAGCAGAACTACGAGGACGCTCTCAAGCTTGCAGGGCTCTTCAAGTCTATCGCAGAATGCCCGGCGGTTGTAATCGCCAAGGTTCACGGGGCGGCGTTTGGCGGTGGCTGCGGGCTGGTGGCCGCGAGCGACGTCGCAGTTGCAGCAGAAGACGCCACGTTCGCGTTTTCCGAGGTGCGGCTTGGGCTGATTCCTGGCACGATCTCTATCTATGTGATTCCAAAGATTGGCGAGGGGCATGCCCGGGCACTCTTTTCCACGGGCGAAGCGTTTGGCGCGGAGAAGGCCCTTCGTATAGGCTTGGTCCACGACGTAGGTTCGAAAGAGGATCTCGACTCTCTGGTGAAAGCGAAGTTGAAAGCGGTCCTTAGCGCCGGTCCCCGGGCGACCACCCTTTCCAAGAAGCTTGTTCTGGAAGGACCTCTTAGTCCTGAAGAATGCGCTAGACGGCTTTCTCAAGCGCGGGCGAGCGAAGAGGGTAAGGAGGGCGTTGCCGCCTTTTTGGAGCGTCGAAAAGCCTCCTTCGTCATCGAAACTGAATGAAGACTCTACTTATAGCCAACCGTGGCGAAATCGCCGTTCGAATTATTCGCGCCGCCCGCGAAATGGGTGTTCGCACGGTGGCCGTTTTCAGCGAGGCCGATCGACACGCAATGCACGTGGCCCTGGCTGACGAGGCAATGTTCCTGGGGGCGTCTGAGCCCAGCGAGAGCTATTTGAACATCGGGAAGGTGATTCAGGCAGCGAAGGAAGCCCGGGCGGATGCCGTTCATCCGGGGTATGGATTTCTATCGGAGCGAGCCGAGTTCGTCGAGGCTTGCGATTCGAACGGCCTCAAATTTGTGGGTCCGAGCGCAGCTGCGATGCGCGCGCTTGGATCAAAGATCGACGCCAAGCAAATCGCTGTTCAAGCTGGTGTGCCGATCACTCCCGGCTTCTTCGAGAAAGGCGCAACCCCCAAACAACTCGAGGTAGCCGCAACCGAAATCGGCTATCCAGTGATGCTGAAGGCATCGGCGGGAGGCGGCGGGCGGGGCATGAGAATCGTTCGGGACCCGGCGGATTTCGAGCGAGAACGGGAGCTTGCTTCCGATGAGGCGATGAAGGCGTTCGGGGACGACGCGATGATGGTTGAGAAGTACATCGAGAGACCGCGCCACATCGAAGTTCAGATTCTTGCCGACTCGCATGGGACGGTGGCCTGCCTTTTCGAGCGCGAATGTTCCCTCCAGCGCCGACATCAGAAGCTCGTGGAAGAGGCGCCTTCTCCTGTGGGCGAGCCCATTTGGAATGGGCTGCGGGAATCGGTGGACCGACTGGTCCGGGCGGCAGGTTACACCGGCGCTGGCACGGCGGAGTTCATGTTCGATCAGGCGAGCGGCCAGTTTTACTTCTTGGAAGTTAACGCGCGCCTTCAAGTCGAGCATCCGGTGACTGAGGCGATTACCGGGCTTGACCTGGTTCAGTGGCAGTTGCGCATCGCCGACGGAGAGGCGCTCGATTTACCGCGTGGGCTGGTAGCGGGAGATCGCAGTTGCATCAGAGGCCATTCGATCGAGGTTCGAATCGTCGCCGAGGACCCTTCGAAGGGGTTTTTGCCTTCTATCGGCAAGATTCTCGCGTGGGCGGAACCGAAAGCCCCTGGCATTCGTGTGGACACCGGCTTCGGACCAGGCTCGGAAGTGACGCGCTATTACGATTCGCTCATTGCGAAAGTGATCGCCCATGCGGAATCCAGGGGCGCCTCTATACGGCGGCTGGAAGCGGCTCTGCTCGACTTCCACATCCTCGGAATCAAAACGAACATCCCTTATTTGATCGCGATTCTGCGGCACCCTGGCTTTCAAGCGGGCGATATCGACACGGGATTCCTCGAGCGTGAGTTTGGGCTTTGGACCGGTGAGACCGAGGCGCCGATGGAGTTAGGCGCCATTGTCGATTTTGCCGGTACCGACTCGAAAGGGCACGACCGTCACACCGTCCCAGTTTCAGGCGCCTGGGACGCGGCCGACGGATTTCGAGTCGTGTGACAATGTATTTACGACTAGTTGTTATCTGTACCAACGCTCCCGTCGTCATGATCGAAATTTGCAGCGCCGCGCATGTTAGAATCAGTTAATGAGTGCCGTTGCTCCTTCCCCTATGCCCCGATGGGACTTGACCGCTGCGTTTCCCTCTCTGGACTCTTCCGAGTTTGCCTCTTCTTTCGAAGAGCTAGGCGTCGAAAGCAAACGGTTTGAGGAGGCTCTCGATAAGGCCGAGGGCCTTTCTCTCGACGACGTTGCCAGCCTTTCCGGGCGCCTCGACGATTTGATCGCGCTTTGCAACCAGATTCAAGACCGAATCAGGACTCTGACGTCGTTCATTCACGGGTTCGTTTCGGTTGATTCTAGGAACGACCTGGCACGCTCAAAGGAGAGCGAACTGGACAAAGCGCTGATCCCCTTTTCCAAATGCGGTACTCGATTCACCTCTTGGATCGGGCGGCTACCATTGGATGCCATTATCGCCAAATCTCAGGTGGCCCGAGATCATGAGTTCTTTTTGAGGAAATCCCAATTGGCCGCGAGGCGCCTGATGTCGCCGAGCGAAGAGTCGTTAGCGGCCGAGCTTTTGCCAACCGCATTGTATGGATGGACCAAATTGCATGGTCAAGTCACTTCCCAGATTGAAGTAGAGCTGGAAGTGAAGGGCCAGTTGAAGCGCCTTCCCATGAGCGTTTTGAGAACGCTGGCTTACGAGCCCGATCGGTCAGTGAGGAAGGCGGCCTACGAAGCGGAGTTGGAGGCGTGGAAGAAGCACGAAGGACCGATTGCGGCTGCCATGAACGGGGTCAAGGGCACTGTAACCTCTCTTTCTGTCAGGCGGGGATGGAACTCGGTGTTGGACGAGGCGCTGTTCGCCTCGAACATCGACGAGAAGACTCTGGGCGCCATGATGCAGGCAGCGAAAGAAGCGCTGCCCGACTTCCGTCGCTATCTGCACGTGAAGGCGCGGTTGCTCGGACTCGAGAGGCTTACGTTTTACGATTTGTTTGCCCCAATGGAGGGGGCCGCAAAGATTTGGACCTATGAGGAAGGCGCACGTTTTGTGGCCAGACATTTTCGCGCCTATTCGGACAAGCTCGCCGACTTTGCCGAGCGGTCGTATCGCGAGAAATGGATTGACGCGGAACCTAGACCAGGAAAGCGGGATGGCGCGTTCTGTATGGGGTTAGTTGAGGACCAGTCTCGAATCCTGATGAACTACAAGCCGTCGTTCGGCAGCGTCAAGACACTAGCCCATGAACTGGGGCATGCTTATCACAACTTGTGTCTTGCGGGCCGCACCAACCTACAGCGCAGAACTCCAATGACGCTTGCGGAGACGGCGAGCACTTTTTGTGAGACGGTGATCCAGAACGCAGCCCTGGAGGAAGCAAGTGGCGAAGAGAAACTGCAAATCTTGGAGGGTTCCTTAGATGGATCCTGCCAAACGACGGTGGATATTTTAAGCAGATTCTTATTTGAGCAACAGATGTTTGAAGACAGAGCCAAGCGTGAGCTTTCCGCCGCCGAATTCTGTAACCTCATGCTTGACGCCCAGCGACAGACCTACGGCGACGGGCTCGATGGGAACTTTCTCCACCGATACATGTGGGCGGTGAAGCCCCACTACTATGGCCGGTCGTTCTATAACTTCCCTTACATGTATGGGATGCTTTTCGGATTGGGACTTTACTCGATCTACCGCAAAGATCCAGAAAGCTTCAAGGTCAATTACGACGAGCTCCTATCCTCCACCGGCCTAGCGGACGCGGCAACACTTGCGGAGCGCTTTGGCTTCGACGTGAGCTCACCGGCCTTCTGGCGGTCCAGCTTCGACGTGATCCGGGAACAGATCAAGGCGTTTGAGCAATCGTCGCACGTGCGCTAACTGTAAAGCTTGGCTTTTGTCTCTGATTTGACAACGATTGGGGACACTGCTACAATAGCAAGAACAGGGCAACTCGCCAGGCTAGGGTCTGGCGAGTTGCCAGTTTTTTCTGGAGTCTAAATGAAAACTAGCCGCATTGCAGTTCTTTGTGCTTTCCATGTCTGATTCTTCTGGGCCTCGCAACGTCCGGATTCGGATCCGTTAGCCCCCAACAATGATAGAATGGCGACAATAGGGCCAATCCGTAAGCGCCAACGAGGAGTCGCCCGGCTAGAAATGGACAACCAAATAATGAATAGCTCTCGATTCCGCCTTGGTTCCGCTACGCTAGCGGTTCTACTCTTCACCTGTCTGAGCTTCGCGCAATCCTATCCGCCCGCGTGGAAGTCGTCGGCAACCTATGCAATAGGGGACCAAGTTCAGCTTAACGGCAATGTGCTTCGGGCGACCCACGCGGTGACCGCGGGCAGTTTCAAATACGATGACTGGGAGTTGTGGGACGTGCGCGCCAACACGACGATCATGATCGGCGTGGGCCAAACGTTTACATCCCTTCAGAGTGCGTGGACCTACGTTCAGAATGCGCGAGTAGCCGAGGCAGTTTATCTTCACCTCTATATTTCAAC
>Ga0265338_10000955_pt1 | contig 48703 bp, 46 predicted proteins | sample 42126metaG_FD_193579 | JGI IMG/M metagenome (GOLD analysis project Ga0265338, IMG submission 193579) | Rhizosphere microbial communities from Carex aquatilis grown in University of Washington, Seatle, WA, United States - 4-21-26 metaG | ecosystem: Host-associated > Plants > Roots > Rhizosphere...
GAGCCAGCGCGTCGACCATCTCGCGGCCGACCCCCCCGCCTGCGCCCGTGACGAGGACCTTCACGCGTTCACCTTGAGGGGCTCCCACCACCACCGGTTCGCCCGGTACCACTCGACCGTCTCGGCGAGCGCCTCGTCGAGCGTCCGATGCCGCCGCCACCCGAGCGCCGAGATCTTGGTGATGTCGACCGAGTAGCGGCGATCGTGCCCGAGGCGGTCGGCCACGTACTCCACGAGCTCTTCGCCGCGGCCGACGAGCGCGAGCAGCTTGTCGACGAGCACGCGGTTGGGTGTCTCGTTGCCGGCGCCGATGTTGTAGATCTCACCCGGAACGCCCTGAAGCAGTGCGAGGAGCACGCCGGCGCAATGGTCGTCGACGTGGATCCAGTCGCGCTCGTTGAGGCCGTCGCCGTAGAGCGGGATCGACGCGCCGTCGAGCAGGTTGGTCGTGAAGAGCGGGATCACCTTCTCGGGATACTGGAACGGTCCGAAATTGTTCGTGCAGCGCGTCACGACCACCGGCAACCCGTACGTGTGGTGATACGACAGCGCGATGAGATCGGAGCCGGCCTTCGACGCGGAGTACGGGGACCTCGGTTCGAGCGGATCGGTCTCGAGTGACGAACCGACCTCCACGGAGCCGTAGACCTCATCGGTGCCGATGTGCACCACCCGGCCCATCTCGAGGCGGCGCGCGGTGTCCATCACGATGTTCGTGCCGAAGCAGTTCGTGTGGATGAAGTCGTCGGGGCCGGCGATCGAGCGGTCGACGTGGCTCTCGGCGGCAAAGTGCACGACCGCGTCGTGGCCCGCCATCGCCGCTTCGAGGGAGCCCGGGTCGCAGATGTTGCCTTTCACGAAGCTGACCCGCGGGTCGTCGTCGACGTCGCGCAACGTCGAGAGGTTGCCCGCGTAGGTCAGCGCGTCGTAGATCGTGACTTCGTCGTCGGTGTTGGCCAACACGTGGCGGACGAAGTTCGATCCGATGAAGCCGGCGCCGCCGGTTACGAGCATCTTCACGAGCGGGAGCGCGGTTGCGCCGTCGGCATCGTTACTCCAGATCCGCCCGGGAGTGGTCGCCGAGCACGAGCCGCGTCGCCCGGGGCCGGACCCCGGACCGCTCGACTTCCACCGCGCGCCCGAGCAGGGAGTCGTGGATGCGGTGCACGCCCTGAATGCGGCTGTGCTCCAACACCACCGAGTGCTCGATCTCGGTGTCGATGAGCACGCAGTCGGCGGCGATCGAGGTATAGGGCCCGACGTAGGTGTCGACCAGCCGCGTGCGGGCTCCGATGATCGCCGGCCCGCGCACCACCGATCCGATGAGCTCGGCGCCCTCCTCGATGATGACGCGCCGTTCGACTCTCGATGTGTCATCGACTCGCCCGTCGATCCGATGCTCGATCGTGTCGAGCACGAGACGGTTGCAGTGGAGCAGCGGATCCTTCTTGCCGGTGTCGATCCACCAACCCTGCAGGATCTCGTGGCGAACGGGATGCCCGGCGTCGAGCAGCCACTGGATGGCGTCGGTGATCTCGAGCTCGTTCCGCGCCGAGGGCGGTATCGAGCGCACCGCGTCGTGGATGAGCGGTGAGAAGAGATACACCCCGACGAGCGCGAGGTCCGACGGCGGATCGGCCGGCTTCTCGACGAGGCGCACGATGTCGCCGTGCACGTCGAACGCGGCGACGCCGAAGTTGCGGGGGTCCTCCACGTGCGCGAGCAGGATCTGGGCCGCGGGGGGCTCGCGTTGCTCGCCCAGCTCGGGGGGCCGGCTACGCGCCTCGAGGAAGCGGTCGACCCACGTGCGCAGGTCGTCCTGGAGCATGTTGTCGCCGAGGTAAACGACGAACTCGTCTTCGCCGAGAAACTCGCGCGAGATCAAGACGCAGTGCGCCAGCCCGAGCGGCGCGTCCTGGTCGATGTAGGTGATCTCGACACCGAACCTCGACCCGTCGCCGACCGCGGCCCGGATCTCGGTGCCGGTCTCGCCGACCTGCACGACGATGCCGATCTCCTTGATCCCGGCCGCGGCGAGCTGCTCGATCCCGTAGAAGATGATCGGCTTGTTCGCGATCGGCACGAGCTGCTTCGCGCTCGTGTGCGTGATGGGGCGAAGTCGCGTGCCGGAGCCACCGGCGAGGATCAGGCCCTTCATCCGTGGAGAAAATAGCACGGGGGCGTCGGATCCCGTGCCGGAGCACGGCCGGCCGCACGAGGCGTGTTCTAGCCTCGGCCCCATGACCGATCGCTACGACCGAGCCGACGACTGCGACCTGTGCGAGGCCGCGCGCATCACCCCTTGGTACCACGAGGACGACGTGTGCTGGATCGCCGAATGCGAGATCTGTGCGACCCCGATGGTCGTGTGGCGTGGTCACGGAACTGAGCCGCCCCCCGAGGAGCTGGCACACATGCACGCGAAGTTGGCGATGGTCGTCACCGAGCATTTCGAGTTCGAGCACTACGTCGACGACAACATGCGGAACATCCCCGACCACTACCACGCGCACGGGCGGCCGGTCGGCGGCTTCTTCGGTCACGGGATGAAGCGCAAGTAGTCCCGAGCGATTCAATCCGATGACCGACCATGTGCTCACGATCGACTTGGGGACGTCGGGCCCGAAGGTCGCGTTGTTCACCATGGGCGGAGCCTTCGTCGACGGCGACTTCACGCCCGTCGAGCTCAACCTGCTTCCCGACGGCGGCGCGGAGCAGTCGCCCGGGGCATGGTGGCGCGGCATCGTGGATGCCGCACAGCGGACGATGGCACGCGGCAGCGTGCGCGCCAGCGAGATCACGGCGATCGCCGTCACGTCGCAGTGGTCGGGCACGGTCCCGATCGATCGTGACGGCGAGCCACTGCACGACGCGATCATCTGGATGGACTCGCGCGGCGCCGACGACGTGAAGCGGGCGGCCGGTGGCCCGGTACGCCTCCAGGGTTACGACCCGCGCAAGCTCCGGTCGTGGATCAAGCTCACGGGTGGCGCGCCCGCACTGTCGGGCAAGGATCCCATCGCGCACATCTTGTGGTTCGAGCGAGCACATCCCGATCTCGCGCGTGCGACGTGGAAGTACCTCGAGCCCAAGGACTGGCTCAACCTCAAGCTCACCGGTCGGTGCGCGGCGACGTTCGACTCGATCGTGCTGCACTGGATCACCGACAACCGTGACCTCGCGCGCATCGACTACGACGCGTCGTTGCTGCGGACGTTCGGCGTCGAGCGGTCGCAGTTCCCCGATCTCGTTCCCGCAACCTCCGTGCTCGGCCCGTTGCGCGACGCGATCGCGACCGAGCTCGGCGTCCCCGCGGGCATCCCGGTGGTGGGCGGCACTCCCGACTTGCAGTCGGCGGCGATCGGCTCGGGCGCCGTTCGCGACTTCGAGGGCCACCTCTACGTCGGCACGTCGTCGTGGCTCACGTGCCACGTCCCCTTCAAGAAGACCGACCTCTTCCACGGCGTGGCCTCGCTCCCGTCGCCGTTACCCGGCAAGTACTACGTCGCCGACGAGCAGGAGGTCGCGGGCGCGAGCCTCAACTGGCTCCGCGACAACGTGTTCTTCCCGGACGACGCGCTGCGTGCGGCGCCGCCCCCCGACGACTTCTACGTGCTGCTCGACGACGTTGCCGGGACCGCGCCCGTCGGGAGCAACGGTGTGATCTTCACGCCCTGGCTCAACGGCGAACGCACGCCGGTCGACGATCACCGTTTGCGGGGCGGCTGGCACGACCTGTCGTTGCAGACGAGTCGCGCCGACTTGGCGCGCGCCGTGCTGGAAGGAGTGGCGTACAACAGCCGCTGGCTGCTCGAGTGTGTCGAGCGGTTCACGGGCAAGCCTTTTCCCACGCTCAACTTCATCGGCGGGGGCGCGCAGTCGCGGCTGTGGTGTCGCGTCATGGCCGACGTGCTCGATCGTCCGATCCGCCAAGTCGAGCACCCGATCCGCGCCAACGCTCGGGGCGCGGCCGCGCTCGCGGCACTCGCGCTGGGGCAGACCACGCTCGACGACATTGCGCGCAGCGTAAAGATCAACGAGACCTTCACGCCCGACCCGTCGACGCGTGCGGTGTACGACGAGTTGTTCCGCGAGTTCCGCGCGATTCACAAGCAGACCAAGGGCATCTACGCGAGGTTGCACGCCGATGGGTGAGCCGGATGAAGACGTGCCGATGCGAGGTTGGGGCCTGCCGCTCCCCGGTGAGCTCGACCGCATCGTGATCGTGTCGCCGCACCTCGACGACGCCGTGCTCGGATGCGCCAACTTCATGGCTGCCCACCCGGGGGCGACCGTCGTGACGGTGTTCGCCGGCAATCCTCCGCAGTATCCGGTCGACCCGATGCGCAAGTGGGACGTGCAGTCGGGGTTCTCGCCCGGCGACGACGTGATGGAGACCCGCCGCCACGAGGACGCCGCCGCGCTCGGCCTCCTCGACGCGTCGCCCGTGCACCTCGAGTTCGTGGAGCACACGTACAACCCGGGAGATCGCCCCGTCGCGCCCGACGTGCTCGTCGACGCGCTCGCGCCGGCGCTCGCCGCGCTCGACCCGACGCTCGTGCTCGCGCCGTTCGGGCTCGCCAACCCCGATCACGACGTGACCCACCGCGCGTGCATGTTGGCGCGCGATCGTCTCGATCGCGATGTGTCGTTCTGGTGTTACGAAGATTCCGGCTACAAGCACATACCCGGGATGCTCGCGTGGCGCATATCGACGCTGTTCCGGCGGAACGTCTGGCCCACACCGGTGTGTCCCGCTACCGAGGTCGGTGAGGCGCGTAAGCAGGCCGCGATCGGGTGCTACCCGACCCAGCTCCTGGCGCTCGAAGACGACTGGGCCATCAGCCGCAAGCTCGCCGCGCCGGCGCCGGAGCAGTTCTGGCGCATCGCGCCGCCGCCTCCCGGATGGGAACGACTCAGCCAGGATTGATCCACCCGCCGATCGAGGGCTCGGCCCGGTGTCATTCCGCGATGTTCGGCGTGGCGATCTCAGTTGCGCGCTTCGGGCCCGTGGGTCGTGAGCACGACCGCGCCGTGCGGCGCGGTGGGATCGACCACTGCGGCGCACGCTCGGCAGCGGTGGAACGTGAACAGTCCCTCCGCGGTTCTGACCTCGTGAGCATCGACCCCGCTCTCGGCGCCGCACCGGGCGCATTGCCAGCGGAGGTGGCGGAGCAGCGGATCGTTCACGGTCGCCCTTCCTTGGAGAGAGAGCGAGATTTTGAGAGCCACGCCGCCCAGGCGTCAAACCGGGCGCGGAGGAGGTCGCCGTCGCACAGACAGCCGGTCGTCGTCCGGCTGCTTCGCCAGCAGGCCGTGATTGCGTACGACACGGCACCCGGGCAGTTCTGGCGCCTGGCTCCGCCGCCTCCCGATTGGGAACGACTCTCCGAGTGATGGCCTTCGACGCGCTTGTCGTCGCGCTCCCGAGTCAGCAATAGGGAGAAGAAGCGAGCTCGCGGTCGGCCACCGCCCTCGCCAAGGGCGTCGCGAACTACGGAAGCCCCCCACCGGGCACTGCCACCCGCGCGGTCTCGATGCGGCCCGTGCGCAGCCGCAGGGTCTCCTTCGGGTCGCTGCTCGGCGCGGTGCACATGAACAGCGTGCGGCGGTCGTCGCCGCCGAGCATGCACGCGTACGCGAAGTCGTGGGAGACCTTGATCTCGTCGACGACCTCGCCGCCGTCGCGGACGCGCAGGCAGCGACCGGTCAGCGGGCACGCGACCCAGACTGCGCCTTCGGCATCCAAGCAGATGCCGTCGGGGACCGCGCCGTGCAACTGCGCGAAGACGCGTCGATCTCCGAGCGAACCGTCGGGCGCGATCGAGAAGGCCGTGAGCCGCCCTCCATAGCTCTCGCCGATGATCATCGTCCGCGCGTCGCCGGTGATGACAGTGCCGTTCGGGAATGCGAGCCCCTCCGCGGCGACGTGCGCGCGGCCATCGGGCTCCACGGCAATGATGCAGGTGTCGCGCGCGTCCTCACCGCCGTACATGTCGAAGCCGAAGTTGCCGACGTACGCGCGGCCGTGCGCGTCGACGACCATGTCGTTGCACTCGCCGGCGGCCAGTGACGCGAGGTCGGCGTGCTCGATGAGCTCGTCGCCCTCGAGGCGCAGCACCCGGCGATCGAGCATCGAGACGATGAGCATTCGTCCGTCGGGGAGCCACCCGAGCCCCGACGGCTGCTCCGGCACTTCGACGATCGTCTCGCAAGCCCCGTTCGGGTCGACGGCGAGCACGCGCCGGTCGTGCTGGTCGCTGAAGTAGAGCCGGCCGTCGCGCCAGCGCGGTCCCTCGGGGAACGCCAGGCCGTCGAGAAGAATCGTCGTGGGGTCGCTCATGCGCGGGGACCGTACTCTTCGGGCGGGCGCGCGTCAGTTGGGCTGACTTCGTCGAGTTGGTGCGCCCGCGACTCGGGGAGCAGCGGCACGAGCACGATCGCCGCGATCAGCGACCCGATGCCGCAGAGCGCGATGGCGCGCCCGATCTCGTGTTGCGGATGTGCGAGCACACCGGTGATCACGAAGCCGAGCGCCGATCCGAGCACTCCGACCACCCCCAGCAGCCCGTTGGACGTGCTGCGCGTCTCGGTGGGGAACAGCTCGACGCCCAGGGTGCCGATCGCGATTCCGCCGGCACTCGCCGCGATGATCGAAGTGCCCGACATGAACCAGAGCAGCAGCCCGCCGGTCAGGAAGAACACCATCTGGGTCGCCGTCGCGACCGCGAGCGCGATCGCGGCGATGGGGCGGCGCCCGCGCACCTCGGCGAGCCGGCCGCCGATCACCAGACCGGCCAAGCCGGGGATACCGGTGGTGACGGTGCGGAACAACGCGATGCCGCTGTTCGAGAAGTGGTGCACGTCGGTGAGGTACTTGTTCGTCAGCTGCGACGACGGCGCGTTGAACACGTTGAGCAGGAACGCGACCGCGGCGAGCAGCACGAAGCGCCGGCCGTAGCCTTGGCCCCGGATGTCGCGCACCCGGCCCCGATCCACGTTCGTCAGCGCGAGCGCCTCGTAGCGGCTGGTCTCGGCGAGCCGGCGCGCGATCGCGGGCGCCAACAGGAGCGTGAGCGCGCCGAGCGCGAACGGGATCCGCCAGGCCTGCCGGCCGATGTCGGCGAACGGGAGCGTGATCACCGAGAACGAGTACCCGAACCCGCCGGCGAGCGCCAACATCGATGTTGCGTAGGCGCGCGCGCCCTCCGGGGCCTCCTCCACGACGGCGACGCTCGCAACGGTCGCGGTGACGATGAGGAACGCCCGCTGCAACACCTGGGCGCCGGTGAAGAACACGAGGTTCGGCGAGAACGCCGACACGCCGCACACCACGGCCGAGCCGACCACTCCGATGAGGATCGATCGCCTCCGGCCGCCGCGGTCGGCGAGCGCGATACCGACGAGCGCGATCAGCGCGCCGAGCCTCGTGACCGCGAGCGCGTTGCTGAGCGTCGTGTCCGACGCGTGGAAGGTGTGTGAGATCGGGCCGCCGAGCTGACCCACGAGTGCGCTCGCGAACGACACGACCGCGACCGCCGCGGCGGCCGTGGCCAGGTGTGTGGCCTGCTCTCCGGTGAACGACGCCGTGGGGAGGCCGATGACCGGCTTCGGCCGGGCCGGAGCGTCCGCGGATTCGAGCTCGCTCCGCAGCCGGGCGATCGCGTATTGGGCCGTGCGGCGCTGCGACACGGCCACCAGCGGCCGGAACGCCCAACGGAAGAACGGAATGTCGAGGCGCCCGTGGCCCTCGAAGGTGATCGTGGTCGCGTCGGGCCCGGAGCCGGCCAAGCGGAGATCGACGCCGACCTCGGTGAGTGCGTGGTCACTCACCCCGACCCGGATGGTGTCGGCGTCGACCTCGGTGGCGCCGAGGTGTGCGATGGCCGCGGCGCGCACCGTGTCGGCCGCCGCCGCGAGCCGAACAGGCGGGAGTCGGCGCACGCGCGGCATGCTACGGGCCGCATCCGCGCACGAGTCGACCGGACACGAGGAGAGCAGTCATGGCACCGCTGGCAGTGGGCGACAAAGCACCGGCGTTCGCGCTGAAGGACCAACACGGCAAGCTCGTGCGCCTGTCGGGCTTCAAGGGCCAACGGGTCGTCGTCTACTTCTACCCGAAGGCCGATACGCCGGGATGCACGCAGCAGTCGTGCAACCTTCAAGACGCCTTCCCGCAGCTGAAGAAGCTGAAGGCGGGCGTCGTCGGGATCAGTCCCGATCCGGTGGAGAAGCAGTTGAAGTTCGCCGACAAGTACGGGCTGAAGTTCCCGCTGCTCGCCGACACAGATCACGCCGTCGCGGAGGCGTGGGGCGTGTGGGGCGAGAAGTCCCTCTACGGCCGCAAGTTCATGGGCATCGTCCGATCGGCCTTCGTCGTCGACGAGAAGGGCAAGCTCGCCGGCGTCTTCTACAAGGTCAGCCCGAAGGACACCGTTCCGAAGTCCGAAGCCGTCCTGCGCGAGATGTAGCGGCCCGATGCCGAGCGGCGATGAGATCCGAGACGCTCAGCGAGCGACGTGGGCCGGGCTCTCTGCCGGCTGGGAGAAGTGGGATTCGGTCATCATGGATCAGCTGAGCCCGGTCGGCACCGCGATGATCGAGCGTCTCGACGTGGCCGATGATCAGCATCATCTCGACATCGCCTCGGGTACTGGCGAGCCGGGGCTGAGCGTCGCCAAGCTCGTGCCGAGGGGACACGTCGTGCTGACCGACCTCGCGGCTGAGATGCTCGACATCGCGACGCGACGAGCGAACGCGCAGGGGATCACCAACATCGAGACCAAGGTGTGCAGCGCCGACGACCTGCCGTTCGGCGACGCCACATTCGACAGCGTCTCGGTACGGTTCGGATACATGTTCTTTCCCGACGTCGCCAAAGCGACCGCCGAGTTCGCGCGCGTGCTCGAGCCGGGCGGCCGCCTCTGCTCGTCGGTTTGGGTCGGGCCCGAGGAAAACCCGTGGACGACGATCGTCACGCAGGCGATCGCGACGGAGGCGGTGCTGGCGCCACCCGACCCCGACGGCCCGAATATGTTCCGGTGCGCGGCCCCGGGCTATGTCAGCGCCCTGTACGAGGCCGCAGGGCTGCACGACGTTGCCGAGTGGAACGTCGACGTCGAGCTCGTGACGCGATCGCCCGCGCAGTATTGGGAGATGATCAGCGAGCACGTCTCCCTCGCGGTTGCGGCGCTTCAGCAGGTCGACGAACCGGCGCGGGAGCGGATCGCGACAACCGTCATGGCCGAGGTCGGCACCTACGAAGACGACGGCAAGGTGAGGATTCCGGGCGTGGCCCGCTGCATCGTCGGCACGAAGTAGGGACGCCGGCCGCGCGCTACGCCGGATCCGGCTTGCCGTAGAAGATCACGGGCCACGGATCGGGGCGGGGGAGGATCGGCTCGGCCGGCTCACCTTCGGCTCGATTGCGCTCGCGCTCGACGCGTTCGGCTTCGACCCGGGTGCTCCACGCCGACATCACGGCCGCGCCGTGAGCACGCCACCGATCCTGGTTGATGATCCCGACCCATTGCTCGGGCAGTCCGAACGCGAGCTGGTGGATTTCCTGGTCGGTGAACGGTGCCCCGGCCCCCGCGAGGGGCGTGCTCGCGCGCGCACGCCGACCGAAGCGGCGGGAAAGGCCCCGGAAGGGACCGGATTCCTCCACGCTCCATCATCGGCGCGATCGCGACGCCGGCGGGGGCAATCTCGTGCGGCTACGCCCCGATGGCGTGGTAGCCGCCGTCGACGTGGAGGATCTCGCCGGTGGTGGCCGGGAACAGATCGGACAACAAGGCCACACAGGCGCTCGCGACCGGTGACGGGTCCTTCACGTCCCAACCGAGCGGCGCCCGGGTCGACCACGCGTCCTCGAACTGCTCGAAGCCCGGAATGCTGCGAGCCGCGACCGTGCGAACGGGCCCGGCGGCGACCAGGTTCACACGGATGCCCTCGGCGCCGAGGTCGCGCGCGAGATAGCGGGCAGTCGACTCGAGGGCCGCTTTCGCCACCCCCATCCAGTCGTACACCGGCCACGCCACGCGGCTGTTGTCGAAGTCGAGGCCGACGATGGTGCCGCCGCCGGTCATCAGCGGGCGGCACGCGACGGCGAGCGACTTCAGCGAGTAGGCCGAGATCTGGAGCGCGACGGCGACGTCTTCCCACGGCGCGCTCAGGAAGCCGCCACCGAGGCACGATTCGGGTGCGAAGCCGATCGCGTGCAGCACCCCGTCGAGCCGCCCGCCGACTCGCTCGGCCAACGCGTCGAGATCGGCCGGTGCGCTCACGTCGAGCTCGACCACCGGCGGCTCGCTCGGCAGGCGGCGCGCGGCGCGCTGGGTCAGGCTCATCGCACGGCCGAACGACGTGAGGATCACTTCTGCGCCCTCCTCCTGGGCGCGTCGGGCCACCGAGAACGCGATGGAGGCGTCGTTGAGCACGCCGGTCACCAGGATGCGCTTGTCGCTGAGCAGCATGGGTTCCTCGAGTTAGAGCGGAGTGTTGCCGTGGCGCCTCGCGGGCTGCCGGTCGCGCTTCGTGGCGAGCACCTCGAGCGCGTCGCACAACACTGCACGTGTCTGTTCCGGCGCGATGACCGCGTCGACGAGTCCGCGCTCGGCGGCGCGATACGGGTTGTCGAACTCGGTTTCGTACGCGTCGACGAGCTCGCGTTCGGCGGCCGTTCGCGCCGAGGGGTCCTCCGACCGCAGCCGCTTGCCGTGCAGGATCTGCACGGCCGGAGCGCCGCCCATCACGGCGATCCGTGCACCGGGCCACGCCACCGTGAGGTCGTTGCCGATCCCACGAGAGTCCATCACGATGTACGCCCCGCCGTACGCCTTGCGCATCACGACGCACAGCCGGGGGACAGTGGCCGCCGCGTACGCGTGCACGAGCTCGGCGCCGTGGCGAATCATGCCGCGCCACTCGAGGTCGCGTCCGGGTTCGAAACCCGGGGTGTCGACGAGCGTGACGATCGGCAGGTTGAACGCGTCGCACCAGGCGATGAACCGCGCCGCCTTGCGCGACGCCTCGATGTCGATGGTGCCCGCGCGGTGAACGGGTTGGTTGGCAACGACGCCGATCGGGCGCCCGTCGAGCGTCGCGAGCGCGATCACGAGGTTCGGTGCGTACCCTGCGCGCAACTCGAGCCGCGAGCCCGCGTCGACGAAGTCGTCGATCACGCAGCGAACGTCGTACGACGCGTTCGGCCGGTCGGGGATCGTCTCCGCCGCGATGCGACACGGCCGGTTCCGGTCGTCGGCGCACTCCCATCGGGTCGGGTCCGCGAGGTGATGGTCGGGAAGGTACGAGAGCAGCGCGACGAGCGCGTCTCGTGCGATGACTTCGTCGGGCACGACCAGCGCCGCGACTCCGGTGTGGCGGTCGTGTATGCCGCTCCCACCGAGCTCCGTGCGCGAGACCGCGACGCCGGTGAATTCGCCGATCGATTCCGGCCCGGTGACGAACGCGAACGCATCGTCGGTCATCACGACCTGATCGAAGCAGCCGAGCGCGAGCGCAGGACCCGACACGCACGCGCCGGTCACCGCCAACAGCGTGGGGACCACCCCCGACACCGAGACGAGCTCACGGGCGAGGCGGCCCCACGCGTGCAGCGCGGCGACGCCTTCGCCGAGCTCGGCGCCCGATGTGTCGAGCTCGCCCACGAGCGGCACCTGGAGCTGCCCTGCGAGCTGAACCGCCCGCTCTACCGTTGCTCCGCCGGCCGCGCCGATCGCGCCGTGGTGCTTGCCCCCGGCGATGCGAAACCACACCACGCGGCGCCCGTCGATCATGCGCAGCTCGGCCGTCGCCGCCGCGTCGGCTCCGGCGCGGATGGGTGCAGGCCCGGAGGTGGTGTCGACCGTCACAATGCCTTGAGCGGGGGGAGGGTGCGCACGTGTGCGCTTCAGGATCCGGGAGCGAAGATCAGCGTCGCGTTGTGGCCTCCGAAGCCGAACGAGTTCGAGAGCGCGGGTGCGGGCGCGACCGGGCGCGGCGCGCCCGAGACGACGTCGAGTTGGATCTCCTCACCCATGTGCTCGAGGTTGGCGGTCGGCGGGATCGACCCGTCGCGCATCGCGAGCATGCAGGCAACCGCCTCCGTGGCGCCGGCGGCCCCCACGAGGTGACCGGTGACGCCCTTGGTGGAAGTCACGGGCGGCGGCGACTCCCCGAACACCTTCCGGATGGCTTCCGCCTCTGCGGCGTCGTTGAGTGGAGTCGACGTACCGTGCGCGTTCACGTGACCGATCGCCGCAGACGTGAGGTCGGCGTCGTCGAGCGCGAGTTGCATGCAGGCGGCGGCGCCTTCACCGCCGGGCGACGGTGCGGTGATGTGGTACGCGTCGGCATTGCGGCCGTAACCCACCACCTCGCCGTAGATGCGCGCGCCGCGCGCAACCGCGCGATCCCACCGCTCGAGCAGGAGCGCCGAGGCGCCTTCACCCATCACGAAGCCGTCGCGCCCGGCGTCGAACGGACGCGACGCGTGCTCCGGGTCGTCGTTGCGACCGCTGAGCGCAGTCATCCGCGCGAAGGCGGAGATCGCGACCGGTGTCATGCACGACTCGCTGCCGCCGGTCATCACGACGTCGGAGACTTCGTCGCGGATCAATCGCATCGCCTCACCGATCGCGTGCGCGCTGGCGGCGCAGGCGGTGGAGATGCAGAGATTCGGGCCGGTCCAACCGAGCTGCATCGCGACCGTGCCGGCCGTGGCGTTCGTCATCATCATCGGGACCAGGAACGGGCTGACCCGCCCGGCGCCCTTCTCCCCGTAGATCGTGATCTGCTCTTCGAGGGTGATGAGGCCACCGATGCCGGTTCCGAGGATGACGGCGCAGCGTGCGGGATCGGCACCCGGGTCGCCGGCGTCGGCGAGCGCGTCGGCGGCCGCCGCGACGCCGAGCTGGGTGACACGGTCGACGCGCCGCGCCTCCTTCGCTCCGAGGTACGCCGTCGGGTCGAAGTCGAGCACCTCGCAACCGATGCGCACCGGGAGCGGCGACGGGTCGTAACGCTGGATCGTCGCCGCGGTGGAACGACCGCTCAGCAGTCGCGACCAGAACGTCTCGAGATCGGCGCCGGCGGGAGTCTTGACACCCAAGCCGGTGACCGCGACGCGGACCCGTCCGCGCGCGTCGGTGCTCTCAGGAGTCGGCACGTGCTACGACCCGACCTTGGCGAGCACCAGATCGAGCGCCTGACCAACTGTCGTGACGCCTTCGAGATCGTCTTCGGGGACTTCGATGTCGAACTGCTCTTCGAGGCCCATCACGAGCTCGACCAAGTCGAGGCTGTCGGCGTCGAGATCCTCCTTGAAGCGCGCGCTCTCGGTGACTCGAGCGGGCTCGACGCTCAAGACCTCGGCGGCAACATCTTGGATCTTCGACAGCGCATCGGCACGTTCCATGTGAGACTCCTCATTGTCGTTTACGTCGGTAAAGGTGATGAGTGGTGATCAGTGGCCCATACCCAGGCCACCGTCGACCGGCACGAGCGCGCCCGTCACGTAGCCGGCCGCATCCGAGCACAAGAACGCGACGACAGCGGCGCACTCCTCCGGTGTGCCGAAGCGCCCCAACGGGACGGCGCTCTCGATCTGATCTTTCCACTCCGCGGGCATCTCGCCCGTCATGGCCGTCACGATAGGCCCGGGCGCGACCACGTTGCAGGTGATGCGGCGCGGCGCGAGCTCCCGGGCGATGCTGCGCGACAGGCCGAGCAGGCCGGCCTTGGCGGCCGCGTAGTTGGCCTGTCCGGCCTGGCCGCTCTGACCGGCAACGGACGCGACGTTGACGATCCGGCCGTAGCGCTCGCGCATCATGCCCGGCGTCGCCCGCCGGATGGTGTTGAAGGCGCCCGTGAGATTCGTGTCGATCACTGACTGCCACTGCTCGTCGGACATGCGCGCGACGAGACCGTCGCGCGTGATGCCGGCGTTGTTCACGAGGATCGTGACCTTGCCGAACGCCGCTTCGACCTCGCCGAACGCGGCGTCGACCGCGGCCGGGTCGGCGACGTCGGCCTGCACTGCGACTGCTTTGGCGCCTTCGGCCTCGATCGCGTGCTGCGTCTCGAGCGCCGCCTGGGCGTCGGAGCCGTAACAGAAACCGACCGGATGCCCAGCTCTCGCGAGCTCGACCGCGATCGCGCGACCGATGCCTCGCGACGCGCCGGTGACGAACGCGACGCGCTCGGAGGGTGGGCGCACCGACGAGTCGCGGTCGCTCACTTGTCGCCCCAACGGATCAGCGCGCTGCCCCACGTGAGGCCGGCGCCGACGCCCGCGCAGAGCACGAGGTCGCCGTCGCGTATCCGGCCTTCGTCTACGGCCTCGAAGAGTGCGAGCGGGATCGATGCCGACGACGTGTTGCCGTAGTGCTCGATGTTGGTGACCGTGCGCTCGGGCTCGAACCCGAGCCGCTTGGCCGCGGCCTCGATGATGCGGAGGTTCGCCTGGTGCGGCACGAACCAGGCGACGTCGCCGGTGTCGAGTCCCGCGGCCTCGAGCGTCGTGGTGCAGGTGTCGACGATCGCGCGCACTGCCCGCCGGAACACCTCCTGACCTTGCATCTTCATGTAGTGACCGCGCGCGGCGACCGTCTCGGCCGATGCCGGCAGTCGGCCGCCGCCGGCCGGGATCTCGATGAGCGCGGCGGCAGATCCGTCGCAACCCAGATCCCATCCGAGCAGGCCCGGGTCACCGGTTGAGCGGCTGAGCACGGCGGCCGCCGCGCCGTCGCCGAACAGAATCACCGTGCTGCGGTCTTCGGGATCGGTGATCCGGCTCAGCGTCTCGGCGCCGACGATGAGCACGTGCTCGTAACCGGCGCTCAGGAGCGACGCGCCGACCACCAACTCGTACACGAACCCGGCGCACGCCGCGCTGAGGTCGAATGACCCGCAACGCAGCCCGAGCGCGTCGCCGATGTGCGCGCCGGTGTGCGGCAGCAACGTGTCGGGCGACGCGGTGGCCACGACGAGGAGGTCGATGTCGGAAGGTGAGAGGCCGGCGCGCTTGATCGCGTCAGCCGCGGCCGCGGTTCCCAACGTCGACGACGTTTCGTCCGGCGCCGCGATGCGTCGCTCCCGGATCCCGGTGCGCTCGACGATCCACGCGTCGTTCGTGTCGACCGTGGCCTCGAGATCGGCGTTCGACCGGCGGGCGTCGGGTACCGCCGTTCCCCAGCCGGTCAGCGAGACCGCAAGGCTTCTCACGCGACGCGTAACCACGCGATCGGCTGGCCGGAGCGCAGGCGCTCGCCGGGATGCGCCAGCATGCCCATGAGGGTCCCACCGAAGGGGCTGAGCACCGGGCAGCTCGTGCCGGGGCCTTCGACCACTCCGATCTCGTCGCCGGCCCGGAGCTCGAGCCCTTCGGCGACGGCATGCGGGCGGAAGATGCCGACACCGGGCGCCACGATCATCCGCTCGGGCACGGTGAGGGTCTCGCCCGCCAACGGAGATCGGCGGTGCGGCTCGGGGAGGGGGGTCGGTTCGCCGGAGGGAGCGTTCACGATGCGAGTTCCTTCGCGAGGTTGTCGAGATCTGATGGGTCTGCACACGAGAAGACGGGAATGCCGGGCACGGTTCGCTTGGCGAGGCCGGCGATCATCGAGCCGTAACCGACCTCCACGAACGCGTCGGCGCCGAGGGCAGCAAGGGTTTCCATCGACGGTCGCCAGAGCACCGGAACGGTGACGTGCGCAGCCGAACGTTCGCGCCAGCTGTCGCCGTCCCAGGTGTCGTCGGCGAAGTACGCGGCGCCGTCTTGATTCGCGACGATCGCGGCCATCGGCGTGTCGAAGTGCACGTCGCGCAGTGCTTCGCTGATACCCGCGGCGGCCGACGCCATGAGCGGGGTGTGGAACGCGCCACCGACATTGAGTGCCGTGGCCCGCTTCACGCCGAGCTCCTTCGCTCGCGCGGTCGCGAGCTCGAGCCCTTCGGCGGTGCCGGCGATCACGACTTGCCCGGGTGCGTTGTCGTTTGCGATCCAAGCTGCTTCCGGAGCCGCGCCGCATGCTTCGGCGGCTTGTTCGACGGTCGCACCGAGCAGCGCCGCCATCCGGCCGGGGTGATCGTCGGCTGCGCGCTGGGTCAGCTCCGCGCGTCGCGCCGCGAACCGCACGCCGTCTTCGAGGTCGAGCGCCCCCGATGCGACGAGGGCCGAGACCTGGCCGAGCGAATGACCGGCGAACGCGACGACGTCGTCGACGAGCGGCCGCAGTGCTTCCCATGCGACGAGCGACGTGCACAAGACTGCAAGTTGCGCGTCGCGCGTACGCGCGAGCTGTTCGGCGGGAGCATCGAGCACGAGGTGGCGAAGGGGCTCGCCGAGCGCGCCTTCCGCCTGCTCCAACAATTTCCACGCTGGGTGGTCTTGCCAGCTCGCACCCATCCCGGGTGCCTGTGTTCCCTGACCGGGGAACACCATTGCAACGCGCACGCAGGAACCTCCGGGGGGTGAGCGGGCTTTTCCGTCTGACTACCTCTGGTGGCCAAGAGTTACACACGCGCGTGTCGGGATAGGAGCAGGCGCGTGAACGCCGGGTGACGCTGTGGGCCTGGATCGCGCGCCGGCCGGCGGGTCGTCCGCGACGCGCCGGTAGCTTCACGGAGCGTGACCGTCGTGGGGTCGGTTCGATCCGGGACCAAAGCGACTAGCCCCGACATACCGTTTCTTTTCGGCCGCGAGGGGGCTACACCAGTGACGTTCGTCGGGTGCCGGGCTGTCGGGGGGTGCGGATGAGCGTTTGGAGGTCGACCTCGCCGACGCGCGGGGCCGGGCTGGGCGCGGTCGCCGTCGCGATCGCGACCGCCGCCGCGTTCGGCGCGCCGGCGGGAGCGACACCCACGGTGCCCGACGCTCCGACGATCACCTCGGCGACCGCCGGGCAACAGAACGCGACGATCGGCTTCACGCGACCCGCGAACGACGGAGGCGCGCCAATCGTCGCGTTCCGGATCACGTGCACCTCGAGCAACGGCGGCGCGCGGGTGACCCAAGCCGGAGGCAAGTCGCCGATGACCGTGAACGGCCTCGCGGTCGGGAAGAAGTACACATGCCGCGTCGCCGCGGTCAACAAGATCGGCATCGGCGCTTCGTCGTTGCCGTCTTCGGTGGTCGTGCCGCTCGCGCCTCCCGGAAAGGGCTTGCCGGATCCGCCCACGCAGATACACGCGCGCGCCGAGATCGAAGCGGTGCGCGTGTCGTTCAAGGGCGTGTACATCAGTGGCGGCGCGCGCGTCACCGGCTACCTGGCCACGTGCACTTCGAACGACGGCGGCCGCCGCAACCGTCAACAGAACTCGATCAGCCCGGTCATCGTGAACCATCTCACCGCGGGCAGGACCTACACGTGTGAGGTTGCATCGAGGAACCCGGCCGGGTTCGGTGCCTTCTCCGCCGCTTCGAACGCGGTCACGACGCTCGCCGCGCACGCCGCTCCGGATCCACCGGCGAACGTCTCGGCGACGGCCGGGAAACGCAGCGTCACCGTCTCCTTCGCGAAGCCCGCGAACGACGGCGGCGAGACGATCACGAGCTACCACGTGACGTGCGCTTCGAGCGACGGGGGCGACAAAGGCTCGGAGAACGGGGCGCATTCGCCGATCTCGGTGGCCAGCCTCTCGACCGGCAAGACCTACCGGTGCAGCGTGTCCGCGAAGAACCGTCTGGGTTTCGGTCCGTTCTCGGCACCGTCGAACGCAGTCGTCACGCGCTGAGCCGAGGGAGCGTCGCTAGCCTCCCGAGGCGTGAACGATGACTCCGCCGCGCTCGTCGCGCTCCTCCCGCATCGACCGCCGTTCCGCTTCGTCGACGCGGTCGACGCGCACGAGCCGGGTACCTCCGTGCAGGCGCGCTACCGCGTGCGCGGCGACGAAGACTTCCTCGCCGGACACTTCCCGGGGAATCCGGTGTTCCCGGGGGTCTTGCAACTCGAATCGCTCGCGCAGGCCGGTGCGATCGCGCTGCTCAGCGACGAGCGCTACGCGGGCTCGTTGCCGCTCTTCGGTGGAGTGGAAGAGGCGAGGTTCCGGCGGATGGTGAAGCCGGGCGACGAGATGACCTTGGCGGTCGAGCTCGAGCGCCTCAGCCGGCGCGGCGGATGGGGCCGGGGTGTCGCATCGGTCGCCGGCGAGGAGTGCTGCCGCGCGCGCCTGTTCTTCGTGATCGCGCCGGCCGGCGCCTGAGCGTCAGCGACGGCGGCGCGACCGGTGCTCGGCGCTGAGCCGCCGGAGCTCGGCCAGATCGCTCGGGCTGTACGGCGCGGGGTGATCTGCGGTCGGCGGAGGGATCGTCGGCTGGTCGGGATCCTCGCCGAGCAAGAGCTTCGTGGCGACGTCGCGCGGGAGGGGTGGTTCGGCCCGGACCCGCCTCCACGGGGCGATCGCGATCATCAGCAGGGCGACGACCGAAGCGCCGACGATCAGCCCCACGACGAACTGCAACACGCTTCGGACTGTACCGAATGGCAACATGGCGGTGCGCACGGGTTTCGGGCCCGGATCGCATCACTCGCCCGAGTGGTGGAATGGCAGACACGACGGACTCAAAATCCGTTGCTCGCAAGGGCGTGAGGGTTCAAATCCCTCCTCGGGCACCACCTCTGATCAGGACTTTGGTTTCTTTTTTCCCGCCCGAGCGAGTAGAAATAACGTGCACGGGGTAGGGGTTGGCGCACGGGGCGGCGCGTCTGAAGCGATATTCGTGGGCGGCTACGGGGGGTAAACGCTCATGACGGGGAAGCGGAGCTCGACGAGTCGTCATCACAGCGGGTGGAAACCGTGGGCGTGCGGGGTGGCGATCGCGATCGCGTGCCCGATCCTGGTCGGCGCGCCGGCCGGAGCGGCGAAGCCGCCGCCGACGCGGCCGGGTGTGCCGAGCATCGTCTCGGTCAAGGCGGCGCCGCACGGGGCGATCGTCACCTACGCGAGGCCGGTGCACGACGGCGGGGCCCCGGTGCGGAGCGCACAAGTCACGTGTGTCTCGAGCAATGGTGGCGTCAAAGCGACCCAGAACGGGCCGAGGTCGCCGATCGCGGTGCACGGCATGTCGGTCGGCAAGAGCTACACGTGCCGGGTGACCGCCCGGAACCGGATCGGCGTGAGCGATGCTTCGGCTCCTTCGGGCGTCGTCGTTCCGATCGAGAACCCGACGGCCGCAGTGCCCGGCGCACCGACGATCACGTACGTGCACGCCGGGCCGCAGAGCATCGCCGTCGGCTACTCGCCGCCGGCCGACAAGGGCGGCTCGCTGATCACGACCTACCGCGCCAAGTGCAGCTCCAGCAACGGTGGAAACCGGGGCGCCAAAGAGCACTTCGTGAAGTCGCCGATCGTGATGGACCAGCTCACGGCGGGCAAGACCTACACGTGCATAGTGCAGGCGAGGAACAGCGGTGGGTTCGGAGCGGAGTCGGCGCGATCGAAGCCGATCGTGACGCTCGGCCTCCCGCAGATCACGTCGGCGACCGGCGGCGTGCGGAGCGTCACCGTCGCGTTCAAGCACGCGGCTGTCGGCCCGCCGCTCGTCATCAGCTACGAGGTCACGTGCACCTCGAGCAACGGCGGCGTTTCGGGTACCCAGAGCGCCGACACGTCGCCGATTCGTGTCCGCAACCTGTCGGCGGCAAAGACCTACACATGCCGCGTGCAGGTGCGAAACGGTGCCGGGGTCAGCAGTTTCTCGAAGGCTTCGAAACCGGTGACTTCGACGGGTTCGTAGAACCGGCTCATTTCGTACGCGCCGCGCGCGCCGCTGCCTGCGTCATTTCCGCACTGCGCTTGAACTAGCGTTTTCGCGGCCGCGTAAGCAGGTTGGATACGTCGCGCGTCCCGTGGGGGAATGTCTTGCGAACATGGAGGAGCTTGATCTTCGTCGCAGCTGCGGTGTTGATCGTCGCGGTCGGGGTGCCGGTGGCCGCCGGCGTTCCCCACGGCAGCTCGAAGGGTCACGCGAAGTCAGGTTCGCAGTCCCGCACGACGACGCCGAAGACCTCGAAGGTCTCGGTGTCGAGCCGGATCGCGCCGCGCGCGGGTGGCTACTTCAAGACGCTCCCACCTGGCGCGGCCCTGCCGACCGGCGCCGAGTGCGCGGCGCGGGTGCGCCGTTCCGACTGGGAGCCGCGTCCGGGCAACCGGACCGCGAACGACAAGATCGTCCCGCAACCGGTCGCGCTCCCCGACAATCCTGCGTTCGACGAAACCTGGCAGCGGAAGTACAAGACGCGAATCGACGGTGACTTCTCGGGCACGACCGACGAGATCATCCAGTGGGCGTCGTGCAAGTGGGGGATCAGCGACGACCTCACGCGAGCCCGCGCGGTGCAGGAGTCATCGTGGCAGCAGTCGAAGGTCGGCGACTACGAAGCCAGAACCAACGGCCATTGCGCCAAGGACTTCTCGAGCGGCTCCGCGGTCTGTCCGACCTCGTTCGGGATCCTGCAGTCGAAGTGGTATTTCCGGCCCGGCGTGTATCCCGACACCAGGCTGAGCACCGCGTTCAACATCGATTCCGTGCTCGCGGAGACCCGCGGTTGCCTCGATGGGCTCGAGTGGTTCGGCCCGCAGTCGAGGGGTGATGTGTGGGGCTGCGTGGGGCTCTGGTTCTCCGGCGAATGGGACCAGAACGACGCGTCGTACATCGCGCACGTGCGCGCGATCTACTCCGAGAAGCCCTGGCTCTCCTGGAAGGGCTGATCAGGGCGTGACGTAGAACGTCGCGGCCGTGACGAACGCGAGCAACACGAGCAGCGCGGCCGACATCGCGAGCGCGAGCCCGAACCACGGGCTGCGGCGCAGCTTCACGCCAAGCACCATCGAGAGCGGGAACGCCGCGAGGAACGTCCGCGGGCGGAAGCCGACACGAGTCGAGATGAACGCGAAGAAACCCATCCCGACCGCGAACAGGATCAGCTCCACCGGGGGACGCCACCGTATGAGCGCGACGACGACGCCGACGAACAGCACGAAGCCGGCCAGCGTCACGATGTGGTTCCAGTCGGGTGCACCGCCGCGGTTCGCGGCGCGCACGATGGCGCGAATGTCGGCGACCTCGGTGCCCACGAACGTCGTGCCCTGGTGCCAACCGTTTCGCTCGGCGTGGAAGAACGCGAGCGCGTCGCCGGTGTGCGCCCAGAAGTAGATCTGGACGGCGACGAAGCCGCCGGCCGAGATCACGATCGCCAACAGCGCACGCCACTCGTTGCGCGTGCGGATCGCGACGTAGGCCGCGCCCGCCGCTGCGAGCACGAGCGCGAGTCCGTCGGGACGGGTCGCGGCCGCGCACGCGCCGATGATCCCGGCCGTCACCCAGCGGCGCCGGACCAGCGCCCAGCAGGTGCCCACCGCGAACACCACGAACACGGCTTCGGTGTATGCCATCGACAACACGAAGCTGCCGGGCGAGAACGCGAAGAGCAGCGTCGCGCGGTCGGCGGAGTCCACGTCGGAGAGCTCGCGGGTCAGGAACCACACCCCGCAGGTGCCGATCAGGCCGAACACGAACACGACGATCCCGCTCGCGGTGTAGGCGTGGATGCCGAAGAGGTGCTCGACCCACCGGATGAGCAGCGGGTATCCGGGGAAGAACGCGAGGACGCTCTTCACGGGAGGGACGTAGTTGGGGTAGCCGAGGTTCGCGATGTGGAAGTAGAAGCCGCCATCCCACTTCGAGGCCGCGTTGTGGAACGAGAGCTTGGGGTGCGCGGCCGCGGCCGCGACGAACGCGAACACCACGACGATGCGTGACGCGACGAAGAACACGGTCGGCCGCCAGAGCTGCTTGAAGTCGATGCGGGGCCGGGCGCGCGGCTCGGTGCCGGGACGCGGTGCGGCGCGCTCCAGCTCGTCGAGTTGCGCGGTCACGGCCGGACTCTACAGAGGGGTCGGCACTCGTCAGGTGCACACCATCGGCGCGGGCCGCGCCGAGGAGACGCGCGTGAATCGCAACGTCATCGGGGCGCCGACGTCGGTGACGCGCCACGCGGCCGGGCGACTCGATGTCGTGAACGTCAGCGAAGTGACGGCTCGCCCACCGCTCAGGTACGCGACTTGCACGCCGGCGCCGCGAAAACGAAACGAGGTTCCCTTCTCGAGGTGACGCACGACCGGGCCGCGCCACGGATGGCAGGGCGTGACGCGTCCACCCGCGACCAGCAGCGATATTCGCAACGTCGCGACAACGGTGTTCACGCTGGTGATGTGCGGTTGCGGAAGCTTCCCCTGGCGCGCGGCTCGGAGCAGCCATCCGACCGTGACCGGTGACGCCACGCCCTTGAAGGGCTCGACCGCGCTCGGTACGGCGTGTGCGACGGGAAGGCGCGGGATGAGCAGCAACGTGTTCCGGAACAGGGCGAGGCGCGGCGCGCGGGCGTTTTCGTGCGTCACGAGCTCGTGGACGTTGAGCGGTACCGCGACCAGGAACAGCACGACCAGCACGGGAAGCACGGCACGCCATCGCCGAACCACCTCCTCGGCGAGGAACGCGACGGCGGGGAGCGCGAGGTACGCCACGACGTCCATGTAGTGCCCGGCCCGCACCGCACTCGCACCCTGCGAGAGGAGGTCGGAGCGGCCGAGGCCAGTCTCGAACGCGAACACGAACGCGCCGAGCAACATCGCGGCGGGAACGGCTCCCTCACGCCGACGCTCCGGGCTCGACCGCCGCAGCCCGACGACGAACGCGATCAAGAGCACGATCACGAGCGCACCGCCGATGCGCGAGGTCCGGGTGAGCGCCTCGAACGTGCCGGTCACGAGCACGGACGCGAAGTGAATGGCGGCCGGGACCGGACGCAGGCGAGCGGGTTGTCCGGCGCCGAGATCCTTGTGGCCGATCGCCGCGAACCAGACCACGAACGCGGTGGCCGGAGGAAGCACGTGGAACGCCGCGACGCGCCATCCGCGCTTGAGGAGCATCGCGACGCCCACCACGAACAACATCGCGACCGCCACGCTGGAGCAGAGAACGGCGGCGAGGCCCGCGGCGAGCCCGAACCAGTCGCGCCGGTCTCGGGGCCCGTCGTGATCCGCGAGCAGGAGTTGGAGGAGGCCGAGCGGCACCGCGAACCCGACGAAGGTGATGCTCGTGACCTTCAAGGCCACGTTCGACTGGGCCGGACCGAAGAGGACGAGCAGCGTCGCGGTGATGAGCGCGATCCACGGTCGGATGTGCGCCCGGAGGAGGACCACGAGGAAGACGGCCGCACCGACGAGGCTCAACCCGATCGACACGGCCTGGAACGGCCGGTACGTCAGTCCGAAGAGCGACCAGACGGCGCGGTACACGAGCACCGGGATCGTCTCCCAGTGTCCGTTGTGCGGGCGCATCAGATCGCCGAGGTCGCCGGCCTTGCGCTGCACGAGATAGTCCCAGTCGTCGTGCTCGAACCACTCGCCGCGACCGGCCCACGCGAAGAACGGGACCAGCGCGAGGAGCAAGACGCTGAACGCGAGGAGGGGAGTGGCGATCGCGACCTTGTCCGCGTCCGAGACCTTCGCCGCGTCCGAAGGCTCCTCAACCTGTGGCTGGACCGCGTCTGCGTCGTCGGTCATGTAGCTCTGCGGCCGAGCCCGAGGCGCTTCGCGATCACTTCGTTCATGATCTCGTCGGTACCGCCGCCGATGCGTTGGAGGCGCGCGTCGCGGAACGCGCGCGCGACTGCTGTCTCCTCGAGGTAGCCCGCGCCTCCGTAGACCTGCAAGCACGCGTCGACCAGACGGTTCTGCACCTGCGCGCAGTACTTCTTCGTCATCGAGATCTCGGCCACGGGATACTCGTCGTGCATCACGCGCCACGCGGTGGAGTAGAGCAACGAGCGCGCGGCCTCGAGCTCGGTGGCGGCGTCGGCGAGCTTGTGCGCGATCACCTGGTGCTCGGAGATCGGCCGGCCGAACGTCTTGCGCTCTCGCGCGTACGCGATCGTGTCGGCCAGCACCTGGGTCGCGTGCCCGACGCACGCGGCCGCGCCCGCGAGGCGCTCGTACTGGAGCTGCCACATCAGCTGGGCGAAACCCTGTCCGGGCTCGAGACCGATCAGATCGGCGTGGGGAACCGGCACGTCGTCGAGGGCGATCTCCGCCGTGTCGGACGAGTGCATGCCGAGCTTCTCGAGCCGGCGCGAGACCGACACGCCCGGCAACGACGTGTCGACGACGAACAGGGAGATCCCGCGGTGCCCGGCGGCGGGGTCGGTCTTCACGACGAGCGTGAGAAAGTGTGCGCGCACACCGTTCGTGATGAACATCTTGCGGCCGTTGACGCGCCATACGTCTCCGTCGCGAACTGCGCGCGTCGCGATCGCGGCGACGTCGGAGCCGGCGTCGGGTTCGGTGATCGCGATCGCCCCGATCTTCTCGCCGGTGATCGCGGGCACCAGCCATCGCTCCCGCTGGTCGTCGGTTCCGAAGTGGGCGAGCGCGGGTGTGGCCATGTCGGTCTGCACCGAGATCGCCATCGGGATGGCGCCCGCGCCGCACCGGGCCAGCTCCTCGACGAAGACGATGCCGGCCGCGAGGTCGCCGTCGCTGCCGCCGTAGCGCGCCGGGTAGTGGAGGCCGAGGAAGCCGAGCTCCCCGCACCGCCGGAACAACGCATCGGGAAACTGCCCGGCCCGCTCCCACGCGTCGACGTTCGGGCGCACCTCCGTGTCGACGAAGCGGCGCACCACCGCCCGGAGCTCCTCGTGCTCGGCGGTGAAGACGGCGTGATGCGGGCTCACGCGCCGTTCTTCCGGGCGGGCCGGGGGGAGCGCGACCTGTTCGTCATGGTTCTACGCTGCCACACCCGGCGCCGACACGTAGACTGGCTGGTTCGATGCCTCGCACGCTCCTCCAACGCCGCCTCATCGACGTGAGTGACCGCCTGAAGCGGTTGCGCGCGGAGCTCGCGGTCGCCGAGGAGCAGTGCGCGTTCTTCGAGGCCGAGGCCGAAGACGCCCGGTTGCGCTCCTTGGTGTCGGAGACGCCGGTCGCGGATGCCGAAGCTCGCGAGGTGCGGCGCCACGCCGACGCCCAGACCCGCCAGCGCGACACGTTGCGGCGGGCGGTGGGCGAGCTCGAGGGCGAGCAGGACGCACTCCTCGACCGGATGGCCGCCGAGATCGACATGAGTGCCGATTCCTCCGACGCAGGGACCCTCCGATGATGCGGCGCGTGCGCGTGGTGCTGGCCGAGGACGAAGCGATCATCCGGCTCGACCTCAAGGAGATCCTCGAGGAAGAGGACTACGAGGTGGTCGGCGAGACGGGCCGCGGCGACGCGGCGATCGAGCTCGTGCGGGAGTTGAGGCCCGACCTCGCGATCCTCGACATCAAGATGCCCGGCATGGACGGGCTCACCGCGGCCCGCACGATCGCCGGTGAGCGACTCGCGGCGGTGTTGATCCTGACCGCGTTCTCGCAGCACGATCTCGTCGATCAGGCTCGCGACGCCGGAGCGCTCGCCTACCTCGTGAAGCCGTTCCAGAAGAGCGACCTGATCCCCGCGATCGAGATGGCGCTCGGCCGCTTCGAGCAGATCGTGTCGCTCGAGCACGAGAACGCCGACCTGGCCGAACGGCTCGAGGCCCGCAAGATCATCGATCGGGCGAAGGGCCGCCTCATGGACGAGCACTCGCTCTCGGAGGCGGCGTCGTGGCGGTTCCTGCAGAAGGCCGCCATGGACTCGCGCCGCAAGATCCACGAGGTTGCCACCGACGTGGTGCAGGGGACAATTGCCCCCAAGGAGTAACCGGGCGCAGGTGCGCGTCTCAGGTCGGGCCTACGATCGGCGCGCATGCCGAAACTGCTCCTGCTCGACGGCCATTCGCTCGCGTACCGGGCGTTCTTCGCGCTCCCGACGGATCTCGCGACGAAGTCGGGGACCGTCACGAACGCGGTGTACGGCTTCACCTCGATGTTGGCGAAGGTCGTCGCCGACGAGCACCCCGACCATCTCGCGGTGGCGTTCGACGCGCCGGGCGGGAGCACGTATCGATACGAGCTCGATCCGGACTACAAGGCCGGCCGCAAGGAGACCCCCGACCTGTTCGCGTCGCAGCTGCCGTTGATCCACGAAGTGCTCGACGCGCTCGAGATCCGCCAGCTCAAAGTGTCGGGCGTCGAGGCCGACGACGTGATCGCGACGCTCGCGACGCGCGCGGCCGCGGACGGCATCGACGTCGTGGTGGTCACCGGCGACCGCGACTCGTTCCAGTTGGTCGCCGACCCGCACATCAAGGTGCTGTACAACAAGCGCGGCGTTTCCGACTACGCGCTCTACGACGAAGCCGGTATCGCCGACCGTTGCGGCGGTGTCACGCCGGCGCAGTATCCGGAGTACGCGGCGCTGCGCGGCGACACGAGCGACAACCTGCCCGGTGTGCCCGGTGTCGGCGAGAAGACGGCAGCCAAGCTCGTCACCACGTACGGCTCGCTCGAAGGGATCTACGAGCACCTCGACGCGCTCCCGCCGAAGCAACGCCAGAATCTCGGCGACGCGCACGACCGCGTGCTCAAGAACCGCGAGATGTCCGTGCTCGACCGGGAGGTCGAGGTCGGTGTCGAGCCGAAGGACCTCGAGCTCGTCCCGTTCGACGCCGAGCGCGTGCGCGTGCTCTTCAACCAGCTCGAGTTCCGCACCTTGCTTCCTCGCGTCCTCGACGCGTTCGGCGAGCAGGGAGAGGCGGCGGCCGCACCCGAGACGGAGGCGTTCGAGATCGAAGGTGTCGTCGCGCGCGACGCGGCGGCGGCCGTGGCGCTCCTGCAAGCCGCCGAAGCGGCGCCGCGGGTCGCGGCCGAGGCCCGCTGGTCGGGCGCGGCCGGGCGCAGTGAGCCCACGGCGCTCGCGTTGACCACCGCGCCGAATGCCGCGACCTACGTCGACGCCGAGCTCCTCCACGACGCCAAGGTGCGCGCGGCCCTCGAATCGCTCGCGGCCGGAGCCGTGCCGAATCTCGTGGCGCACCGGGCGAAGGAGCTCGCGCACGGTCTGCGCCTTGATCTGCGGTCCCTCGAGCACGACACCGCGCTGATGGCGTACCTGCTCGACCCGGGTGAGGGGAAGTACACCCTCGAGGATCTCGCGCGCCGCTATCTCTCGGTCGAGCTCGTCTCCCCCGACCGGGTCGAGGGCACGCTCGATCTCGACGGCGACGCGGGCGTGGAGGAGACGCAGCGGCGGGCCGCGCTGCTCATCCCGCTCGTCGAGTCGCTCGAGGAGTCGCTTCGCGCGCGGGAGCTCCACGACCTCTACGAGCGCATGGAGCTGCCGCTCGTGCGCGTGCTCGCTCGGATGGAAGACGCCGGCATCCGAATCGATCTCGAGTTCCTGAACGAGCTCGGCAAGGAGCTCAACGACGAGTGCCGCCGGCTCGAGGCCCTGATCCATACGCACGCGGGCGAGCAGTTCAACGTGAACTCCACGCCCCAGCTCCGGCGGATCCTCTTCGAGAAGCTCGAGCTCGTTCCAGTGAAGAAGACCAAGACCGGTCCGTCGACCGATGCCGACTCACTGCAGAAGCTCGCCGAGGAGCACCCGATCGTCGAGGATCTGTTGCGGTACCGAGAAGTGGAGAAGCTGCGCAGCACCTACGCAGACGCGCTGCCCCCGCTCGTCGGTCCCGACGGCCGGATCCACGCGACGTTCAACCAGCTCGCGACCACGACCGGCCGCATCTCCTCGGAGTCCCCGAACCTCCAGAACGTGCCCGTGCGAACCGCCGGCGGGCGCGAGCTGCGCCGCGCGTTCATCGCCGATTCCGGTTGCGGCCTCCTCACCGCCGACTACTCGCAGATCGAGCTGCGCGTGCTCGCGCACCTGGCCGACGATCCGGGCCTGATCGACGCGTTCGAGCGGGGCGCCGACGTGCACACGACCACGGCGTCACGCGTGTTCGACGTCGCCGAGGAGAAGGTCGACGCGTTCCAGCGCCGCTTCGCGAAGGTCGTCAACTACGGCCTCGCGTACGGCATGGAGGCTTACGGGCTCGCGCAACGGCTCGACATCCCGACCGACCAGGCGCGCGAGATCCTCGACGCGTACTTCGCGGCCTTCCCCAACGTCGCCGGCTACATGCAGCAGACGATCCGCGACGCGAAGGCGTGCGGTTACACCACCACGCTGTTCGGCCGCCGCCGCCAGCTCCCCGAGCTGTCGTCCGACAATTTCCGTATCCGCCAGATGGGGGAGCGGATGGCCCAGAACGCCCCCGTGCAGGGCACGGCCGCCGACATCTTCAAGCTGGCGATGATCAACGTCGACCGGGCGCTCGAGGCCGCCGCGCTCGAGAGCCGCATGGTCCTCACGGTGCACGACGAGCTCGTGCTCGAGGTGCCGCTCGGGGAGCGGGAGCAGGTGGAGACCCTCGTTTCCGACGTGATGGCCCGGGCGGCCGAGCTGCGGGTCCCGCTGGTGGTCGATCTCGGGTTCGGCCCGAACTGGGCCGACGCCAAGTAGCCGACGCGCGGTTCACCCGGCGGGCCGGCCCGTCGAGGAAGTCTTGTGCAGTCGGATACCCGGCCGGGGCGGATCCCGCAGATGGCGTGGGTGCTCTCGGGCGCGGTGGCGCTCGCGCTCGGTGTCCTCGTGGTGACGACTGCGCGGCACCAAGGGCAAGGAACCTTCTTCGTCGAGGGCGATGCGTATCTCTTCCGGCTCATCGCGCAGCGCCCGCTCGGCAGCACGCACGGGTGGGCGGCCGTCGGGCGCGTGAGCGAGGCGCCGTACCGCTACGGGCGCATCGGGTTCCCGCTGCTCGGCTGGGTGCTCGCGCTCGGTCGCCAGGCGTGGGTCGGGTGGTCGCTCGTCGTGATCTCGGTGGCGTCGATCGCGGCGATCCCTGGCATCGCGGCGGTGCTGCTGGCCGATCTCGGTGCCCCGCCCGCGGCCGCGGCGGTGGTGCTGCTGGCGCCCGGCCTCCTCCTGAACTACGGCCATCCCTACGCCGACCCGCTCCTCGTTGCGTTGTTGTTGTTGGCGTGCGTGCTCGAGGGGCGCGGCCACCGGCCCGCGGCCCTCTTCGCGCTCACGGCGGCGATCCTGGTGAAGGAGATCGCCGTGTTCGCCCTCGTGGCCTGGCTCTGGGGCGCGTGGGTGCGGCGCGACAGTCGCGCCGCGGCGGCCGTGGCTGCCACGGCCACCCCGTATCTCGCGTGGAGTGTGTGGATCCGGTTCCGGCTCGGGAGCTTTCCGTTCCTGGCGCACACCTACTCGCGCGCCGGGGCGTTGAGCCCGCCGTTCGTCGGCCTCGTGCAGGCGGTGACCGCCCGGACACCCGGTGTCGGCACCGTCGTCGCGTGTGTCGCGGTCACCGTCGCGCTCGGGGCGGTCGCGACCTGGTTGGAACGCGGGACGCGCATCGGCGTGCTGGCGGGCGTGTACACGGTCGTCACCATCTGCCTCGGCAAGAACGCGCTGACCTTCCTGCTCGAGAACCTGCGGGTGCTCGTGGTCGCGCAAGTGTTCGGAGCGTTGTGCGTGGCCGTCGCGATCGCGGGCCGGCGGCACCCCCGGGACGGCGCCGCGGACCTCGGGCTCTTCGCTCGGATCTCCTACCCGTAGTCCCGCGCTCGCTGCGGTCGGGCCCGCGCCCGGCCGGGCCGATGCCCGGCCCCCGCCCGCCGGGGTTCATTCGGCGACATTCGCGCCGTCGAGAGTGGCGTGCCCCGCCGACCGGAGACACGTGTGCGCGCGGCGAGGCCGGTCCCGCCCGCGGCGTGGATGCTCTCCGGCGCGGTCGCGGTCGGGCTTGCCGTGCTCGGCGTCCGATCGATCGCCGCGCACGGCTCGAGCGCGTTCTACGCGCAATCGGACGCGTTCTTCTTCCGGATCTGCGCTCGAGCCCCGCTGGGACCGGGGCGTGGGTTCGCGGCCGTCGGCCAACTGTCGGAGGCGCCGTACCGCTACGGCCGGATCGGGCTCCCGCTCCTCGGCTGGCTGCTCGCCCTCGGAAGGCCGGCATGGGTGGGGTGGCCGCCGGCCGTCGTCTCGCTCGGGGCGATCGCGGCGGTGCCGGGTCTGGGGGCGGTGGTCCTCTCGGATCTGGGGGCGGCGCCGATCGCCGCGGCGGGCGTGCTCCTCGCGCCGGGCCTGCTCTTCAGCTCCCAACACGTCTACGCCGACCCGCTCGCGATCGCGTTGCTGCTCCTCGCGTGTGTGCTCGACGGCCGGGGCAAGCGTGCCGGAGCACTCACCGTCGTCGCCGGCGCGATCCTCGTCAAAGAGATTGCGGCGCTCGCCCTGATCCCGTGGTTCTGGCAGGCGATCAAGCGACGCGACCGAGACGCGTGCTTCTCCGCGGCCGCGGCCCTCGTTCCTTACGTCATTTGGTCCGTGTGGATCCGCGCCCGGCTGGGCGAGTTCCCGTTCCTCGCGCACACCTATTCACGCACCGGGGCGCTCGCGCTCCCGTTCGCCGGCATCGCCAAAGCGATGTCCGCGCACACCCCGGGCGTCGGTGCGATGGTCGTATTGACGGCAGTCACCGTTGTGCTCGGCGCGGTGGCGGGTCGGACGGCCCGCGGCACCCGGATCGGCCAGCTGGCGATCGTCTACGCCGTGCTCACCGTGTGTCTCGGCATGAACACGGTCGCATATCCGCTCGAATGCGAGCGGGTCATGGCGGTCGCTCAGGTCTTCGCCGTGCTCGGCATTGCCGTCACGGTGTCCGGCCGCCGCCGCCACACTGTTGTGAGCAGCCCGCGATCCGCCGTCGGGGTCGGTGCCGGACGCGACGCAGCCGATCACGGGCTTTCGGCCCGAGAGCACGCGCTGTAGCCTTCGCGCTCGCTGCTCCGCCGGGGCGGCGAGGTGCGCGCGCCCGAATCGGGAACGGCGCTCCTCATACCTAACACAAAGCAGGAAACCGAGTGCCGGACCAGGAACCGGGCGCGACCGCCGAGAGCGCAGCGCCCGACGAGACCGCCCCCGCGTCAGCCGTGGACACCACCGACGGCGGGAGCGATGAAGCGCAGTTCGAGGAGACCCAGGTAACCGTCAACGACCTGGAGGGTTCGTTCGCCGACGCGATCGACGCGACGATCATCGCGTTCGACGACGGCGATCTCGTCGCCGGGACGGTCGTGAAGATCGACTCCGACGAAGTGCTCCTCGACATCGGATACAAGTCCGAGGGCGTGATTCCCACCAAGGAGCTCTCGATCCGCAACGACGTCGACCCGCACGAGGTCGTGTCACTCGGTGAACAAGTCGAAGCGCTCGTCCTGCAAAAAGAAGACAAAGACGGCCGCCTCATCCTGTCGAAGAAGCGCGCGCAGTACGAGAAGGCGTGGGGCACGATCGAGGCGAAGAAAGAGGCCGACGAGGTCGTGTCGGGCCCGGTCATCGAGGTCGTCAAGGGCGGCCTGATCATCGACATCGGCTTGCGCGGCTTCCTGCCCGCGTCGCTCGTCGACCTGCGGCGCGTGCGCGATCTGCACCCGTTCGTGGGCAAGGTGCTCGACTGCAAGATCATCGAGCTCGACAAGAACCGCAACAACGTCGTGCTCAGCCGCCGCGCGTATCTCGAGGAGACCCAGCGCGAGCAGCGCGACGAGTTCCTCACCAACTTGAAGCCGGGTGAGATCCGCAAGGGCACCGTCTCGTCGGTCGTGAACTTCGGTGCGTTCGTCGACCTCGGCGGCATGGACGGTCTCGTGCACGTCTCCGAGCTGTCGTGGAAGCACGTCGATCATCCGTCGTCGGTCGTGCAGGTGGGCGACGAAGTGACCGTGCAGGTCCTCGACGTCGACCTGTCACGGGAGCGGATCTCGCTCTCGTTGAAGGCGACCCAGCAGGACCCGTGGCAGGAGTTCGCCGGCGGTCACCAGGTGGGCGAGCTCGTGTACGGCCGCGTCACCAAGCTCGTGCCGTTCGGCGCCTTCGTGCAGGTGGGCGAAGGCATCGAGGGTCTGGTCCACATCTCCGAGATGGCGGAGCAGCACGTCGAGGCGCCCGAGCAGGTCGTGACCCCGGGCGAGGAGCTGTGGGTCAAGATCATCGACATCGACCTCGAGCGGCGCCGGATCTCGCTGTCGATCAAGCAGGCCGCCGAGGGTGGCGAGGTCGCCGCCGAGTACCGCGAGTTCTACGGCGAGCACGCCTACGACGAGCACGGCAACTACATCGGCCCCGAGTTCGAGGCCGCACCGGAGGACACTCCGGCCGGGGGCGACGAGACCGCGGCGGCCGAAGTCGCCGGCGATGCCGAGCCCGCCCCGGGCGGGGATTCCACGCCGACGGCGTAGCCCCGTACCAACCGAGCATCCGTGCCGTGCCCCGCCCTCGCGGCGGGGTACGTGCGCGCTCGCGGGTGAACCGGGTATTTCCCGCAGTTCCCCTTAGTGATGAGCTTGGAGTTGCCGATGTGGTTTTTGGCGGCCCAGGTGGACGCTGAACGCTACGATTCACCCGGATTCGCGCAGTAAGTGGTCAGTTTGGCTGGGAACGCACACTGACCGCGTTCGAGAATCCTTGTAGAGGCAACTGACATCAGTCACACTTTGCGCACCGGAAGACAACTCTTCGCGGGATTCGCAAGGTGAAGAACGCAGCGCACCGGGCGGGCGTCTGGGCGCAATAAAGGGGAGCGCGTGCGAAACTGGCGAATCATCTCCACGATCGCTGCTGTCGTGTTCGCGGCAATCGCCGGAATTCTTGTCTGGAAGTACCTGAACAGCGCCGACACCCGCGCGGAGAAGAACAAGCACCTGGTGACGGTGCTCGTCGCCAAGGGGCAGATCGCGCGGGGCACGCTCTTCGACCAGGCGCTGGCCGACAAGCTGTTCGTGTCCAAGGAGATCCCGAAGGACTCGCTGCCGCCCGACGTGCTGACCCAGCAGACCGACAACCAACTCCTGTCGATCTACAAGGGCAAGGTCGCGAACAGCGTGATCTTCACCGGGACGCCGATCGTCTCCGACGAGTTCGTGCAGGCATCGCAGCTGATCAGCACCGTTTCGGGCGCCATCCCGAGCGGCAAGGAAGCGATCACGGTCAGCCTCGACCAGACGCACGCCGTCGGCGGGTTCGTGACGCCGGGCGACCACGTCAACATGCTGCTCAACTTCCCCGTGATCGACAGCTCGGGCGGTTCGTCGTCGCACAAGGCGACCGCGTTCATGCTGGCGGGCGTGAAGGTGCTCGCGGTCGGCTCGTCGACCGTGCTGCCGCAGACGCCGACCGGCACGAACACCGCGACCGTCACCGCGACGGGCGCGACCACGACCACGCAGCCGCAAAGTCAGCCCTCGAGCTTGATCACCCTGCAGGTGTCGCCTCGGGAAGCCGAACAAATTGTGCAGGCCACCGACATCGGGACGGTCTGGCTCACCCTCGACCCTCCCGACTTCTCGCCGGGCGCATTCAAGAACCCGTCCGAGATCGTGGACGAGATCAACCTGTTCAACCAGACCATGCCCGAGTTGCAGAAGCGGGCGCTGAACTTCCTTCAGGACCCGCCGCCGCCCTCGGACCTTCCCTGACACTGTGAGAACCGCGGAAGAGACCGCGAGAGAGACGTGATGGAAACGACAAGCCCGAGCGAACGTCCGGGCGCGCAGAGCTACCGCGTGCTCGCGGTCGAACCCGACGAGCGGATGAGCACACGCATCACGCTCGAGCTCGCAGGGATCGTTCCCGCGCCGTTGAAATCGATCGACGAGGCGACGCGGGAGCTGGTTCCCGGTGAGCCCACCGTCTTGGTGTTCGGCCCGAGCTTGGCCGGGCCCGACGGGCTCGCGGCGGTGGAGCGGATCGCGCGCAACTTCCCCGAAGTCGGAGTCGTGTTGCTCGCCGACGAGCTCACGCTCACGTTGCTCCAGGACGCGCTGCGGGCCGGAGTGCGCGACGCGTTGACCATCGACGCCGGCGAACGCCAGATCCGGCTCTCGCTGGAACGCGTCGGCGACACGATGTCGGGCGTGGTGAACCGCGCCGCGGCCGCATCGGCCGAGCCGGCTCGCCAGGGCAAGATCCTCGTCGCGTTCTCGACCAAGGGTGGCGTCGGCAAGAGCGTGTGCGCCACGAACCTCGCAGTGCTGCTCGCGACCCGGAACCCGGGGCGGGTGGCGCTGATCGACGCCGACCTCCAGTTCGGAGACGACGCGGTGCTCCTCGGCGTGCCGCCCCAGCACACCTCGGCGGATGCCGCCGCGGTGGTCGAGACGATCGACACGCAGCTGATGGACGGCTTCCTCGCGACCCACGAGGCCTCGGGGCTGCGCGTGCTGTGCGCGCCGGTGGAGCCGGCGGCGGGCGAGCGCATCAGCGCCGAAGAGATGATCGGCATGGTGCGGGTGCTCCGCTCGATGTTCGACTTCGTGGTCGTCGACATGCCGCCGCACTTCGACGACGTCGTGCTCGCGCTGCTCGAGGAGGCCGACGAGGTCTTGCTCATCGCGAGTCTCGACATCCCGAGCATCAAGAACCTCAAGGTCGGTATCCAGACCCTCGATCTCCTCGCGGTTGCCGGCAACAAGCTGCACCTCGTGATGAACCGCGCCAACGCCCGCGTGCACCTCGACATCAGTGACGTCGAGCGTGCCCTCGGTGTCGCGGCCGAGTTCCGCATCCCCTCCGACATCGCGATCCCGCAGTCGGTGAATCGTGGCGTTCCGGTGGTACTCGACAAGCCGCGGTCACCGGCCGCGCTTGCGCTGAAGGCCATCGCCGACCGCTACTCCAGCACGGATCCGAGCCCGGCCGCAGCCGAGCCCGAGGCGCCAGCAGAGCCGCGTCGCCGCGGCTGGCGCCGATAGCGAACAGGAGGTCGCAACCATGTCGCAGCAGTACTCGCGTTGGCAGGACTTGCAGAAGCAACCGGGCAGCTCGACGCGCACGAACCAGCTCGAGGAGCTGCGCCTGCGTGTGCACCAGTTCGTGATCGACCAGGTCGGGCCCAAGCTCTCCGACGACGACGTCGAGGAGACCGAGATCCGTCGCCTCGTCACCGAGCAGGTCCACAAGGCATTGAGCGAGGAGCGCACGGCGCTGTCGGCGGCGGAGCGCACCCAGCTCATCCAGGACGTCACCGACGACGCGCTCGGTTACGGTCCGATCGACCGCTTCCTCCACGACCCGGGCATCACCGAGATCATGGTCAACGGCCCGAAGATGGTCTACATCGAGCGACGCGGCCACATCGAGCGCACCGACGTCGAGTTCGTCGACGAAGAGCACCTGAGGCGGACGATCGACAAGATCGTGAGCCAGGTCGGCCGGCGCATCGACGAGGCATCGCCGATGGTCGACGCCCGCTTGCCCGACGGCTCCCGTGTGAACGCCGTTATTCACCCGGTCGCGATCGGCGGTCCGTTCCTCACGATCCGGCGATTCTCGAAAGAGCCGTACACGGTCGACGACCTCATCAACTTCGGGACGATGACGCCGCAGGTCGCGCACTTCCTCGACGCGTGCGTACGCGGCCAACTGAACACGGTGATCTCCGGCGGTACGGGTACCGGCAAGACGACGTTGCTCAACGTCGTCTCGTCGTTCATCCCCGACGACGACCGCATCATCACGATCGAGGACGCGAAAGAGCTCCGCCTCTCGCAGGCGCACGTGTGCTCGCTCGAGGCGCGCCCTCCGAACGTGGAGGGCAAGGGCGAGGTCAAGATCCGGGAGCTCGTGCGGAACTCGTTGCGCATGCGCCCCGACCGGGTGATCGTCGGTGAAGCACGTGGTGCGGAAGCGCTCGACATGCTCCAGGCGATGAACACCGGTCACGACGGATCGCTCACGACCATTCACTCGAACAGCCCGAGGGACACGCTCTCCCGCATCGAGACGATGACGCTGATGGCCGGCATCGAGTTGCCGGTCCGGGCGATCCGGGAGCAGACCGCCTCCGCGCTCGACGTGATCGTTCACATCGCCCGCATGCGCGATGGCTCTCGCCGCATCACGAACGTGTGCGAGGTCATGGGCATGGAGGGCGAGACCATCGTGCTCCAGGACATCTACGCGTTCGACTTCGGTATGGGTGTCGACGAAGAGGGTCGCCACCTCGGGCGGCTCAAGAGCACTGGTATCCGCCCCAACTTCTCGGAACGCCTGGCCGACCGCGGCGTGAAGCTCGAGCCCGAGCTGTTCACGCTCGAACCGTTCGCGCGACGCGTTGTCGGGCTGCGCTGAGGAGGCGAGTCGATCGTGCAGTGGCTGATCGCGAGTGCGTTCATCGGGAGTGCCGGGAGTCGAGTGCTGATCGCACTGCTTGCCGCGCTCTCGGCGGCACTCCTCGTCGCCGCGGTCACCGTGCTGCTCGGACGGCGCGAGGCCAAGGTCCAACGCCAGCTCGCCGGGTACGAGTTGCCCGAGCTCCTCTCCGAGCACGTGTACGCGGGCGGATCCGGAACCGGCCCGGGGCTGATCGACGCACCCGAGACGGCCGCGGTGCAGCAGGCCGTCGCGTTCACGTCTCGCCTCGCCGAGCGAACCGGGATGTTGGCGAAGACCGAGCTGCTGCTCGAGTCGGCCGACGTGCCGTTGCGCGCCGCCGAATTGCTCTTCTACACGCCGGCCTTCGCCGTGATCGCCTTCCTGTTGCTCGCGGTCGTCACGAACCCGATCACCGCGCTGATCGGCGGGGCGGCGGTCATCGTCGCGCCGATCGCGTATCTCAACTACCGCGTGCGTGCCCGCCGGCTTCGCTTCGAGCGGCAGCTCCCCGACACGCTCACGCTGCTCGCGAGCTCACTGCGCGCCGGCTTCTCGTTGATGCAGGGCCTCGAAGCCGTCGCGTCGGAGATCTCCGACCCGATGCGCAAGGAGCTCCAGCGGGTGTTCACGGAGGTGCGTCTCGGCCGCTCCGTCGAGGACGCGCTCGGTGACTCGGCCGATCGCATGGAGAGCAACGACCTCCGGTGGACGGTGATGGCGATCCGCATCCAACGCGAAGTCGGTGGGAACCTCGCCGTGCTGCTCGACACCGTGAGCGACACGATGCTGAAGCGCGAGCGCATCCGGCGCGAGCTGCGTGCGCTCACCGCCGAAGGCCGCCTCTCCGCGTACGTGCTGAGCCTGGTCTCGCCGCTGCTCGGGCTCGCGATCTGGCTGATCCAGCCGTCGTACCTGAAGCCGCTCGTGCACGACTTCTTCGGCATCGCCGGCCTGGTCGTCGCCGTCGTGCTGTCGGTCGTCGGCTGGTTCTGGCTGCGCCGCATCGTCGACATCGAGGTCTGAGATGATCGCGCTCATCGTCGTACTAGCCGTCGCCGCGATCGGAAGCGGTGCGTGGGCGGCATCCACCACTATCGAAGCTCGTTCGGGCTCGCGCCGCTCCCTCTCGGCGATGGACGACTACGAGCTCGCCGACGTACGCGAGCAGGAGATGCTCGAGTCGCTCGGCGCGCGCGTGTTCGCGCCGGTGTCGCGCGGCCTGGTCGACGTCGCCCGCCGTCTGACGCCGGTCGGCTACACCGAGAGTGTCAAGCGCAAGATCGTCCTCGCCGGGAGCCCTCCCGGCTACGAGGTCGACCGCTTCCTCATCATGAAGCTGCTCGGCTTCGCGTCCGGCATCATCTGGATCGCGATCGCCGTGACCGCATTCAGCGGACACGGCCTGTTCCAGGTCTTGCTGGTGCTGCTCGCGTGGGGAGTTTCGTTCTTCGGTCCCGACGTGATCCTCGACGGGCGGATCCAACGCCGTCGCGAGGAGATCGAGCGGCGGTTGCCCGACACGCTCGACCTGCTCGTCATCTCGGTCGAGGCCGGCCTGGGCTTCGAGCAGGCGCTGGAGCGCACCGCGGCTGCGGTGCCGGGGCCGCTCTCGGAAGAGTCGCGCCGGATGCTGCAGGAGACCCGCATGGGTGCGAGCCGCGCCGACGCGCTGCGCGCGCTCGACGAGCGGACCCAGGTCGACGACCTGCGCACGTTCATTCTCGCGATGCTCCAAGCCGATGCGTTCGGCGTGTCGATCTCGCGCATCCTGCGTTCACAGGCCGACGAGATCCGTGTGCGCCGCCGGCAAGCCGCGCAGGAGAAGTCGCAGAAGGCGCCGATCAAGATGCTGTTCCCGTTGGCGGTGTGCATCTTCCCCGCGGTGTTCGTGGTCGTGCTGCTACCCGCCGTGATCCAGATCTTCAAGGTCTTCTAAGGTCGCCACGGCTCCCGCCGAAGCCATAGACGTGGGTGCGCCCGCCGAAACGAAGGTCCGAGACGCCGCTCCGCGCGCGAGCTCCGTGGCCGACCCTCCGTCGCGCCGTCCGCGTCGTGTCGTCTCGATGTCGGCGCTCATCACGCTGTTGTTCGGTGTCGGTGGGTACGCGCTGTCGTCGACCTCGCTCGGCGACAACTCGTTTCTGTGGCACCTGCGTACCGGCGGGTTGATCCTCGACCACGGCATCCCGCACCGCGACCCGTTCTCGTTCACCGCGGCCGGCACCCATTGGATCGCCCAGTCGTGGCTCGCCGAGGTCATGTACGCCGCGCTGTCGCGGAGCGTCGGCGACTACGGGATCCGGGTCGCGGCCGGTCTCGCGGGCGCGTGCATCGCGGTGTTCCTGTTCCGCATCGCGTTCCGCACCGCCGACGATCGCGTGCGCGGGTTCGCGATTGCGATCCCCGCGCTCGCTGCGGCCGTGACGATCCGTTCCGAGCGACCGCTCTGGTTCGGGCTCGCGTTCCTCGTCGCGCTCGTCTTCACGATCGAAGTGCCCGACTCGTTCCTCGGTCGGCATCCGCGCGTCGTCGTCCCGATCCTGATGTGGCTGTGGGTGAACACCCACGGCACGTTCGCGCTCGGCTTCGCGTATCTCGCGCTCTACGTTGCCGGCCGTTGGCTCGACGGCGCCCACCCGTTGCAGGGTCGGGAGCGCGACGTCGTGATCTCCACGGCGATCGCGGCCGTGCTCATCTTCGTGAACCCGTACGGGCCGAGCCTGGTGCTGTTCCCGGTCGCGTTGATGGGCCGGAGCAAGGTCCTCGGCAACGTGTCGGAGTGGCAGTCGGTCGATCTGCACTCGGCGACCGGCCTCTTCTACGCTTTCTGGTTCTTCCTCACGGTCGTGGCGCTGGCCCGGTCGAAGCCCCGGCGCGGCGACGTGTTGGTGAGCGTCGCATTCCTGCTGCTCGGCTGGTGGGCGGTGCGGAACGTCGCGATCGCGGTGGCCGTCACGATCCCCGTGGTCGGGCGGGCCGTCCGGCCGAAGCGTGATCCCGACGCCGCCCCGCTCGACCGCGAGGCGCGGCACGGAACGGCCACGCCGCTCCTGGCCGTGCTGGTGTGCCTGGTCAGCGTGCTGCTGATCGCCCGCTCGGCGGTGCAGCCCGACTTCAACTTGAAGCGGTACCCGGTGGCTGCGATGCAGGCCCTCGACCGCGAGCACCGGCTCGGTGGGCGGCTGCTCACCACCGACGCCTGGGCCGGCTACGTGATCTACAAGTACTGGCCGGAACAGCACGTGTTCTTCGACGATCGCTACGACATGTACCCGATCGCCCTCACCGAGGCGTACAACAAGATCCTCGGGCTGAAGCCCGGCTGGGAGCACGTGCTCGACCAGTACCGGATCAACCTCGTGGTGTGGCCGCGCGACGGCGCGGTCGTGCAGGTGCTCGACCACCTGCCCGCCTGGAAGCGGGTGCGGACCGACAAGGTCGCAACCACCTTCCTCCGGGTCCACCCGCTCTAACTACGCCTGCCGCCCGTCTCTTGCGGCTGCGACCGCGGGCCGAGGCGTCTGTGGACCACACGTCGTGTGGTCCGCAGACGCCTGGGCTCCTGGAGTCCCGAGGCGTCGGTCACCCACATCCCGTGTGGTCGACGGACGCCTCGGGTTTCCAAACACAAAACGGCCGCCGGTTGCCCGGCGGCCGTTGTGCTTGCAGCGACTCAGCACTGAGTCGCCGGCTTGATCAGCCGCCCGCAATACCGCTTGAAGCCTGGCTGAACTTGCTGCTCACCTGCGACCCGAGAAGGGCGACGACGCCGATCACGAGGATGGCGATGAGCGCCAAGATGAGGACGTACTCGACCATGGTTGCGCCTCGCTCGGCGTCCACGCCGAGGCGAGCCTTCAACCAGGTCTTGACGAGAAAGAGATCCATTTGGGTTGACCCCCTGCGGTCAGGTTGACTTCCCCCGAGCGCGTTCTGGCTGGGGTGCATCGCAAAGGATGACAGCCCGAGCGGCGGGTGAAAATAGGCCATGTGCCCCATTTGTCCAGAACTCGCCCAGAGGAGGCAGTTTTGGCGGGGTATGGGCCTATTTACCTAAGCCGAATTATTCCGATTCGCACCGCTGAGAGGACCGCCTGGGTGCGGTCGCGGGCCTCGAGCTTCTCGTAGATCGAAGCGAGGTGGTTCTTCACGGTCTTGCCGCTGATGAACAGGTTGGAGGCCACCTCGCTGGTCGAGCACCCGTCGGCGATCAGCTGGAGGACCTCCGCCTCCCGGGGCGTCAGGGGCGACGGTGGGCGGTCGGTCCCGTCCTCGAGCTCGGCCAGGATCTCGGCCGCCAGCTCGGTCGAGAGGGCGACGTCGCCGCCGGCGGCCTGGGTGATGGTCGAGACGACCTCCTGCATGGAGACGTCCTTGGTGAGGAACCCGCTCGCCCCGGCCTCGACCGCATCCCGGCGCAGGGCCTCGTCGCCGTGCATGGTCAGGATGACGATCGGGAGGTCGGGGAACTCGGCGTGGACCCGCCGGGTGGCCTCGACCCCGTCGAGGACCGGCATCGACACGTCCATCACCACCACGTCGGGCCGCAGCTCGGCCGCGAGGCGCACCGCCTCGCCGCCGTCACCGGCCTCCGCGACCACGGACATCCCGGCGTCCTCCAACGCCCGGCGGATCGCCTGGCGCAGGAGCTGGTGGTCATCGGCAAGGAGGACCCGCATCAGGCCTCACCCTTCATCGCTCGGGGCCTGGTGCTCAGGCCGATCTCCGCTCCGGGGTCTGGGCCGCCGTCAAGGTCAGCTCGACGGCAACCTTCGTCCCGACGCCCGGCTGGCTCTCGATCGCCAGGTGTGCACCGATCGCGTCGGCACGTTCGCGCATCCCCACGAGGCCGTAATGCTCACCGGCCACCGCCGCGGGTTCGAAGCCCGACCCGTCGTCGGCGACCTCGAGCCGGGCCACACCGTTGCCGACCTCCCAGCGCACGACCACGGCAGTCGCGTCGGCATGCTTCTCGACGTTCACGAGGGCTTCCTGGCCGATGCGCCACAGCTCCTGTTCGATCCGGTAGGGCAACGCGGCCGCCGCCGACGGGAGCCACTGGGTCTCGATGCCGGTGCGGTCGGCGAACCGCTGCAGGTAGCCGGCGGCCACCATCACGATGTTCTCGTCCTCGCTGACGTTCGCGCGCAGCTGGTAGATGGTCTCCCGCAGCTCGCGCACGATGTCGCGCACGACGACCCGCAGGTCGGCGATCTCGTCGACCTTCTCGCCGGGCACGGCGTGAATGCGCTCGAGCTCGAAGGCGACGTAGGCGAGCGACTGCGCGACCCGGTCGTGCAGCTCGCGGGCGATCCGGGCCCGCTCGGCCTCGGCGCCCAACGTCCGGAGCCGGCCGAACCAGCGGGCGTTGTCGATCGAGAGCGCCAGGAGGCTCGACAGGCTCTCGATCATGTCCTGCTGCTCGTTGCCGTACACGTCGGGCACGACGTCTTCGAGGGCGATGAGCCCGACGAGCGCGCCGCGAGCGCGCAGCGCCGTGTACATACCGCTGCGGGCGAGGGCGGCGAATCCGGCTTCGTCGGGGCGCACGAGCCGGTCGTCGATGAGGATCGGACGGTCGCTCGTGAGCGCCCGCTGGAGGGGCTGGGGCAGGTCGGCCTCGGTGAGGTGGGCCGGGAGCCGCACGCCCTCGGCCAGCTCCACCGTCCAGACCGACTGGGCGTCGTCGCGCACGAGCACGACGAGGGCGCTGAACCGCAGGACCGAGCGCAGCCGCAACCGGATCGAGTCGACGACCTCGCGCAGGTCGAACGACGCCGGGAGGGTCTGGGCGAGCGAGTGCAGCGAGACCAGCAGCTCGTTCGCGGTCGCCATCTCCGCGGCCTGGTCGATCGCGGCGGCCTGGTGCGCCTCGATCTCCGCGATGAGGTTGCGGGTGAAGGCGCCGAGCGCGCCGCAGAGCAGGAACACGACTGCGACCTGGCCGGCCGACCGCGAGTCGGTGCCGTTGATCGACTGCATGATGATCGTGGCCACCGCGGCGATCGCACCCGACACCGCCGTGCCGACGGCGGCCCGGCGGCCCCAGACGTATCCGGCGAGGAGCAGCCCGGTGACCGGCGTGAGCACGAACGAGCTGGTGAGCCCGCCCGTCGCCGAGCACACCGTGACCGTGAGAACGATCTCGAGCACGACGAGGAGCTGGATCCGCGTCTTCGGGCTCGGGCGCATCTGGTGGTACGTCTGGATGGCGCCGAAGACCACCAGCGCGAGGCTGCCGAGCACGAAGTGCTCGCCCGAGCGGCGAGCGATGCCGAAGATGATCCCGGCCGCGATCGTGACCCACCGGATCGTCACCGTGAGGCGCAGCAGCCGCGACTCGATGCGGGGCGCGGCCTCGGTGCTCGCGGCCAATGAGGCGGCGAGCCGGCCGAACCCTTCGGAAGGTGTACGTCGGGCCACGGTGAGCTCCAGCCGGCGATCCCGCTGGGCGTTCACGTCGGGCATCACGCGCTTTTTCGGCAGCGGTCAGCGTATCCTGAGGCTGGGTCGGTCCTGTGCCGGTCGCGTTCACGGGCGGCTCCCCGGGCGGCTCGTAGAATCGCCGGTCGTGTTCATGGTGGGGCTCACGGGCGGCATCGGGTCGGGCAAATCGACCGTGGCGCGGATGCTGGCCGACCGGTCGGCCGTGATCGTCGACGCCGACGCGATCGCGCGCGAAGTGGTCGAGCCCGGAAAGCCGGCGCTGGCCGCGCTGGTCGAGGCCTTCGGGCCTGAGATCGTGGGCGCCGACGGCGCGCTCGACCGCGCCGCGCTCGCCGCACGCGCGTTCGTGAGCGAGGAGGAGCGCAAGCGGCTCGAGGGCATCACGTGGCCGGCGATCGCCGAGGAGTTCTTCCGCCAGATCGCGGCGGCGCCGGCCGATCGGGTCGTGGTGCACGACGTTCCGCTCCTGGTGGAGGGCACCCGGCGCGACGACTACGGCGCGGTGATCGTGGTCGAGGCGCCGAAGGAGTTGCGCCTCGACCGGCTCGAGGCGCGGGGCGTCGCGCGGGACGACGCCGAGCGCCGGATCGCGATGCAAGCGACCGACGAGGAGCGCCGGGCCGTCGCGACCTGGGTGGTCGACAACTCCGCCGACCTCGCGCACCTCGAGCGCCAGATCGACGCCATCTGGCCCGAGCTACTCGAGCGCAAGGCCGCCGCCGACGCCGCAGAGGCGGTCGCGGCCAAATCGGCGTTCGAGAACTCAGAAGACGCGAAGCCCGGAGGGTGAGGTCCGCGAGGCGCCGCATTGGGCCCGATTCGGGCCAGGGCTGCTGATCCGGGGGTCACGGGTCTGCGCCGAGCACGATCCCGACCAATCTGACTGTCTCAGGCCACCGGTACGCTCGAAAGGTGCAGGAATTCGAGCTCGTCACCGACATGGAGCCCGCGGGCGACCAGCCCGAGGCGATCGCCGCGCTCGTCGAGAGCGTGCGGCAGGGGAGCAAGTTCCAGACGCTGCTGGGCATCACCGGCTCGGGGAAAAGCTTCACGATCGCGAACGTGATCGCGCAGGCCCAGCGGCCCACCCTCGTGCTGGCGCCGAACAAGTCGCTCGCGGCGCAGCTGGCGGCCGAGTTCCGGGAGTTCTTCCCCCGCAACCGGGTCGAGTACTTCGTCTCCTACTACGACTACTACCAGCCCGAGGCGTACATCCCGTCGTCCGATACGTACATCGAGAAGGACAGCTCGATCAACGACGAGATCGACCGGCTCCGCCACTCGGCCACCAGCGCGCTGCTGACTCGCCGCGACGTGATCATCGTCGCGTCGGTGTCGGCGATCTACGGGCTCGGCTCCCCGGAGATGTACTCGAAGCAGCTCCTCATGCTCAACAAGGGCGAGGAACGTGAGCAGCGTTCGATCCTGCGCCGGCTCGTGGAGCTCCAGTACGAGCGCAACGACTTCGCGTTCGCGCGCAACAAGTTCCGTGTGCGCGGCGACACCATCGAGGTGTTCCCCGCGTACGAGGAGCGGGCGGTGCGCATCCAGCTCTTCGGCGACGAGGTGGAGCGCATGTGCGCGGTCGACCCGCTCACGGGCGAGGTGATCGAGGAGCTCGATTCGCTCGCGCTGTTCCCGGCGTCGCACTACACCACCGACGAGGAGCGCCTGAAGGAGGCGATCGCCGGCATCGAGACCGAGCTGGCCGAGCGGCTCGCCGAGCTGGAGAGCGAGCAGAAGCTCCTGGAAGCGCAGCGGTTGCGGATGCGCACCACCTACGACCTCGAGATGCTGCGCGAGGTGGGCAGCTGCGCGGGCGTCGAGAACTATTCGATGCATCTCGACGGTCGCGTCCGTCATCAGCCGCCCTACACCCTCCTCGACTATTTCCCCGACGACTGGCTGTGCGTGGTCGACGAGTCGCACGTCGCCATCCCGCAGTTGCACGGTCAGTTCGAGGGTGACCGCTCGCGCAAGGAGACGTTGGTCGCGCACGGGTTCCGCCTGCCGTCGGCGATGGACAACCGGCCGCTGCGTTTCGAGGAGTTCGGCGAGCGCGTCAACCAGGTCGTGTTCCTGTCGGCGACGCCGGGCCAGTACGAGCGCGAGATCTCCACGCAGATCGTCGAGCAGGTCGTGCGGCCGACCGGTTTGATCGATCCCGAAGTGATCGTGAAGCCGACGAAGGGCCAGATCGACGATCTCGTCGCCGAGATCAACCTTCGGGTCGAGGCCGATCAGCGCGTGTTGGTGACCACGCTCACGAAGAAGATGTCGGAGGATCTCACCGACTATCTGCTCGAGCTCGGGATCCGTGTGCGCTACCTCCACTCCGAGATCGACACGCTGGAGCGGATCGAGATCCTGCGATCGCTGCGCCTCGGCGAGTTCGACGTGCTGGTCGGCATCAACTTGTTGCGTGAGGGGCTCGACCTCCCCGAAGTCGCGTTGGTGGCGATTCTCGACGCCGACAAGGAAGGGTTCCTTCGCTCGGCGACGTCGCTCATCCAGACCACGGGCCGCGCCGCGCGCAACGTCGACGGTCAGGTGATCATGTACGCCGACCGGATGACCGACTCGATGAAATACGCGATCTCCGAGACGATGCGCCGGCGGCAGAAGCAGATCGCGTACAACACCGAGCACGGCATCGATCCCCAAACCGTCCGCAAGAAGGTCACCGACATCCTCGAGATGATCCGCATGCGCGCCGGTGACGACGAGTCGACCGACGGGCGCTCGCGGGGGAGAGGTCGTGGTCGCGGCCGGGCGGCGGCCGCGAAGACGGACCGCCTCGACCTGCCTCGCGACGAGTTGGGGCGCCTGATCCAGAGCCTCACGGACGAGATGCACGACGCGGCGCGCGATCTGCGCTTCGAAGAGGCGGCGCGGCTGCGCGACGAGATTCACGAGATGAAACGGGAGCTGCGCGAGGTCGGTTAGCCTTTTTCGAGATGAGCAGCCGGCGATTGGCAGTTCTGCTCGGGTTGGCGTTGCTGATCGTTCTCGGCCCGTTCGTCGGTCCGGACACGGCCCAGCCGGCGTCGCGTTATGACCTCACCGCGAGCATCGCAGAGCACGGCTCGGTGGATCTCGGGCCGTACCGGCACCGGCTCGGTGTCGATCACGCGATCTACCGAGGCCACCTGCGTTCCGACAAGGCGCCCGGTCAGCCGCTGCTCGCGGTGCCGGTGTACCTCGTCGGTCGCGCCGTGGGCGCGCAGTCGGCGACCCACGCGCGGGAACACGGCGATTTGGGTCTGTGGTGGGAGACGTTGTGGTCGGCGACGGTGCCGTTCGTCGTGCTTGTCGCGTTGATGTTCCTGCTCGCGGAGAAGTTCGCGCGTCGGGGCGTCGCGCTCGCGGTCGCGCTGATGCTCGGCCTGTGCACGATGATGCTCCCGCACGCGTTGAACTTGTTCGGTCACGACCTCGCCGCCCTGTTCGGGTTCGGTGCGTTCCTCGCGATCGAAGGCTCACCGGTGAGCGTGCGGCGCGCGACGCTCGCCGGTCTGCTCGCGGGTTTGGCCGTGTTCACCGAGTACGAGACCGGGATCGTCGTCGGCGTGGTGGCGGTGTACCTGTTGGTACGGGAGCGCCGGCGGTTCGGCTGGTTCGTGCTCGGTGCGCTGGCGCCGTTGGGAGCCCTCGCGTGGTACCAGTGGCGCGCGTTCGGGGCGCCCTGGCACACGCCGTCGGCCTACTACGCGGGCTCGATCAACGGCACGAGCCAGGGCGGCTACGCCGTTCCGGGTCTCCACGAGCTCGTCGCGGTGCTGTTCGGCAACCGCGGGCTGATCGTCGGCGCGCCGATCGTGCTCGTGGGGCTCGTGGGCGCGGGCTGGCTCGCGATGTCGGGCTCGGGTGCGGCGCGGCGGCACGCACTCGTCGCGCTCGCAGTGGTGGTTCCGTATCTGGTGTTGTGCGCGGGATGGTCGGGGTTCCCGACACTCGAGTATCCCGGCCCGCGGTACCTCATTCCCGCGATCCCGTTCTTCGCGGCGCCCCTCGCTGCGGCGTGGGACCGCCTCTGGCGACCGGCGGTGCTGTTCGGGGCGTTCGGCGCGCTGGTGGCGGTGCCGGCCGCCACGACCTTCATCCTCCTCGGCATCGGCCAGCCTCCCTTCCCGGAGCTGCTCCGCCGGGTCGGCGACCGTGAGTTCCTGCCGACGTTGTGGTCGATGGCGTTCGGACGGGGCGGGGTGCTGCTGTACGCAGCCTCGGTGGTGGGTTGCGGCGCCCTGGTGGCGGTGCGGGTGCGGCGAGCTCCCGGCCCGGCGGCCGGACCGGAATCGGACGATGGCGAACCCGGGCGCATGCGCAGGGGTTCAGAAATCGTGCGTGTCGCCGACGAGTTGCCGTGAGCAGCCGGCGCTTGGCAGTGCTTCTCGGGTTGGCGTTGCTCGTCGTCGTCGGCCCGATCGTCGGCGCCGACACCGCACAGCCGGCGTCGCGTTACAGCCTGACGGCCGCCGTCGCGGAGCACGGGTCGGTCGACCTGACCCCGTATCGGGCGCGGCTCGGTGTCGACCACGCGATCTACCGGGGTCACTTGCGTTCCGACAAGGCGCCCGGTCAGCCGCTCCTCGCGGTGCCGGTCTACCTCCTCGGTCGGGCCGCGGGCGCGGAGTCGGCCGTACACGCTCGGGTGTTCGGCGATCTCGGTCTGTGGTGGGACACGTTGTGGTCGGCGACGGTGCCGTTCGTCGTGCTGGTGGTGTTGATGTTCCTGCTCGCGGAGAAGTTCGCCCGAAGGAACGTCGCGCTCGCGGTCGCGCTGATGCTCGGGTTGTGCACGATGATGTTCGAGCATGCCGTGAACCTCTACGCACACGACCTCGCGGCCTTGTGCGCGTTCGGCGCGTGGATGGCGATCGAGGACGCGCCCGTGACCGCCCGGCGCGCCGCGCTGGCCGGTCTGCTCGGCGGCCTCGCGGTGCTCACGGAATACGAGTCGGGAATCGTGCTCATCGTGCTCGCGGGCTATCTCCTCGTGCGGCAGCGGCGCCGCCTCGGCTGGTTCGCCCTCGGCGGGACGGGACCGCTCGCGGTGCTGGCGTGGTACCAGGCGCGGGCGTTCGGGGCCCCGTGGCACACGCCGTCGACGTATTACGCCGGCGTGCTCGGCGGCACGACGCGCGGGGGCTACTCGATCCCGACGCTCCACGACGTGGTGGCGGTGCTCTTCGGCAGCCGCGGGCTGTTGATCGGCGCGCCGATCGCGTTCGTCGGTGTCGGCGGGGCGATCTGGCTGGTGGTGTCGGGTGCCGGCGCGGCGCGCCGACACGCGATCGTCGGTCTCGCGGTGTTCGTTCCCTATCTCGTCCTCTGCGCCGGATGGTCGGGGCTCCCCCTGCTCGAGGAGCCGGGCCCGCGCTATCTCATTCCCGCGCTCCCATTCCTCGCGGTGCCGCTCGCCGCGAACTGGGACCGCCTGTGGCGGCCGATGCTGGTGGGCGCCGTGATCGGCGCCCTCGTATCGATTCCCGACGCGACCACCTACATCCTCCTGCGGCCGAAGCAGCCGGCGATTCCCGAGCTCCTGCGCCGGGTGCGCGTCGGGGAGTTCCTGCCGACGCTCTGGTCGATGGCGCTCGGGCGCGCGGGCATCGCGCTCTATGCGCTTTCGGTCGTTTTGGTCGTCGCCGGTCTCGCGCGCGTGTGGCGAAACGCGCCGATCGCGGAACCGGCTCGCGTCGCGCCCGCCGGTCCGGTTCCCGCGCTGCGAAGCTGACCGAACAGGTGTTCGACCGTCCCGTTCCGGGGGGATAGTCTGGCGGGGATGAGTGACACGATCGTTGTTCGGGGTGCGCGCGAGCACAACCTCCGCAACGTCGACCTCGAGTTGCCGCGCGACCAGTTGATCGTCTTCACCGGGCTTTCGGGCTCGGGCAAGTCGTCGCTGGCGTTCGACACGATCTACGCCGAGGGCCAGCGCCGTTACGTCGAGTCGCTGTCGGCCTACGCCCGGCAGTTTCTCGGCCAGATGGACAAGCCCGATGTCGACTTCATCGAGGGCCTGTCGCCGGCCATCTCGATCGACCAGAAGTCGGCGTCGCGCAACCCCCGCTCGACCGTCGGCACGATCACCGAGATCTACGAC
>Ga0265338_10000956_pt1 | contig 48667 bp, 43 predicted proteins | sample 42126metaG_FD_193579 | JGI IMG/M metagenome (GOLD analysis project Ga0265338, IMG submission 193579) | Rhizosphere microbial communities from Carex aquatilis grown in University of Washington, Seatle, WA, United States - 4-21-26 metaG | ecosystem: Host-associated > Plants > Roots > Rhizosphere...
CATGACCTTGCCAGCATTCGAGTTCGGCATCTTCGACTCCTTCGATCAGGGCGACTCGACCCCCGGGCAGGTGATCGCGAGCCGCCTCGACTTCGCCGTCGAGGCGGAGCGGGCCGGGATCGCGCACTACCACGTGACCGAGCACCACGGCACGCCGCTTTCCGTCTGCCCGTCACCCAGCCTGTTCCTCGCCGCCCTGTCCCAGCGGACCACGACGATGCGGATCGGCGCGCTCGTCCACGTGCTGCCGATGTACGAGCCGCTCCGGCTCGCCGAGGAGATCGCCGTCCTCGACCAGCTCACCGGCGGCCGGCTCGACATGGGCGTGGGCAGCGGCGTCAGCCCGTACGAGCTCGGCTACTTCGGACTCGACGCGGCCCAGGCCAGGGCCCGCTACGCGGAAACGCTCACAGCGGTCACCGAGGCACTCAAAACTGGCCGGCTGCGGCACACGGGCACGCTGCTGCGCGACTACGACGTCGAGTTGTCGGTCGGCCCGGTCCAGCGGCCGCACCCGCCGCTCTGGTACGCCTCGTCCAACACGGCCACCGCCGAGTGGGCCGGAGCGAACGCCGTCAACTTCGTCGGCCGCTGGAACGACGGCGGCTTCATCCCCGCGGCCCAGGCGTACTGGGGAGCGTGGCGGCGCGGGGACGCGACCGCGTCCCCCGTCCCGCGGATCGGCACCGCCGCGCACGTCTACATCGGCCGCACCGACGACGAGGCCGTCGAGCGGTTCCGCAAGGCCAACGACGTGTTCGCCCGCCAGCTGCTCAAGCTGTGGCACGACCACGGCAACTACGGCGCGGATCACTTCTACGACACCGACAAGACCATGGCCAACGGCAACGCGCTGGTCGGCTCCGCCGAGACCGTCGCCGCCAAGCTCGCCGCGCAGGTCAGTCAGGCCCCGGTCAACTACTTCGAGGCCACCCTCGCCTTCGGCGACCTCACTCTGGCCGAGGCCACCGCCAACCTAACCGCGTTCGCCGAGACCGTCATGCCCGTCGTCCGCGCCGCCTTCACGGCGAGAGCGGCGCCGTAGACGGCCACCGGTCAGGGCTCGCGCGTCGGCTGGTGGGCGGTCCAGCCGGGCGGGATCGTCACCCGGTCTCGCCCGGTCCCCGGGACGTGGTTGGGCTCCGTCTCCGGGAGCTGGTTCTCCGCGGCCGGGGCCGCGCCGGCCGGCCGGGTCGCGGTCGCTCGCAGGTAGTGGCTGATGGCGACGGCGACCACGCATACGGCGAGCCCGGTCACCCGGGCCGTGCCCTCGCTCGGCCACGGCGCCAGGTGGGACAGCTGGACCGGCAGCGACCAGGGGTGCGTGATGGCGTTCAGCGACAGGTAGATGACGACGCCGGTGGCGCTCACCACGGCCGCCTCGGCCACTGCCTGCACGGCGTGGATGCCCGCGGGCCGGGACACCGGCTTGGCCGGGGTGTCGCCGCGGTCGCCGCGCCGCCGCAGTTCCAGGTACCGGCTGACCGCGAGGCTGACCAAGGCGACCGCGAACGCAAGGAAGCCGCTCGTATCGGTGCGCAGGTGCGGGATGGCCGGCCAGTAGGGATAGGCCTCATAATTCGAGAAGGCCGCCACGAGGGCTGCCCCTCCGAAAATCAGCATGGCGGCGTAGCCGAGCCCGAGGGCGACCGACTCGACCACTAGCTTGCGGGTGTCCTCGCTCCTGGTGCGCACGGTGCTCACTATAAGCGACCCCGGCCGGTCACCCGCTCCTTGTCGCGCGTCGACACGGCGGCCGGATGCGACGCTGGCCAGGCAAATCTCCGCAATTAGACGGCTACCGGCCCGGCGGCCGTTGTCCTCGCCAGACATGGTCGCGGCCGCCACTGACAGTGGCGGCCGCGATCGCAGGTACTGCCGATCAGGTGAATCCGACATCAAGGACGAAGTGTCCGAGGCGCAGGTTCAGTTGCGCGCCGCCGGCCCAATGCACGATGAACGCCAGAAGGATGATGGCCAAGATCACGACCACCAACCAGAAGAAGAACACCACGATGCCGGGAATGGCGTACCCGGCTACGGATCTCGCTCTAGCCACGGGCCTCAGCTACCCCGGGGCAGCCGACTTATTCGGCAGCAAACGTGGTGTCCTGACGGAGGTGACCGCGGGCGTCCCCCGGCCCGCAGCGGCGCGGTTAGCCGCTGCGCCGGCCTCAGTCGTCGTGCCTGCTGAGGCCGAGTAGCGCGATCGCCGCGTTCGCGTGCGCGGCGGCCTGCCTGCCGGTGGGCGCCGGGTCGATGCCGAGCAGCCTGCGCCGGTGCCGCTCGCCGAGCAGCAGGGAGAAGAGCGGCTCGGCGAGCCTCTCCCGCTCCGGGCCGCGCTCCGCGCGGATGTGCTCGGCGAGCCTGGCGATGTGCCGTGCGTCGCCGCCGCTGTGCAGGATCACGGCGAGCTCGGGGAACCTGGCCGACTCACCGATCACCAGCTGGTGCAGGGAGACAAGCTCATCGGAGTGGAGGCGCAGGACAATCCGCGCGGCGAGCGTCTCCAGCGTGTCGTGGTCGGTCGCCGCATCCAGGCTCACCCCGGTGGCGAGGTCGCGCACCATCGCGGCGAACAGCCCGGCCTTGTCGCCGTAGTAGGCGTAGAGAGTACGCTTAGTTACCTGGGCCGCGGCGGCGAGCTCGTCGATCGTGCTCGCGCCGTAGCCGCACCGCAAAAAGACATCGAGGGCGGCCGTCAGGATCTCGGTCTCGCGCGCGCGGCGCTCGTCGGCAGTCGGCCGCCCGCGTTTGCGCAGCGCGGGGACGCGCGGTTGTCCGCCCACGGGCCTCCTTCCGCCGTCATGTGCCGCCTGGCCGTCCTGTGAATTCTGATGCCTGGGCTGTTGCCTGGCCAGCACGGTCTAACCATAGAATGATACGAAACAGTCTCATTTCTTTCCGGCGCGACCCACGAGGTCGGGGAAGGCCATGCAATGCCAACTCAGGCACGTCAGCGGCGGTCCGCGCCGCAGGCACCCCCCGGCCAGGGCGCAGCGGACGGCGACAAGACCGCCGACGGCAGGCCCGCGGCCGACAAGACCGCCAGCCCCAAGCCGGCCCGCCGTCCAGCCGGCAAGGGGCGCGCCGCCAGCCGGGCGTCCAGTGAGAGCGACGGTCAGCTCCGCGCGTTCTACCGGGACATGCTGCTGATCCGCCGCTTCGAGGAACGCGCCGCCCGCGCGTACACCGAGGCGCTCGTCGGCGGCTACTGTCACCTCAACCTCGGGGAGGAAGCGGCCGTCGTCGGCCTGATGGCCGCACTGAAGCCGACCGACTACCTCTTCACGAACTACCGCGAGCACGGCTACGCGCTGATGCGCGGCATCGGTCCGAACCGGGTGATGGCCGAGCTTTACGGCCGCGCCGACGGCGTCTCCAAGGGCTGGGGCGGGTCGATGCACATGTTCGACGTCACGCACCGGCTGCTCGGCGGGTACGGCATTGTCGGCGGCCAGCTGCCGCTGGCGACCGGCGCTGCGCTCGCCATCGACTACCGGGACGGCGACGAGGTGGTGATGTGCACCATGGGTGACGGCACCACCGCCATCGGCGCCTTCCACGAGTCGCTGAACATCGCGGCGCTGTGGAACCTGCCCATCGTGTACGTCATCATCAACAACGGCCTCGGCATGGGGACCACCGTGGCGAAGTCGTCGGCCGAGCCCGACCTGTACAAGCGGGGCGCCGCATACCGGATGGAGTCCGCCCGCGTCGACGGCTTCGACCCGGTCGCCGTGCGCGACGCGACGGCCAAGGCAGTGGAGGCGGCCCGGCACGGCCGGCCGTACCTGCTCGAGGTGGTCACCGAGCGGTTGCGCGGCCACTCCGTCGTCGACCCGGCCAAGTACCGGACCGCCGAGGAGGTCGAGCGGCTCAAGCACGAGGACCCGATCCAGCTCTTCGGCGCGAAGCTCACAGCGGACGGCGTGCTCGACCAAGAGTCGATCGCCGCGATCGAGCAGGAGGTCGCGGAAATCGTGGCGGCCGCGGCGGACTTCGCCGCGAAGAGCCCGCATCCGGCGGTGTCCACGCTGTTCGACTACACCTACGCCACGCCGGTCGCTAACGACTCTCGCCGGCTGCCGGGCCAGCCGCTCTTCGATCCGGAGCCGCTACCGGAAACCGCGACCGCCGCCACGCAAGCGACCGCGACCCAGCCGACCGCGACCCAAACGACCGCACCCGGAGCGCACGCATGACGATCATGACCTACCGCCAGGCGCTGCACGACACGCTGCGCGCGGAGATGCTGCGCGACGACAGCGTCTTCCTGATGGGCGAGGAGATCGGCGTTTTCGAGGGCTCCTACAAGATCACCGCCGGCCTGCTCAAGGAGTTCGGCCCGAAGCGGGTGCGGGACACCCCGATCGCCGAGGAGGGCTTCGCGGGCGCCGCGATCGGCGCCGCCATGCTCGGCCTGCGCCCGGTCGTCGAGATGATGACGATCAACTTCTCGATGCTGGCCCTCGACCAGATCATCAACCACGCCGCGAAGATCTACGGCATGTTCGGCGGTCAGGCGAGCGTGCCGCTCGTCATCCGCACCCCGGGCGGCGGCGGCCAGCAGCTCGGCGCCACCCACTCGCAGAACATCGAGCTGTTCTACGCCTTCGTCCCCGGCATGAAGGTGGTCGCGCCCTCCAGCCCGGCCGACGCCAAGGCGCTGCTGCTCGCCGCGATCCGCGACAACGACCCGGTGCTCTTCCTTGAGAACCTCGCGCTCTACAACACCAAGGGCGAGGTGCCCGACACGGATGATCCAAGCACGGGCACCCCGGCGGAGATCGGCAAGGCCGCCGTCACCAGGCCAGGCCATGACCTGACGCTGATCGGCTACTCGCGGATGGCGCACGTCGCCGCCGAGGTCGCCGCGCGGCTCGCCGAGTCAGACGGCCTGGACATCGAGGTCGTCGACCTGCGCAGCCTGCGCCCGCTTGACCGTGAGACGATCGTCGAGTCGGTCAAGAAGACGCACGCCGCCGTTGTGCTCGAGGACGACTGGCTGACCTACGGGATCGGCGCCGAAGTCGCGGCCTCCATCTCGGACGGCGCGTTCGACTACCTGGACGCGCCGGTGCGCCGGGTCGCGATGGCGGAGGTGCCGATGCCGTACGCGAAGCCGCTGGAGACGGCGGCGCTGCCATCGCGCGATGACGTGATCAACGCCATCCGCCAGACGCTCGCCGCCGTGGGTCACCGCGCCACGCCGCTCGCGCAAGGAGTACCGCACTCGTGATTGAGATCAAGATGCCGCGCCTCTCCGACACGATGGAGGAGGGCGCGATCGCGACCTGGCACAAGAAGCCAGGCGACCCGGTCGCGGTCGGCGACGTCCTCGTCGAGATCGAGACCGACAAGGCGGTCATGGAGTACGAGGCCTACCAGGCCGGCACCCTGGCCGAGATCCTGGTCCCCGAGGGCGAGAACGCCGACATCGGCGCCCCCATCGCGCTGCTCGACGACGGTGCCGGAGGTCCCGCGCCGTCCGCCACCGCCCCGGTGACCGCAGCCCCGGCGCCAGAACGTGAGCAGGACTCTCCGACCCCGCCCGCGGCTCCTCCGGCCCAGGCAGAGCCCCCGGCCCAGGCACAGCCCCCGGCCCAGCCCGCCGCCCCGGCGGCAACGCCCGCCCAGGCGCCCGCCGCGCCTGCCGTGCAGGACGCCGCTCACGCCGACGACGCCCGGGCCAACGGCGGCGGCCGCCAGATCGCCTCCCCCCTGGTGCGCAAGCTGGCCAAGGAACACCACCTGGACCTGTCGCACGTCCCGGGCAGCGGGCCAGGCGGCCGCATCATCCGCGCCGACATCGCCGGCCTGCTGGCCGGCGGCGGGCCCGCGCAGGCAACCGCGGGCATGCCCGCACCCGGGACGCCGGCGAGCGGGCCGGCATCGTCCGCCACCGCGCTCGCCGCCAGCCAGGCTCCGGCCGCCACCCCGGCCCCGGGCGGAGCGGCGGCCCCCGTCCCGGTGTCGCCCGAGACGCAGCGGACCGCGCCCATGCGGTCAGCGGCCGAGGACGAGGTGCGCGGGACGCGCGACCAGCCGATCAGCCAGGTCCGCCGGGTGATCGCCCGCCGCCTGTCGGCGAGTGCCGGGGAGATCCCGCACTTCTACGTGACCGTGGTCGCCGACGCGCAGGCCCTCATGGACCTGCGGGCGACGCTGAACGCCCAGCTCACCGATGCGGGCCGGGCGAAGGTCAGCGTCAACGACCTGCTGATCCGGGCCTGCGCGCTCGCCCTGCGCGAGCATAAGGACGTCAACGTCTCCTACGGCGGCGACGCGAGCAGCGTCATGCTGGTGCACGACCGGGTCAACATCGGCGTCGCGGTGGCGGCGGAGAGCGGCCTCATCGTCCCGGTGATCAGGGACGCCGACACCAAGACCGTCACCCAGCTCGGCGCGGAAGCGAAGCAGCTGGTGGCCCTCGCCGCCGAGCGCAAGCTGACCCCGGACCAGACGAGCGGCGGCACGTTCACCATCAGCAACCTGGGGATGTACGGCGTGGAGCACTTCACCGCCATCATCAACCCGCCCGAGTCGGCGATCCTGGCCGTCGGCGCGACCACCCGCGAGCCCGCGGTGGTGGGGGACGCCATTGAGCCCCGCTACCGGCTCAGGTACACGCTGTCCGTCGACCACCGCGTGATCGACGGCGCGCTCGCGGCGAAGTTCCTTAAGACGCTGACCGGCCTGATCGAGCACCCCTGGATGATCATCGCCTGACCTGGCCTGACCTGGCCTGAGCCGCCTGGGGCACGTTCCGCGGAGCGTGCCCCAGGCGCGTTTTGCCTGGTCACCGCGATTCTTCAGGAAATCTAAATGTAAACAGAAGCCTCCTTCTTTAACACGTACGAAATGTGCGTGTTCACATCGCGACATCTAAGTTCGTGAATCTGTGACATGGCTAGGGAAGAAGGAGACAGGTGTGAAAATTGATACTGGTTCTACCGCGTGGATGCTCGCGAGTACCGCGCTTGTCCTGCTGATGACCCCCGGCCTGGCGTTCTTCTACGGAGGAATGACCCGGGCGAAGAGCGTCCTGAACATGATGATGATGTCGTGGGTCGCCATCGTCACCGTCTCGATCGCGTGGGTGCTGTACGGCGACTCGCTGTCGTTCGCACCTGGTAACGGGTTCATCGGCGGGTTCGCCTTCCTTGGCGAGCACGGGCTCGTGGGAACAGACACCCGGGTGAACGGCATTCCCGACCTGCTGTTCTCCGCCTTCCAGCTCACCTTCGCGGTCATCACCGTCGCGCTGATCAGCGGCGCGATCGCCGACCGGACCAAGTTCGGCGCCTGGGCGGTGTTCACCGTCGCGTGGGCGACGCTGGTTTACTTCCCCGTCGCGCACTGGGTGTGGGGCGGCGGCTGGCTGAGCAGCCTCGGCATCGAGGACTTCGCCGGCGGCACGGTCGTGCACGTCAACGCCGGCTCGGCCGGCCTCGCGCTCGCCCTTGTCCTCGGCAAGCGGCGCGGCTGGGGCAAGGACCCGATGCGGCCGCACAACCTCCCGCTGACCCTGCTCGGCGCGGGCCTGCTGTGGTTCGGCTGGTTCGGCTTCAACGCCGGCTCGGAGCTGGCGGCCGACGGGACCGCGGCCCTGGCGTTCATGAACACCCAGCTCGCGACCGCGGCCGCGGCCGGCGGCTGGCTGCTCGTGGAGCGATACCGCGACGGCAAGCCCACCTCGCTCGGCGTCGCCTCCGGCGCGGTGGCCGGGCTCGTCGCGATCACCCCGGCCTGCGCGTTCATCGACCCCTGGGCGGCGATCGTGCTCGGCCTGCTCACCGGTGCCCTCTGCTGCTGCGCGATCGGGCTCAAGCACAAGCTCGGGTTCGACGACTCGCTCGACGTGGTGGGCGTGCACCTGGTCGGCGGCGCGTTCGGCGCGATCTCGCTCGGCTTCCTCGCCGCTTACCCGCTCGTTGCCGGGCAGCGCAAGGGCCTGTTCTACGGCGGCGGTATCCACCAGCTCGGGGTGCAGGTCCTCGGCCCGGTCGCGGTCGGCCTCTACTCCTTCACCGTCGCCTGGATCCTCGGCAAGATCATCGACAAGACGATGGGCTTCCGGATCTCCGAGGAGGACGAGCTGGCCGGCATCGACATCGCGGAGCACGCCGAGAGCGCCTACGAGCTCGGCGGCACCTTCCACGCCGGCACCCTCCACGCGGGCAGCACCTCCGTGGGCAGCGCCCACGCGGAAGCCGCCCACGTGGCCAGCGCAGACCGGGACGCGCCGGCCGACGATCCCGAGCCGGTCGCCGGGTCCCGCTGACCCCAGCAGCTCCCGGCCCGGGCCCCGCCCCCGCCAAGCGCCGCCAGGAACCTGGCCGGCCGGCGGAGGCGGGGCCCGGCCATGTCCGGGTTGACTCCTCCCGCACCGCCGGAGGCGGCAGGCATACGGTTTGATCATGCAGAAGCTATCCCTCGACGCGCTGGCGCGTGAGCTCGTCGGACAGGCGGCTGGCGGCGAGAAGCCCGGCGACCGCCGCGTTTCCCGCACCGTCGTCGGCGGACACGAGAAGGCGCTGCGCCAGACTGTCATCGCGCTCGCCAAGGACGCCGCGCTCGCCGAGCATGCCAGCCCCGGAGAGGCAACCGTCCTGGTGCTCCGCGGCCGGGTCACCCTCGCCGCCGGCGCCGAGTCCTGGGAGGGCCGCGAGGGCGACCTGATCATCGTCCCTGACGCCCCGCACAGCCTGACCGCCCAGGCGGACTCCGCCGTCCTGCTCACCGTCGTCAAGCACCCGTTATCCGCCGGAGTGCCGAGCCACTCGGACCCTGGGGCACGCGGTCGGCGGTTACTTGGGCAGCATCGGTCATTCCCGTCTCCCACAACTTACTATCAGTTTCGGCTTGTTCTTACTTCTCATATCGGGACATAACGGGCGAAGAAATGACCGAAACTGATACAGAGTCGGAAAAACTCGCTGGAACTGATAAAAAGTGGGGCCGCTCGGCGCGGGTCCTGCCGTGTCCCAGGCAGCTCACGCCCATCGCTGACCCTGGCAGCCCCTTGAATCACGGACACCGGCGGCACCCGTTGCCTTCCCGTCGCCGACGGGATGAAAGCCTCTGCCCGGCCCCGTTACGCGTGAGATATTGGCCGTAATCCCGGCGCTACGCGGCGCTACCGGTCCTGGCTGCCCGAGGGCCGGCAGATGTGCAGCACGGACCCGTCCTGTGGCGCTGCATGGCGGACCCCGAGGGCAACGAGTTCGACATCGACGTGCTCCCCGGCGCGTAGGTCACCCAAGCCTTCGCGCTCATACCGCGGTCGTGGCGGGAGCCGGCCGCAGCGGGTTGTCCTGGCGCGGGCTTTGATGATCGTGTCCCGCTCAGTTGCCCGTTCTTGCATGACCGCGAACTCGCTGGGTAGCGTCACCCCCAGTTGACCCAGTGGCCACAGGAGGGAGCCCGATGATGATCCCTGACCCGGCAAGCCGCGGCCCGGTGCTCGAGGAGGCCGCGCGCGAGCTTGAGGCGGCCATTCACGACGCGCGAGTGGCATTCGACTGCATCGCCCTCGGCGAGCTCGACCGCGCGCACATCAGCGTGGTGACCGCACGGGTGGCGATCGACGCCGCGATGACCGCGCTGCGGGCGGCGCTGGCTCAGCCGCCCGCTGGGCTCGATGACCTGCGGAGCTCACCGGACGTGCCGCCGCCCGCGGGGCTGGATGACCTGCGGAGCTCACCGGACATGAGGAATCCCCGCCTCGGCTGACAGTATTCGAGCATGCCGGCCCGGGCTGCGCGTAACGGCGATGCGGGCGGCGGGCCGGCCGGGTACCGCACCCGCCGGCGTGACGGCCGCGGGCGGCATGCCGGGGATGAGAGAGTGTGCATGTGCCCACGGTCTTCGAGCATCAGGTCAGCCTGCGGTGGCGGGATGTTGACGCGCTTGGTCACGTCAACCACGCGGTATTCCTGACTTACCTGGAGGAAGGCCGGGACGCCTTCTACATGCGGGCCCTCGGCCGCGACCCACACTACGTGGTGGCGCGGGTGGAGATCGACTTGCGCGCCGAGGTCCGCTACGCCGACCGGCAGCTTCGGGTTCGCATCGAGGTGGAGCGGGTGGGCACCACCAGCCTGACGACGCGGGAGGCGGTCCTCACGCCGTCGGGCATGACGGCCGCCGAGGCGAGAGTCGTCACCGTGCTCTGGGACGCCAGCGCCAGGAAGCCGGCGGCATTCACGGAAGCCGACCGTGCACGGCTGGCCGGGCCTAGCGCCCGGCGCCCGCTGCCATGAAGTCCGCCGCGGCCGGGCATGAAGTCCGCCGCGGCCGGGCATGAAGTCCGCCGCGGCCGGGCCGGCTACGGCAGCAGCGGAAGGGCCGGGTCCAGCTGGGCCGCCGCCGCCGCGACCGCGTCGGTGAGGGCAACGCCGGAGCGCCGGTTATACACGGGGCTGCCCGCGTCGGTCAGCAAGACGCGCGCCATGGCCACCCCGCGGGCCGGCACGGGCAACGGCGCCGCGAGGCGGTTCATCAGGTCACGGATGGCCGGTTCCGCCGCGACGACCCGGTCCGCGCAGACCGGCATCGCACCCACGGGCGCGGGCGACCCGGCGCGCCGTGCCCGCTGCGCGCGGCGCGCCACCCGCAGCACGTGCTCCCAGTTGCCGGCCATCGACCGGCGCCTGCGCAGCGAGACGATGTCCCGCGCCCGCGTCGTGAGCAGGCGGGACGACTCGGGCGGGCACCCGGCGGCCAGCGACGCGTCAAGCGAGGCGCCGAAGACGCGCGCGAGCACGCCGTCCCCGGGCCGGCGCGACGGCAGAGCGAACGGATCCTCGACTGCCAAAGTGCTGTTCATGTCTCCAACCCTCCGCCTTTTCCGCGCCCCCCGACAGTGGCAGAATTGACAGGGTGCACGATAAAGCTGCCAACCGGCCGCATCACGTCGCGATCGTCTTGTTCGACGGCGTGGAGCTGTTCGAACTCGCCGTCGCGGTCGACGTCTTCGGCACCGCGATCACCGGCGCGGACGGGCGCCCGCTGTACCGGCTGTCCGTCTGTGGCCCGGCGCCGTCGGTCATGACCGCGGCGGGCTTCGCGATGCAGGTGCCCAGCGGCCTGGACGTCGCCCGCGCGGCCGACACCATCGTCGTGGCGCCGTCCGCGGTCACCGGCCCGGCCCCCGCCGCGGTGCTCGACGCGCTGCGCGCCGCGAGCGGCGAAGGGAAGCGGATACTGTCGCTGTGCACCGGCGCTTTCGTGCTCGCGGAGGCCGGGCTGCTCGACGGGCGCACGGCCACCACCCACTGGTCCGAGTGCGCTGACCTGGCCCGCGCGTATCCTCAGGTGCGCGTCGACCCCAAGGTGCTGTACGTCGACGAGGGTAACCTGCTCACCTCCGCGGGCAGCGCCGCCAGCCTCGACCTGTGCCTGCACGTCGTGCAGCGCGACCACGGCACCGAGACCGCCACCAGGGTGGCCCGCGACCTCGTGGTCCCGCTGCACCGCCCGGGCGGCCAGGCGCAGTACATCGAGGCGCCGATGCCTGAGCCGGCCGGGGCCGACCTGTTCGGCGACACGCTCGCCTGGCTGCGCGAGCACCTGGCCGAGCCGGTCGCGGTCGGCGACCTGGCGGAGCGCGCGGCGATGAGCCCGCGCACGTTCGCCCGCCACTTCCTTGCGAGCACCGGGACAACGCCGCTGCAGTGGATACTCGCCGAGCGCATCCGCCTCGCCCAGCGCCTGCTCGAGACCAGCGAGCTGCCCGTCGACGCGGTCGCGCACAAGAGCGGCTTCGGCACGCCGGACAACCTGCGCAAGCACTTCGCCCGCGCGGTCCGCACCACGCCGCAGGCCTACCGCCGCGCATTCCAGCAGCCCGGTACGGAACGGGCGAGCTCTTTTCTGCTGCCCACGTGAAGGACTGGCAACCGAAACGTCAGGAGAAAAGAGCTCGCAGTGCCTTCGCCTCCACCGCCCACGTCACCTCGGCCTGACGGTGAGCGGGCACCATGCTCCCGTTCCATGTCATATCGAACCTTCGCGGCGAGCTCCGACTAAGCCTCCCGTAACGATTGGTCTAGACCATTATTTGACTCGGCCGCGGGCTTGCCGGGCTTCACGAGGTCATAGGGTGGGTTCGTGGCAGGTAACGGATCGAAGATCACCATGATCTCCTGGGCCGTGGCGGGCGGGCTTGCCGCGTGGGCAGTGGCGCGAGTGGCGGCGGTGGACCGGGTGCGCCGCGCCGAGAAGGTGGCGGTGCCGTTGGTGTCGGCCACCCCGCACGTGGCCGCGGTCGCGCCATTCGCCGCGCTCGGGCTGCGGCTGGCCAGGCGGCGCGGGCCGGCGGCGACGGCCGCGCTCGTCGCGACCGCGCTCGGCCTGATGGTGCGGCCGCGCCGGTTGCCCAGGCCCCAGCCGCCGGCCGGCGGCCAGGTCCTGCGGGTGCTCAGCGCCAACATGTTTTTCGGCGAGGGCGACGCGGAGGTCATCGTCGCGCTGGTCCGCGAGGCCGGCGCGGATGTGCTCTGCCTGCAGGAGCTCACCGCGGACGCGGTGACCCAGCTCAAGCAGGCCGGGCTCGACGACCTGATGCCGCACACCCAGCTTGAGCTCAGGAGCAGCAAGCCTGCCTCGAACGGCTCCGGCATCTACTCCCGGTTCCCGCTTGGCGAGGGCCCGGCGGTGCCGCCGTCGGTGAATGCGCAGCCGACCGTGCTGCTTGGGCTGCCAGACGGGGATGAGGTGGAGCTCATCTGCGTGCATCCGTGCGCGCCTGGCGTGCGGCCGTGGAGAGGCCCGACCCGGTGGCGCGCCGAGCTCGGTGCGCTGCCGCCGCCCGGCAAGCGGCCGCGGGTGCTGGCGGGGGACTTCAACGCCACCCTCGACCACGCCGCGTTCCGCGACGTGCTGCGCCTCGGCTACAACGACGCCGCGCAGCAGACAGGGAACGCCCTGGTCCCCACCTGGGGGATTCCTGGGATGGGCGCACTGCTCCCGCTCGACCACGTGCTGGTGAGCCCCGGCTGCGCCGTGCGCGCGTTCTCCGTGCACGTCGTCCCGCGCAGCGATCACCGCGCCGTTTACGCGGAGATTCAGCTCCCCGGGCGGTAGCCGCGGGCTGGCCTTGCCCGGCCTTCCCGGTCGCCCGGCGCTTCCCCGTCGCCCCGCCCTCCCTTGTCCGGGCCGGGCGGGGAACTGATAATCGCTGAATGGCCGAGCGAACCGGCGGTCCTCGCCATCGAACGCCGTTTCTCGCAGGCCTGCCCGGCATCGCGTATCGGAGGTTTGAAGCCCATGGCCGCGCTCAGTGACGAGACCGGAACGATCAAGTTCGTGCACACCTACGGCGCCGGGCTGCACTCCGGCGACGCCCGCCCCGACGTGCACGACCCGCGCTGGCAACAGCGTCAGGTGGCGGACTTCGTCGACTTCGCGGTGCTGGCCGAGGAGCTGGGCTACGACGGGATCACCGTTACCGAGCACCACGCCCCGCTGATGACCTGCCCGTCCCCCCACCTGCTGCTGGCCGCGGCCGCGATGCGGACCAGCCGGATCCGGCTCGGCACCGCGGTGACCGTGCTGCCGCTCTACAATCCGGTCCGGGTGGCGGAAGAAGCCGGGACGCTTGACCTGCTCAGCGGCGGCCGGTTCGAGCTCGGCCTCGGCCGCGGCATCCCGAGCGAGGCCCAGATCGCGTCCGGCCGGAACCTGAGCGACGAGGACCTGCGCCGGGCGTGGCTTGAGGGCCTTGAGGTGGTGCGCCTGGCGCTGACGATGAGGGACTTCACCTTCGACGGGGAGTTCTTCCCCGTCGAGCGGCCCACGACGATCGCGACCCGCCCGCTGCAGGACCGGCTGCCGGTCTGGCTGGGCGCGTCCAGCCAGGCCACGATGCGGCTCGCCGCCGAGCGCGGCTGGAACGTGATGCGCAACTTCGGCAGCAACGCCGAGCACCGGGACGCGTTCGAGGACTACGTCAAGGCCGCCGCCGGGCATGGGTACGCCCGCTCGGGCGCGAACCTGATGATCGAGCGCTTCGTGGCCATCGGCGAGACCGCCGGGCAGGCGGAGCGCAACCTGGACAACATGGCCCAGGCCTTCGGTACCTTCCTGAAGCTGTACATCGCCGGCGGCGGGCGGGTCATCCCCGAGACCGACGCCGAGTTCCACGTCGAGGGCATCACCGACCGCAAGAGCCGGCCGGTCATTGCCGTCTCCGGCACTCCCGGTCAGGTCATCGACTCCCTGCAGCAGGTCATCGACGAGACCGGGGCCCGCCGCCTCCTCGTCGAGACCTTCACCCGCGACGAGGCCGCCCTCTTCGCCCGCGAGGTAATCCCGGTACTCAAGCACCGCAACACAACCTCCGCCTAACCCGAGGAACCACGTATCAGGCGCACGGCCAGGCATCGCTACTGGTGCGGAGTGGACTGGGCGGTGCGTTGCCGGGCGCGCGCTGGGTCAGCCGGGTATGGCGTGGCGGAAGGTGGCCTCGATCTCGTCCCGGTCCGGGGGCGGGTCCCTGAGCAGTAGCTGGAGTTCCAGGCCGCAGAAGGCAGCGGCGAGCAGGCGTCCCGTGGCCGGGTCGGTGCGCGACGCGAAGATCTCGGCGAGCGCGTCGTCCCATGCGGTGCTCGCGGGCCGCAGGTACGGCCGGTGCAGCGCGGCGACATACAGCTCGTAGCCGACCACGGTCTGCGGGCGTTCCTCCGTGAGGCCCAGCATGACCAGGTCGGCGAGCGCGGCCGGGAGGTCGGCACCGGGCGGGAGACTCCGCGCCCAGTCACGCATCCGCTCGATGTTCGCCTCGGCCGCGGTACACAGCGCTACGACGAGCAACTCGTCGAGCGTGGCGAAGTGATACGTGGTCGAGCCGAGCGGCACGCCGGCCGCCGCGGCCACGGCGCGATGGGTGAGGCCCTCCACGCCGCGCTCGGCCACCACCGCGATGGCGGCCTCGGCGATCCGGTCCCGCCTCGCGCGATCGGTGGGGCCGCGTCCCCGCCGGCCCGTGACTTCGTTCGTAGTCACCCTCGAACCTTAGTGGACCGCCGGCTTGGTACTGGCCGTGCGCCGCGGTGCCCGTTCGCAGTCAGGATGGACAACCATACGTTTCTAATGTACAAACGTACGCAAGTTGCGTACCCGACGGGGGAGCACGGCATGAACGAGCTGTACATCGGCGGCGCATGGGTACCCTCCGCGTCCGGTGCCACGTCGCCGACGCTGAACCCGTTCGACGCGAGCGTGCTCGCCACGGTCGCCGAGGCGTCGGCCGCCGACGTCGAGCGGGCGGTGGCGGCCGCGCGCGAGGCGTTCGACTCCGGGCCGTGGCCGCGCACGCCAGCCGCGAGCCGGGCCAAGGCACTGGCCGCGCTCGCCGAACTGCTGCAGCGCGACCGCGAGTCGCTGGCCAGGACCGAGAGCCTGGACACCGGCAAGACGCTGACCGAGGCCCGCGCCGACGTCGACGACGCGACGTCCGTGTTCCGCTATTACGCGGCCGCGGCCGACTCGCACGCCGGACGGGTGGTCGACGCGGGCCGGGCGGATGTCGCCAGCCGGATCGTGCACGAGCCGGTCGGCGTGTGCGCGCTCATCGCGCCGTGGAACTACCCGCTGCTGCAGATGTCGTGGAAGATCGCGCCCGCGCTCGCCGCCGGCAACACCGTCGTGCTGAAGCCGAGCGAGCTCACGCCGCTGACCACGATCGCGCTCACCGCGCTCACCGCCGAGGCGGACCTGCCGCCCGGCACCGTCAACCTGCTGCTCGGCCGCGGCGACCCGGTGGGCCAGGCACTGGTGGCCCACCCCGGCGTCGACCTCATCTCGTTCACCGGCGGGCTGGCGACGGGCCAGCGAGTGATGGCGGCGGCCGCCAGGGGAGTGCGCCGGGTCACGCTTGAGCTCGGCGGCAAGAACCCGAACATCGTCTTCGCCGACGCCGACCTGGTCGCGGCGCTCGACCTCGCACTCGCCGCCGCGTTCCTGCACTCCGGCCAGGTCTGCTCGGCCGGCTCCCGGCTGATCGTGCAGGACAGCATTCACGCCGACTTCGTCGCCGAGCTCGCCGCCCGGGCCGGCCGGATACGCCTCGGCAGCGGCCTCGACCCCGCCACCGAGGCGGGGCCGCTGATCTCCGCGCAGCACCGGGCCAAGGTGGAACGGCACGTCGAGGGGGCCGTGGTCGGCGGCGCGCGGCTCGTCGCCGGCGGGGGCCGACCGGTCGAGCCGGAACTGAAGGACGGTTTCTTCCTGCGCCCCACCGTGTTCGACGGCTGCACGCGGGACATGGCAATCGTGCGCGAGGAGGTGTTCGGGCCCGTCGTGACCGTCGAGCGGTTCGCCACCGAAGAGGAGGCGATTCGCCTGGGCAACGACACGGACTACGGCCTGGCGGGCGCGGTGTGGACGGGAAACGCGGGGCGGGCTGAGCGGGTCGCGGGCGCCCTCCGGCACGGCACGATCTGGATCAACGACTACCACCCCTACCTGCCGCAGGCGGAATGGGGCGGCTTCGGCAAGTCGGGGATCGGCCGCGAGCTCGGCCCGACCGGCATCGAGGAGTACCAGGAAAAGAAGCACATCTACCACCGGGTCAACCCGGAGCCCCTGCGCTGGTTCGCTGGGTAGCCCACCCCCGCCGCACCGGGGCCACGGTGGAGTTCACAGGGGGGGTTCGTCAAGGAAGGATCACGATGAGCGCGGACGAGTACGACTTCATCATCGTCGGCGGCGGTTCCGCCGGAAGCGCCCTGGCCAGCCGCCTGTCGGCCGACCCGGCCACGAAGGTCCTCGTGCTCGAGGCCGGCCGGCCGGACTACCGCTGGGACGTCCTCATCCACATGCCGGCCGCGCTGACGTTCCCCATCGGCAACCGCTTGTACGACTGGAAGTATGAGTCGGAACCGGAGCCGCACCTCGCGAACCGGCGGATCTACCACGCGCGCGGCAAGCTACTCGGCGGGTCGAGCAGCATCAACGGGATGATCTTCCAGCGCGGCAACCCGCTCGACTATGAGCGCTGGGCGGCCGACCCGGGGATGGAGAACTGGGACTACCGGCACTGCCTGCCGTACTTCAAGCGGATGGAGAACTGCCTGGCCGGCGACGAGGAGTACCGCGGCCACCAAGGGCCGCTCGTGCTCGAGCGCGGGCCGGCGGACAACGTGCTGTTTCAGGCCTTCTTCGCCGCAGCGGTGCAGGCAGGCTACCCGCGGACCGAGGACGTCAACGGCTACCAGCAGGAGGGCTTCGCGGCCTTCGACCGCAACGTGCACCGGGGCCGCCGGCTGTCCGCGGCCCGCGCCTACCTGCACCCGGCCATGAGCCGCCCGAACCTGACCGTCCGCACCCGCGCGCTCGTCTCCCGGATCCTGTTCGACGGCACCCGCGCCATCGGCGTGCAGTACAAGCCCGGCCGCGGCATGCCCGTCACCGTGCACGGCAAGGAGATCATCTGCTGCGGCGGCGCGATCAACACCCCGCAGCTGCTGCAACTGTCCGGGGTGGGCAACGCGCGCGAGCTCGAGTCACTCGGCATCGCCCCGGTGGCCGACCTGCCTGGCGTCGGTGAGAACCTCCAGGACCACCTGGAGGTGTACGTCCAGTACGCGTGCAAGCAGCCGGTGTCGATGCAGCCGTCGCTCGCCAAGTGGAAGCGCCCCTACATCGGGGCGCAATGGCTTTTCCTGCGGTCCGGCCCGGCGGCCACCAACCACTTCGAGGGCGGCGGATTCGTGCGGAGTAACGAGGGCGTGGCCTACCCGAACCTGATGTTCCACTTCCTGCCGGTCGCCATCCGCTACGACGGCTCCTCGCCGGCTGGCGGTCACGGCTACCAGGTGCACATCGGCCCGATGTACTCCGATGCCCGCGGCAGCGTGAAGATCCGCTCCACCGACCCGGCTGAGCACCCGGCACTGCGATTCAATTACCTGTCGACCGAGCAGGACCGGCGCGAGTGGGCGGAGGCCATCAGGGTCGCCCGCACGATACTCAACCAGCCGGCGCTCGATGAGTACAACGGCGGTGAGCTCTCTCCTGGCCAGGAAGTCCAGTCCGACGAGGAGGTGCTCGGCTGGGTGGCGCGCGATGCCGAGACCGCACTGCACCCGTCCTGCACCGCGAAGATGGGCACGGACACGATGTCCGTGGTGGACCCGTCGACCATGCGGGTCCACGGCGTCGACGGGCTGCGGGTGACCGACGCCTCCGTTATGCCCTACGTCACCAACGGCAACATCTACGCGCCGGTCATGATGATGGCGGAGAAGGCGGCCGACCTCATCCTCGGCAACACGCCCCTCCCGCCGCAGGACGTGGCCTTCTACCGGCACGGTCGCCCCGGTTAAGTCCCGCGCATTGCTGTGAGCAGCCGGTTCCCCCGCAGGACAGCGGAGTATCGTGGCGAGCGCACAGGGATCTCTGTCAGAGTGCGACGACTGGAGACGACCCGCCGCCGCGCGAACTTCGCTTTCCGGCTACCCGGCCTCTGCGGCCTCGCCGAACAATGGGTCGCGCTTCTCGAAGCGGGCGGTGACCGCCTCGACCTGGTTCGGGCTGCCGATCAGCGCGCGGATCTCCTCCTGCTCCGCCGCGAAGCCGGCCGCCAGGTCGGTCCGCCCGGCGAGGTCAAGCAGGCGCTTCGCCGCACGGACCGCGTGCGGGCTGCGGCCGGCGATCTCCCGCGCCATGGCGAGGGCCGCGGCGAGCGGGTCCGGGTCGGTGCGCGTCGCCAGCCCGATGCGTACCGCCTCCTCGCCGCTCACGACCCGCGCGGTGTAGGTGAGCTCCTTGGCAACGTCCCGGCCGACCAGTTCGGGTAGCAGCTGGGTGCCGGTCATGTCAGGGATGAGGCCCCACGCCACCTCGAACACCGACAGCCGGGCGTCCGGCGTGACGATGCGGATGTCCGCGCCGAGCGAGATCTGCAGGCCGCCGCCGAGCGCGTTGCCGCGCACCGCCGCGATCACCGGGACAGGAACCTCGGCCCACACGTAGGCCGCCCGCTGGCCGGTCGCCCGGGCCGGCCCGGCGGACGGCGGTAGCGATGCGGCGGCGGTCAGCCGCTCGCCGTCCCGCATCGCCGCGAAGGCGCCGAAGTCGAGCCCGGCGCAGAAGTCCGGGCCGGCGCCGGACAGCACCACCGCCCGCAGTCCCGGCTGCGCCTTGAGCCGCTCGCCGGCCGCGATGAGCGCCTCGAACATCGCGGGGTCGAGCGCGTTGCGCTTCTCCGGCCGGTTCAGCCGGACGTCGGCCACCCCGCCGTCCAAGGTGACGGTTACGCGCTCGGCGCTGCCAGTCGTCGTGTCGCTCATCGGCCCGTGCTCCGTCCGTTCGATGTCATCCAGGCAGCGACGTTAGCCGACGCTCAATGGCCGACGGCACCCGATGCCTCATCAGCCGTGAGCCAGCGCTGACGGCCGGGCCGGACGGCGGGAGCCGCGCTCGCTCATCCAGGGCGCTGACCTGGTCGTTTCCGAGGAATCGCACTGTGAATCGAGTACCCGCCTCCGTTCTGCACAAGGTCTCTTCGATTGCTACGGAACGGAAGCGTGCGGCGCCTGGCGACTGGCCTGACCTGCTGTGCCAGGATGACGGTATGGCCGATCCCCGTGCCGGGCAGCCCGCCGCTCCGGGCGACCTGGTGAACGTCGCGAAGCTCGTTACCGCCTACTACACGGTGCACCCGGACCCCGGTGAGGCCGCGCAGCGCGTGTCGTTCGGCACGTCCGGGCACCGCGGTTCCGCGTTCAGCGCGACGTTCAACGAGGACCACATCCTCGCCACCACGCAGGCGATCTGCGAGTACCGGGCGAGCCAGGGCATCGACGGCCCGCTGTACCTGGGCGCCGACACGCACGCGCTCTCCGAGCCCGCCACGGCCAGCGCGCTTGAGGTGCTCGCCGCCAACGGCGTGCGGGTGCTGACCGACGCCCGCGGCGGGTACACGCCGACGCCGGCGGTGTCCCGCGCCATATTGAAATACAACGCGGGTGGCAACGGGGCGCGGGCCGACGGGATCGTGGTCACCCCCTCGCACAACCCGCCGCCGGACGGCGGCTTCAAGTACAACCCGCCAGACGGCGGGCCGGCCGGCACCGACATCACTAGTCAGATACAGGACCGGGCGAACGAGCTGCTCAGCGACGGGCTCACGGGCGTGCGCCGCCTGCCGTACGCGAAGGCGGTCGCCGCCGACACGACCGGCACGTTCGACTTCCTCGGCAGCTACGTGGCCGCCCTTGACGGCGTGGTCGACCTGGCCGCCATCCGCGGCGCGGGCATCCGCATCGGCGCCGACCCGCTCGGCGGCGCGAGCGTCGCGTACTGGGGCGAGATCGGGGAGCACTACGGACTCGACCTCACCGTGGTCAACCCCGCGGTGGACCCGACCTTCCGGTTCATGACCCTGGACTGGGACGGCAAGATCCGGATGGACTGCTCGTCGCCGTTCGCCATGGCCAGCCTGATCCGCCGCCAGCACGACTTCACGATCGCGACGGGGAACGACACCGACTCCGACCGGCACGGCATCGTCACGCCCGACGGGGGGCTGCTCAACCCCAACCACTACCTCGCGGTGGCCATCGAGTACCTGTACGCGCACCGGGGCGGCTGGCCGGCGTCCGCGGCGGTCGGCAAGACGCTGGTCAGCTCCTCGATGATCGACCGGGTCACGGCCGGCCTGGGCCGGGCGCTGCTCGAGGTGCCCGTCGGGTTCAAGTGGTTCGTGCCCGGCCTCCTCGACGGCTCGGTCGCGTTCGGCGGCGAGGAGAGCGCGGGCGCCTCGTTCCTGCAGCGCGACGGGTCGGTGTGGACGACCGACAAGGACGGGATCATCCTGGCGCTGCTCGCCTCGGAGATCACCGCGGTCACCGGACAGACGCCGTCCCAGTTGTACAGCGCCCTCACCGAACGGTACGGCGCGCCGGTGTACGCCCGGGTGGACACGCCCGCCACCCGCGAGCAGAAGGCCGCGCTCGGCAAGCTGTCCGCGGAGCAGGTCACGGCGGGCGAGCTGGCCGGGGAGAAGATCCTCGCGGCGCTGACCACCGCGCCGGGCAACGGCGCGGCGATCGGCGGACTCAAGGTGGTCACCGAGTCCGGCTGGTTCGCCGCCCGCCCGTCGGGCACCGAGGACGTCTACAAGCTGTACGCCGAGTCGTTCCGCGGCCCGGAGCACCTGGCCGCCATCCAGGAAGAGGCCCGCGCCATCGTCGCCCGCGCCATCGGCTCATAGCTCCCGGGGGGACGACCCCCCGGTGCGCGCCCGATGGCTCCGCCATCGCAAGAGGGCGCGCGGCCCAGCTCCGGTGGGCGTCCCCGTATCCCCGGATGGCCTGGCGGGGGCGATGCCCGCGGTCACGGTGCCTGGTGTGTCCCGGTGGTAGGGCTGTTCGTGCCGAGGAACGAGGGGGGCTTCGGCGACGAACTGAGGGCAAGCACGATGGCGATCGCGGCTCCGATCGCCACCGCGACAGAAAGGGCGGCGGGCAGTAGCCAGCGGGGCCCGCGCCGAAGGCGAGTCGCCAGGGTTCCCCCCGTAGCTATGTACAGCCCGCGCTCGGCGGCCTCCGTCCTCGCTGTGTACAGCCCGCCGACGTTACCGCCCGTCATCGGCGCGTTCTGCCCGCGGACGGCGGCCTCGGTCGGCGCGTACTCCTTGCCAGCGCCCGGCTCCGTCCGGGCGCCCGACGGCGGCGGCGTGAGCGGCGCCGGCGGGGGCAGCACGGGCGTGAACGCGCTCGACTCGAGCACGGCAGCCACCTGGTCCGGCCAGAACCGCCCCGGGGTGACCCCGGGGTGGGTAGCGGCGCCCGCCGCCACGTCCGCGATCAGCTGGCTGACGGGCGGCCGGGCGGCGGGGTCCTTGGCCAGGCAGGCGTCGATCACCGGGCGCAGCGACGCGGGAACGCGGCTCAGGTCGGGCTCGCCGTTCACGACCCGGTAGGCGATCGCGAACATCTCGGTGCCGCTGCCGCCGAACGGCGCGGTGCCGCCCGCGGCGAACGCGAGCACGCTGCCGAGCGAGAAGACGTCGCTCCCCGGCCCGACCGAGTGGCCCTGGGCCTGCTCGGGCGACATGTAGGCGGGGGTGCCGATCGTCGTATGGGTGGCAGTGACCACGGTGCCTTCCGTGGTCCGGGAGATGCCGAAGTCGATGACGCGCGGCCCGTCGGCCGCGATGAGGATGTTGCCCGGCTTGAGATCGCGGTGGATGAGCCCGTGGGAGTGGATCGCCTGCAGCGCCTCGGCCAGGCCGCCTGCCAGCCGCCACACGGCGTCCTCGGGCAGCGGCCCTGACCGGGTGACCAGGTCGGCGAGCGACGGCCCGGCCACGAAGGTGGTGGCGAGCCACGGCGGGCTGTCGTCCGGCCCGGCGCCGACGACCGCGGCGGTGTAGGCGTCGCTAACCGACTGCGCGGCGGCGACCTCGCGCCGGAATCGCAGCATGAACTCGGGATCGCGGGCCAGGTCCGGGTGCACGACCTTAACCGCGACCGGCCGGCCGCCCGGCGAGTAGCCGAGGTAGACCCGTCCCATGCCGCCCGCGCCCAGCCGTGCCTGCAGGCGGAAACCGCCGACCTGCCGCGGATCATGATCCGCCAATGGCTCCACGAGTGCGACCATACCGGCCGCCGCCCCGCGCCCGCGATAGCTTGATGCACCTCGGTCGGTTGCCAGCCGCTATGCGATAAGAGTTGATTCACTGTGCCGCATCTTTATTCACGGGGCCGCGGGGTAACGCGCCGCCCGCCTTACTTGACGTCCAATTCTAGAATTGCCAATGATTCCGAACCGTTGTAAAGCGGTTGAACCATCCGCGGGCCGTACTGCGTACCACGGAGCATGAAGATCAAGACGCCGATCATCACGTTGCTCGTCGGCGTGGCTCTGGCCGTCGTGCTGCTTATCGGCAGCATGTCGGCGGTGTCCGCCAAGAAGGCGGCCCTTGCCGCCGCCTCCGCGAGCGCCGCGGCCAGCGCCGCGCCGGCCGTCACCACGAGCTCATCGGCGTCAGGTGCCGCCGCGAGCGCGTCGGCGTCGGCGTCGGCTACGGCGTCAGCCGCAGCGTCGGCCAGCGCATCGGGCTCGTTCGTGATCCCGCCGCACGCCAACTACGACGGCGAGGTGCAGGGCAACCTCGGTGCGGTCGCGCTCGTCGTGCACGACACCTTCGCGATCGCGTACTTCTGCAACGGCAAAACCATCGAGGCGTGGTTCAGCGGCACACCGGACAACGGGAAGCTGAACATGACCGGCAAGGGCGCCGCCAGCGCCGGCGCGACCCTCACCGCTAACTACGCCCTCGGGCACGCGCGCGGGACGGTGGTCGTCAAGGGCGTGAGCTACGTCTTCTCCATCATCGCGGTACACAAGCCGTCCGGGCTCTTCCAGTCGATCGCGAACGTGCGCGGCGCCACCGTCAAGGCGGGCTGGATCGTCCTGGCCAACGGCACGGAGGTCGGCTCGCTTAACCCGGACGTGAACGCCGCCAACCCGGTTTCGCAGGCGGCGCCCAAGCTCGACTTGTCCACCCTGACGGCGGACGACGGCGGCACCACGATCACCGCCACGCCGATCGACGCCGAAACCGGCACCGGGTTGACACTCGGCTAATGATGACGACCGGCTGCTGACCAAGAGAGGAAACGCGATGGCAGCACAGTGGGGGGAGCCCGCGCCGACCAGGCAGGAGCGGATCCAGCCAGACAAGTCCGCCAGGGTGCTCGTCATCCCTGCGCTCGTCGGCTGCCTGGTGGCGCTGACGCTCGGCATCTACGGGCGGCTGCACTCACCGACCGGGGTGGCGGTGGACATCATCGGGTTCTCAAGCCCGGGCACCGTGAAGGCCTGGCTGGCCACGGTCGCGGTGCTCTTCGCGATCGTCCAGGTCGTCTCTGCCCTGGTCATGTACGGGAAGATCTCCTGGATCACCTCGCCGCCGTGGATCGGCACGCTGCACCAGTGGTCGGGCCGCCTCGCGTTCCTCTTCACCGTGCCGGTCGCGGTGCACTGCCTGTACGCGCTCGGCTTCGAGACCTTCGACCTCCGGGTGATCGTGCACTCGATCTGCGGCTGCCTGTTCTTCGGCGTCTTCACGGTCAAGATGCTGTCGCTGACAAGGAAGGGCCTGCCCAACTGGGTGCTGCCCGTGTTCGGTGGCCTGGCCTTCGCGCTGCTCGTCGTTATATGGTTCTCCTCTGCCTTCTGGTTCTTCACCACCTTCGGGGTTAGCAAGTGAGCGATAGTCAGGACCAGCCGCCGCTGCCGGGCGGCCCGCTGCTGCAGAGCCGCCGCGCGCTGCTGGCGGGCGCCTGCGTCGCGGGCGCGGCGGCGCTAGCCGGCTGCACCACCTACGACGCCAACAACGGCGGGATCGCCGGGCCGCCGCCGTCGTCGGCCGCGCCGACCAGCCAGGCCGCCGCGGGAACCGGCGCCGCCGGGGGCGGCACGGGGGCGGCGAGCGCGGCCCCGGCCAACTTGCTCGCCACCACCGCGGACGTCCCGGTCGGCGGCGGGAAGATCATCTCCGGCCCGAACGTCGTGATCACGCAGCCGGTGGCAAACACCTTCAAGGGGTTCAGCGCGGTCTGCACGCACCAGGGCTGCATCGTCGCCACCATCGCCAACGGGACCATCGACTGCCCGTGCCACGGCAGCAAGTTCAGTATCAAGGACGGCTCGGTCGTCAACGGGCCGGCCCCGAGCCCGCTGCCCCCGGTCGCCATCACGGTGCAGGGAACCTCGATACTCAAGGGCTGACTGGTAAAACCGACGCTGTTAGGTCGGTTTCACCAGCGGTTTTCCCTCACGGCCCGAGCCCGCGCTCCGCGAGCACCACCTCGAGCACGCGCAGCGCGTAGTGCACCCGGGACTTCACCGTGCCGACGGGGATGCCCAAGGTCACCGCCGCCTGGGTGGCGGTCTGGTCGCGGAGGATCGTCTCGCTGATCGCCTGCCGGTGCGAGGACGTCAGCTGGCGCAGCGCGTCGGCCACGGCGACGCGCAGCACGATGTCCGCCGCGCTGTCGTCAACGGGCAGGTCCGGCGCGGCGTCCGCGCCGCTTTCCCTCGGCCGGGACCGCTTCCTGCGGTGCTCGTCGATCACGATGCGCCGCGCCACGGCCGACAGCCAGGGCATCAGCGACGGCCCGGACAGGTCGAGCCGGCCGGCCTCGCGCCAGGCGCGGACCATGGTCTCCTGCACGATGTCCTCGGCGTGCTGCCGGTCCCCGCCGGTCAGGCGCAGCACAAAAGACATGAGCGGCGCCCGGTACGCCTGGTACAGCGCCGTGATAATGGCGTCATCTTCCCCGCCTGGAACCCCAACCCACCCCGAGCGGTATGGACCGCCCAAAATCCCCACCAGGCTATTTAATAACGGACGGCGCCGCCCGTAGACGTCGTTACTGACATGTGAGTCACTATTGGATGCGCAGAAATCAACATCATCACGCTTATTAGGCAATTAGTGGCACGCAAGTTGTTCCTGTGCATGCACAACCGGATCGGCAGCGGTGTGAATGTGCCGTTGGTGTCGCTATAGCAGCACCGGTGGCACATCCATGGGTCAAGCAGCCAGCGTGCCGGGCCGACTACGGCACGAGCGTGACCTAACCGTCCGGCCCCTGGCCGGTGAGCAGGGCCGTGGCGGCGTCCTTGAGCTTGCTTGCGATGGCGGCGGGTGTCGCGTCGGCCACGTCGACGGCGACGGCGAGCTCGAAGCCGTCGATCAGGGCGACCAGGCAGGCCACCACGGTCTCCGGGGGCAGCAGGGGGCGGAACTCCCCGGACTCGGTGCCGGCCCGCACTACGTCTCCGAGCAGGTCCCGCCACGCCTCGTACGCGCCCGCGAGCAGCGGCCGGAGCTGGGCATCATGCAGCCCGGCCGTGACGAACTCCATCCACAGCGCGGCCGACAAGCGCAGGTCCGGGCGCAGCACGGCCGCGTCGATAACGGCGGCGAGCCGGGCGCCGGGCGTGGCCGACCCGTCGCCCGCCAGCGTGACCAGGTCCACGACCTCGCGCGCGTGCTGGTCGAACGCCTCGCGGACGAGCTGGTCGCGGGAGTCGAAGTAGTACTGGAGCGAGCCGACGGACACCCCCGACTCGCGGGCCACGTCACGCAGCCGCACCGCGCCCGCTCCCTGGGCGGCGACGAGGCGCAACGTTGCGTCGAGGATCGCCCGCTTGCGCCGGGCGAGCTCGCCTGGGCGCAGCGGCGGCCGGCCGGCCGGCTGGCGGACTTCCAAGGGCACCTCAACATTGTGGATTCCCGGCGGCGCCACCGTGACGCCCCACGGTCTTGCCTATATTAATATTACAATATTAATATTCAAGCGACCGTGCCGTTCCTGGCCGCCACGCCGCGCGGCGCCGCGCGTCACCCTGGGGAGAGCTCGATGTTCCCGCACCTGTTCAGCCCGCTCACCATCGGCGGGGTGACCCTGGCGAACCGTGTCGTGTCCTCCGGCCATGACACCGTCATGGCGGACCACGGGCAGGTCACCGACCGCCTGGTCGCCTACCACGAGGCGCGCGCCCGCGGAGGCGCGGGCCTGATCGTGGTGCAGGTCGCCGGGGTGCACGAGACCGCCAGGTACACCAGCCACGTGCTGATGGCGACCGACGACACCTGCATCGACGGCTACCGGGCCCTGGCCGCGGCGGTCAAGCCGCACGGCACCGCGCTGTTCGGCCAGCTCTTCCACCCGGGCCGGGAGGTGATGGACCTGGCCGACGGCACGCTGACCGTGGCGGTTGCCCCGTCGGCGGTGCCGACCGAGCGGTTCCGCGTCATGCCGCGCCCGCTGCGCCTCGCCGAGATCCGGGAGATCATCGACGGCTACGGCCAGGCCGCCGCCCGGCTGCAACGGGCGGGGCTGGACGGCGTGGAGGTCGTCGCCAGCCACGGTTACCTCCCGTCGCAGTTCCTCAACCCGGCCGTCAACCTGCGCACCGACGAGTTCGGTAGCACCCAGGAGGGCCGGCTCCGCTTCCTGCGCGAGGCCTTCGAGTCGATCAGGCGCCACTGCGGGCCCGGCTTCGTGGCCGGCCTGCGCATCTCACTTGACGAGCGGGACCCCGCCGGGCTGCCCGCCGACATCGCGCTGGCGGCGAGCGTGTCGCTGGCCGCCGACGGGCTCGCCGACTACCTGAGCGTCACCACGGGGACGTCCGCCTCGCTCGCCGGCTCTGATCACATCGCTCCCGACCTGAGCAGCCCCAACGGGTACGTCGCCCCGCTGTCAGCGAAGCTGCGCGCGGCGGTGAGCGTGCCCGTCCTCGTCGCCGGGCGGATCAACCAGCCGCAGGAGGCGGAGCACATCATCGCGGCCGGGCAGGCCGACGCCTGCGTGATGACGCGGGCGATGATCTGCGACCCGGACATGCCGGGGCTGGCGCGGGCCGGCCAGACCGACGACATCCGCGCCTGCATCGGCTGCAACCAGGCCTGCATCGGCCACTTCCACCTCGGGTTCCCCATCTCGTGTATTCAGCACCCGGAGACCGGCCGTGAGCGGCTATACGGCATCAGGCGGCCCGCCCGCCGGCCGAAGCAGGTGATGGTCGTCGGCGGCGGGCCGGCCGGGCTGAAGGCCGCCGCCGTCGCCGCCGAGCGCGGCCACGACGTCACGCTGTACGAGGCGTCCGGCCGGGTCGGCGGGCAGGTGCTGCTCGCCGAGCGGCTGCCGGGCCGGGCGGAGTTCGGCGGCGCGATCGCCAACCTGTCCCGCGAGGTGCACCGCGCCGGGGTGACCGTGCGGCTGCGCGGCCCCGTGGACCTGCCCGCCGTGCTGGAACAGGCGCCCGACCTCGTGGTGGTCGCGACCGGGGCCCGGCCCTACCGGCCGCCGCTTGAGGTCATGGACGGCCCGTGGATCGCCGACGCCTGGGAGGTGATCCGCGACCCGGGGTCCGCTCCCGCCGGGAAGATCGTGGTGGCGGACTTCCGCGGCGACTGGACGGGGCTCGGCACGGCACGGCTGCTCGCCGCCGCCGGGCACGAGGTGACGCTGGCCGTCCGCGGCTACGCGGCGGGGGAGAGCCTGCAGCAGTACGTCCGCGACCGCCTGCTCGCGGCGGTCTCCCGGCAGCGGATCACCGTGCTGCCCCTGGTGCGGCCCTACGGCGCCGACGACGACACGGTCTACCTGCAGCACGTGCTGACCGAGGAGCCGGTACTCGTCGAGAACGTCGCCGGGCTGGTCCTCGCCTGCGGCTCGTTCCCGTCTGGCGAGTTGCTTGCCGCGCTCGAGTCGGCCGGCGTTCCCGCCGTCGGCATCGGGGACTGCCTAGCCCCGCGCACGGTCGAGGAGGCCGTCCTCGACGGCCTGGTCGCCGCCTCAGACATCTGACCACGGATAGGGAGGCTGTTGATTAACGGTCACTGATATTTATTTGTTAGCGTTCCTGGCGGAGTGATCGTTAGCGCCGGCGTCCTGCGGGTAGCCGGGCTTGGTGCAGTCAGCTGAGATAGGACGCCTGATCGCCGGAAGGTACCGGCTCAACGCGGTCATCGGTCATGGCGGCATGGGCGTGGTGTGGCAGGCAAGAGACGAGCGGCTCAGCCGTCACGTGGCGGTGAAGGCACTGGCCGGGCCGGGGTGCCTCCCCGCGGAGGAGCAGCGGGCGGCCTGCCGCCGCGCGACCAGGGAGGCGCAGGCCGCCGCCCGGCTCAGTCACCCCAACGTGGTCCGGGTCTTCGACATCACGGAAGAAGACGGGTGCCCGTGGATCGTCATGGAGCTTCTTCCGCCCTGGTCGCTGCAGGACCTGATTGAGCAGCGGGGACCGCTCGGTCCCGCCCGGACGGCCGAGGTCGGCCTCAGCGTGCTTGCCGCGCTGCGCGCCGCGCACGCGGAGGGCATCGTGCACCGGGACGTCAAGCCGGCGAACGTCGTGCTGGCCCCGGACCGTATCGTGCTGACCGACTTCGGGATCGCGTGGGTCAGCGGGCCGTCGGCGCTCACCACCGCGGACGTGCTGATCGGCTCCCCGTCATACATAGCTCCCGAGCGGGCCAGGGGAGGGCAGCCCGCGCCCGCGGAAGACCTGTGGGCACTGGGCGCCCTGCTGTACGCGGCGGTTGAGGGGCACGCTCCCTTTGACCGGGATGGCAACGCGGTGGCGAGCCTGTCCGCCGCGCTCAACGAGGAACCGGAGCCCGCCACGCATGCGGGCCCGCTGCTGTGGCCGGTGATCAGCGGACTGCTAAGGAAGGACCCGGTCTGGCGCCTCGACGGAGCGCAAGCCGAGTGGATGCTGCGCCGGGCAGCCGACGAGCCTGCCGTCATGGCCCGCACGCGCATGCCCACCCGCCCGGCACCGCGCTTGCGCGAAGCAGCCGGCCGTTGCCCCGAGGTCCCCCTCGCGTCCTAGCGGCCGGCCAGCAAGCACGCGGCCGCAGCACCGCAGCCGCGCGCCCGACTCCACCGGGCACTGCGCGGGGCCCGGCCGCCGGCCTGCTGCGGTCAGAGCTCGACGGTGAGTAGCGGCTGCAGGTAACGGCGCAGGTCGCCGGCCATGTCCACTCCGTCGGGGGCGAGCAGCCACTGGACCTGCAGCCCGTCCATCAGCGCGATCAGCGTGCGCGAGGCACTCGCGCAGTCGGTGCCCGGCCGGAGCTGGCCAAGCTCCGCGGCCCGCTCAAACGCCTGGCGGGTGTGGCCGAGGACGGAGGCGTACCGGCCGGCAAAGTACTCGCGCAGCGGATGGTCGGCGGAGGTGCCCTCGGCGGAGACGATGACGTGCAGTTCCACGAGCTCTGGCGTGGTCGCGTTGTACTCGGCCGCCCGGACCAGGCCGCGCAGGAAGTCGACGCCCTCCGGGAGCGGGTCGCCCATCAGCCGGGCCGTCTGACCGTCCCGCCAGCTGAGCACCGCCTCCAGCAGGTGTTCCTTGCTGGGGAAGTGGTGCAGCACCCCGGCCTGGCTGAGGCCGACCTTGTCGGCGACGTCGCGGAGCGAGCCCTTGCGGTAGCCGACGGAGGAGAAGACCTCGGCGGCCGCGTCCACGATCTGCTGGCGTCGCTCCGCGGACTTGGCGTACTCGCCGCGCGTCCTCGCACCCGTTGTCACCAGGCAGATCTTAGCTGGCGGGTCAGGCCAGAACAAAGCAACCGTTCGGTCGGTTTCTTTTCCGCGGGCACCATCCGCCGGGCTGCTTGTGACCCTCTTGTCACCGGGCAGAGCTTGAGTTAAAGATACGTGTATCCCCGAAAACCTACCTAGTGCTTGGTTCGTTCGTGTCTGCGGTATCCCCATGAATTTCAATTCATAGCTGGACTTGCATACAGCCAGCTGGCCTGAGGAGGATCCGATGTTCACGCCCCCACGCCGCCGCAGAGCCGCGGCATCCGTCGTTTCAGCTCTAGCCCTGGTCATCGCGGCGGCCGGCCTGTCGGCTTCCGCCCAGGCGACAACCAACGTGGCTGGAGTCCGCGCCGGCCTGCCCGGGCAGCCGTGGCGGAATCCCGGCCAGCCGGCCGAGGTGCGGGCCAGCGAGCTGCTTGCCGCACTCACCACCGACCAGAAGATCCAGCTGGCCCTGGGCAACTTCGCCGCGCTCGCGAGCTTCGGCGTCCCGCAGCTGAACTCCGACGACGGCCCGGACGGGCTGCGAAACCCGGGGACTACGGCCATGCCGTCCGGCCAGGCGCTGGCGGCGACGTTCGACCGCGCGCTGGCGTACGCCTACGGGCAGGTGGTGGGGTCGGAGGCACGCGGCGAGGGATTCAACGAGTGGCTCGGCCCGGCGGTGGACATCGCCCGCACCCCGCTGGCGGGCCGCCAGCCGGAGGCCGAGGGCGAAGACCCGTACCTGGCCGGGAACACCGCGGCCCAGGTGGTCCTCGGCGCTCAGGGGCAGGACATCATCGCGACGCTTAAGCACTACACCGCCTACAACCAGGACTTCGGCCGGATCGGCTTCGAGAACGCCCCGAGCCAGTTTGCCCGCGGGCCCTCCGTGAACGTGGCCGTCTCCGAGCGCGCGCTTCAGGAGATCTACGAGGCGCCGTTCCGCATCGCGGTGCAACAGGGCCACCTGGACTCGGTGATGTGCTCCTATAACCAGATCAACGGCCTGCCGAGCTGCCAGAACCCCACTACGCTCGGCGACCTCGAGCAGGGTGACGGCCTCAAGGGGTTCGTGGTGCCCGACTTCGGCTTCGCGGTGCGCGACCCGGTGGCCGCCGCGCAAGCGGGGGTGGACCTGCCGGCCCTGCCGGGCGGCGGGTCTGGCGGCCTGACCGCGGCCGATTTCACCTCGGGACAGATCCCGGCCGCCCGCCTTGACGACATCGACCAGCGGATCCTGTACGCGATCTTCGACTCGGGCGTGTTCGATCACCCGCTCCCGGCGACGCCTTCGACCGAGGTTTCAACGCCTGCCCACCAGCAGGTGGCGGCGCAGGTGGCCGAGGCGGGCATGGTGCTGCTTAAGAACGCGTCGCCGGTGCTCCCGCTGTCGCGGAAAGTCCACTCGATCGCGGTGATCGGCCCGTCCGGTAGCGACGCGGTGTTCACGACCGGCGGGTCCGCCGGGGTTCCGCTGGCCCCCGGGCAGGCGGTCACGCCGCTGGCCGGGATCACCGCGCGCGCCGCCTCCGCCGGCATCCAGGTCACCTCGGCGCAGGGGTCGGCGGGCGACGTGGCCGCACCGACGCTGGTGCCTTCCTCGGTACTGACCCCGGCCAGCGGCACCGGCCCGGGGCTGCTCGGCACTTACTGGAGCAACGGCGACTTCAGCGGAGCCCCGGTGCTGACCCGCGTCGATCCCACGGTCGACCTGGCGGCCGCCCCGAGCCAGACCGGCGCCTTGTGGTCGGCCAAGTGGACCGGGACGATCACCCCGGCCGAGACCGGGCTGTACCGGTTCTCGCTGGCCGAGTCCGGGATCGCGACCCTCAAGATCGCCGGCCAGACGTTCGGCCCGGCCTACCGTGAGGCCACGCAGTTCATCGTCGGCCCGCACTACGACCTGCAGGGCACGGTACGGCTGACCGCCGGCCAGCCGGTGCCGGTCGAGATCGACTACTCGAGCATCAGCGGCCTGTTCAGCCAGGAAATCCACTTTAGCTGGCAGGCACCGTCGCAGTCGGGCATCCCGGCCGCGGTCGCCGCCGCTCGCCAGGCGGACGTCGCGATCGTGTTCGCCAACGACGCCCAGGGCGAAGGCATGGACCGCACCTCACTGTCGCTGCCTGGCGACCAGGACCAGCTGATCGAGGCGGTCGCCGATGCCAACCGCCGCACGATCGTGGTGCTGAACACCGGCGGCCCGGTGCTGATGCCGTGGCTGCACGCGGTGGACGGCGTGGTCGAGGCGTGGTACCCCGGGCAGACCTTCGGTACCGCGATCGCGGCCGTCCTGTTCGGCGACGCCGACCCGGCCGGGCGGCTGCCGGTCACCTTCCCGGCCAGCGACACCCAAGGGCCCGCGCCGGCCACACAGCCGCAGCACTACCCGGGCGTCAACGGCGTCGTGAGCTACGACGAGGGCCTGGACGTCGGTTACCGCTGGTACGACGCCACCGGGCAGCAGCCGCTGTTCCCGTTCGGCTACGGCCTGTCCTACGAGCACTTCGCGGTCTCCGGGGTGCACGCCGCCTACGACCCGCGCGGCGGCGCCACCGTGGCCGCGACGGTCACCAACACCTCATCGCGGTCCGGCCCGGCCACGCTTGAGCTGTACCTGGAGTCGCCGTCGGCCGCGCACGAGCCGCCCAAGCAGCTCAAGGGGTACAGCAACGTGGACCTCGCGCCCGGGCAGAGCAAGCTCGTCCTGTTCCGCCTGAGCCCAGGGGACCTGGCCTACTACGACGCGAACAGCAGCCGGCTCACCGTCGCCCCCGGCCGCTACACCGTGCTCGTCGGCACCTCCTCGACCGAACTCGATCACGCCGCTAGCTTCGAGGTAGGTCCGTGATCGCACCGAGAGGGCAGTGTTAGGTTAGGGCGGCGACGATAGCCGTCGCCGCCCGACTACCTCGCTCTAGGGGCCGCCGTGACAACCGCCGCGCCAGCACCCTCTCAGGTCTCGCCGGAAGACTTCGCCGAGATCCTCCGCGTCACCCGCGAGTTCGTCCGTGTCCGTGTCGTGCCGCGCGAGACCGAGATCATGGAGGCCGACGAGGTACCGGCCGACCTGCGGGCGGCCGCGGCGGAGCTTGGCTTGTTCGGCTACGCGATCCCGCAGGAGTGGGGCGGCCTCGGCCTTGACCTTACCCAGGACGTCGAGCTCGTCATGGAGCTCGGCTACACGAGCCTGGCGCTGCGCTCGATGTTCGGCACCAACAACGGCATCGCCGGGCAGGTGCTCGTCCACTACGGCACCGACGCGCAGAAGGCCGCCTGGCTCGAGCGGATCGCCTCCGGCGAGGTCGTCGCGTCGTTCGCGCTGACCGAGCCGGGGGCCGGCTCGAACCCGGCGGGCCTGCGCACCCGCGCCGTCCGCGACGGGGACGACTGGGTGATCAGCGGGTCCAAGCGGTTCATCACCAACGCGCCGGTCGCCGGGCTGTTCCTGGTCTTCGCCCGCACCCGTGAGGCCGCACCCGGCGACCCAGGCATCGCCGTCTTCCTCGTGCCGGCCCCCCTCCCCGGGCTTGAGGTCGGCCCGCACGACCGCAAGATGGGCCAGGAAGGCTCGTGGACCGCCGACGTCACGCTGACCGGGGTACGGGTCCCGGCGGACGCGCTCATCGGCGGCTCGGAGCAGACCGGCTACCAGGCCGCGATGATGTCGCTGGCCCGCGGCCGGGTGCAGATCGCCGCCGTCGCGGTCGGCGCCGCGCGCCGCGCGCTCGACGAGTCGGTGACGTACGCAGCCACCGCAACGCAGGGCGGCACCCCCATCGGCGACTTCCAGCTCGTCCAGGCGCACCTGGCCGACATGCAGGCCGGCGTGCTGGCCGGCGAGGCCCTGGTCCGCGAGTGCGCCCGCAAGTACCACACCGGTGAGGACCAGCGCATCGCCCCCTCGGTCGCCAAGCTGTTCTGCACCGAGATGGCCGGCGAGGTCGCCGACAAGGCCGTCCAGGTGCACGGCGGCACCGGCTACATCCGTGAGGTGCCCGTCGAGCGGATCTACCGCGACGTCCGGCTGCTTCGCCTGTACGAGGGCACGAGCGAGATCCAGCGCCTCATCATCGGCGGCGGCCTGGTCCGCAACGAAAAGCGCAAGCTGACCGGCAAGTAAGGCCCCCGCTCACTTCCCACCCACCGCCACCACCTCAATCGGGGATGCGCAGGCAGTCCCCGTGTGGCTTTTGGCCGGCTATAGCCGGCCAAAAGCCACACGGGGAGCGAGCGGGACGGGCGGAGCACGCTCCCGTTCTGCTGATGACTAGGGCAGTAGCAGGCAGCTGTCGCCGAACTCGTGCCAGCGGTAACCCGAGCGCACGGCCTCGGCGTAGGCCCGCTCGACCAGGTCGGTCCCGGCCACCGCGGTGAGCAGCGCGAGGTGCGACGCGCCCGGCGCGTGCCAGCCGGTCACCAGTCCGGTCACCGTCCGGGCGGGCCGGCCCGGGCCGAGGACGAGGTCCGTCCAGCCGTGCCCGGCGCGTACCGAGCCGTCCTGGCCGGCCACCGACTCCAGCGCGCGGGTCACCGTCGTGCCGACCGCGATCACCCGCCCGCCGGCCTGGCGGGTGGCGTTGACGAGCCGGGCGGTCGACTCCGGCACGCGGAACCGTTCCGGCTGCGGAGGCTCGCCCGGTTCCTGTGAGGACACGCCGGTGTGCAGCACGATGGGGGCGAGCGTCACGCCGCGGGTCACCAGGTCGGTGACCACTCGATCGGTGAAGGGGCGCCCGGCGCTCGGCATCTCCGCGCTGCCCGGCTCGCGGGCGAAAACGGTCTGGTACTCGGGCAGCGGCCACGGGCGCGGCACGTACGCGTAGCGGATGGGCCGGCCGTGGCGGATGAGGAACAGGGTGACGCCGCCATCGATCAGCGGCCGGGCCCGCCATAGCCGTGCCTGCCCGGCGGGGCAGGGCCGGCCGATGGTCAGGGCAGCGCCGCCGTCCAGGGTGATCACCTCGCCGGGGCGCAGCTCGGTGACCGGCCCGGTGCCGAGCTGACCAGGGACTGGCCCCGCCGGCCGCACCTCCACGACCCAGTCGCCGTCGTCGAGCTGCGCGGAGAAGTGCACCTCGACCGGGGCGCCGGCCCGGTCGCCGTCGACCGCCGCGGGATAAGTTGCGGAGGTGTTGACGACGACGAGGTCGCCGGGGGAAAGGAACTCGCCGAGCTGGCTGAACCGCGTGTGGGCCAGTCCAGACGGGCGGGCGACGAGCAAACCCACGCCGTCCCTGACCGGCGGCGGCTCGGTGGCCTCGAGCCGCTGCGGCAGGTCGAAGTCGATGGCCGTGCTCATGCCGGCGCCCCGGCGAAGTCAGCGGCGCGGACCCGGCCGCTCGGCGGGCGCGTCGCGATCAGCCGGAGCAGCGCGGGCACCACGGACTCCGGCTCGGCCCGGTCCGAGATGTCCTCGCCGGGGAAGGCGGCCTGGTGCATCTCGGTGCGCATGTCACCGGGATCGACTGCGTACGCGGCGAGTTCCGGCTCCTCGGCGGCGAGCACCGCGGTTAGCTGGTCGAGCGCGGCCTTGGACGAGCCGTACGCGCCCCAGCTTGCGTACGCCTCGACGGCCGCGTCGGAGCTGATGTTCAGCACGGTGCCGGCCGCCGCGCGCAGCAGCGGGAGGAACAGCTGGGTCAGCGCGAGCGGTGCGAGCACGTTGGTTTCGTATACGTGCCGGGCGGCGGCGAGCGGCACGTCGGCGAGCAGCGGCAGCGGGGACGGGCCGAGGTCGCTCGCGTTGTTGACGAGCAGGTCGAGGCGGTGTCCGCCAGTCCGGGCGAGCCCGCGGACGGCCGCGGCGAGCGCCTCCCGGTGGGCGGGGTCGGTGACGTCGCCTGGTACCACGACGGCACCGGGCAGGGCGGCGGCGAGATGGCCGGCGCGGCGCGCGTCGGTCACCACGGACCAGCCGTCGGCGAGCAGGGCGCGGGCCAGGGCCAGGCCGAGCCCGCGCCCGGCGCCGGTGACGAGGGCCGCCGGCTTGGCTGTACGGGCTGACTGGGATGCGCTGGCTAGTTGCGATGTGCTGGTCATGCCCCCTATTGTTGTAGTTGAAGTCAACTTTAAGTCAAGGCAGCCATGCAGACCACCGACCTGCTCACCGTCAGCGATGTAGCCGGGCGCAGCGGCTTCGCCCCGTCCGCGCTGCGCTTTTACGAGCGCGAGGGGCTCATCCAGGCGACGCGGACGTCGGGAAACCAGCGCCGCTACGAGCGCGGCGTGCTGCGCCGCCTGGCGTTCATCCGGGCGGCGCGCAATGTCGGGCTGACCCTGGAGGAGGTCACCGCCGCGCTCGCGACGCTCCCCGACGCGCGCACCCCGACCAAGGCCGACTGGACCCGGCTGTCGCGGACCTGGCGGTCCCGGCTCGACGCGCAGATCGCCGCGCTTGAAAAGCTGCGCGACGGCCTCGACTCCTGCATCGGCTGCGGCTGCCTGTCACTCAAGCGGTGCGCGATGTCCAACCCGGGCGATATCGCCCGCGTCGACGGTCCCGGCGCCAGGTACCTGCCCGCCCCGCTGCGGTGACGCTGGAAACCCCCACTTCGAGGCGGTCTTTTACCAGGTCAAAAGATTCGTTATGTCATGCTAAACACCGTGATCAACCGTTTTGAGAACGGCCGTGGCGCCGGGCCGGGACTCCCGGGCGCTGAGGCTTCGGCGGATTCCCCCGGGATCGTGACAAATACCGGCACGCAGCGATACTCGCGCCGGCGCTTCATGGGCGGCGGGGCGGGCCTGGCCGCGCTCGGCTCGTTCGCGGCCGCGTGCGGCGGTGTGGCCCGGCCGCCCGGCGGCGCCCCGTCGGCCGCACAGGTAACCGTCACCGGCAGCTCCCTCGGTGTCGCCGGGGCCACCTCCGGCGTCGACGCCGAGCTGGTCAGCCAGCGCTACCTGGGCCTTAAGCCGTTCGCGCAGGCGCCGCCGCCCCCAGCGGTCAAGCCCGTACCGCTCAGCGCGGCTAACCCGACGGTGTTCTCCCGCGTGCCGGTGACCGACAACGTGGTGTTCGTCACCATCGACGACGGCATCGAGAAGGACCCGAGGTTCATCCAGATGGTGCGGGACTTCCAGGTCCCGATCACTATCAGCCTCGCGGACGTGCTGATCAGGGACGACTACGCGTACTTCGAGAAGCTCTACGAGACCGGCTACGTATCGATACAGAACCACACGGTGACCCACCCGCTCGACATGCCGGCCCTCTCGGCCGCGCGGCAGCTCGACGAGATCGCCGGCCAGCAGGAGAAGCTCAAGCGCGAGTACGGGGTGTCGCCGTACATCTTCCGCCCGCCGGGCGGCAACTATAACGAGACCACGATCGCCTCCGCCAGCCAGGCCGGCCTCAAGGGGCTGATGCTATGGAAGGAGTCGATGCAGATCACGGACATGCAGTACCAGACATACGGGCACCGCCTCAGCCCAGGGGACATCATCCTCTGCCACTTCCGTGGCCCGGCGCAGCTGCACGGCGAGAGCATGGTGCACATGATGATCCACCTCTACCGGCGGATTCAGGCGCAGGGCTTCAGCGTCGCCGACATCACCAAGTACGTGTAACCGCCAGGCGCGGCTACCCGCACGGCACCGCTACATCCCGTGCCTGGCCAGGAACGCGGCGGTGCGCTCCGGGGTGGCCAGGATGTCCCACTGGCGCTCCGGCTGGTTGAAGTTGTCGGTGAACTCGTCCGCGACGGCCGGGTTCTGCGACATCGCGCCGAGCAGCTGGAGCAGGTGCGGCGCAGGCGGCAGCCCGATCATCAGGTTCGTCCAGTCGGAGATCGCCTGCACCCGGTTGGCGCGGCGGGCGGCGACCTTCTGCGCGAACCGCTCGTCGAAGCTCGGGTCCTCGGCGATGGCGGTGCCGAGTTCCCAGGCCGAGTAGGAGGCGGAGTTCGCGCCCTGGCCCACCACCGGGTCGACGACGGAGTGCGCGTCGCCGAGCGCGATGACCACGCTTCCGTTCGGCAGGACCGTGTAGTCCTCGCGCAGCACCGGCAGCACGGCGCCCTGCAGCAGGTCCTCGGGGCGGGCCAGCCCGAACCGCGCCGGGTCGATCCGCGCGAAGACCTCCGGGTGATGGGTGCGCACCTTGTCGAGCACCAGCCGCTCGAACGCGGCCGGGTCCTCGTCGTACTTGGCGTCGGCGAGGATCTCGGTGTCGCCGCCCGGCACGTTCTCGAACAGCAGCACCGTGACGTGCCCGTCGGCGGAGAAGGTGGGGATCTCGAGCAGCTCGCCGTGCGGCGGCGCGATGCTCATCGTCACGCCCTTGGGCTCGGACGGCGCGATGCCGTGGTAGAGCCCGGCGCACAGCCGGCGCATCGGCCGGCCGTATGGCGACTTGCCCGGGATGACCGGGAACATCGCGCTGGTGCCGCCCTTGCCCGTGGCGACCACCACGAGGTCGTGCGCCTCCGACAGCCGGAAGATCTCCTCCGGGCTGACCTCTTGTCCCGGCCGGAAGTCGCCGCCGCGTTCCTCGAAGTCCGCGAGCAGCCGCGGCAGGTAGACGCGGTAGTCGATGGCCCGCGACGGGGCACCGAACGCGCCGGGGAAGGACAGCGGCCGCGGCCCGCCGATGTAGTGGTGATGGCAGAAGTACCCGTACTCCTGAAGGTCCCAGTGGTCGACGCCGAGCGCCTGCTCGCGCTTGACGGTCGTGTTGTGGTGGGCGACCGTGTTCAGCATCCGCCCGCTGGCGAGCTGCGCGGCCGTCTTGTCGCTGTAGAGGGTGACGGGAATGCCCTCCTTCTGCAGCAGCAGGGCCAGGTGCAGGCCCGCCACTCCGGATCCGACGACGGCGATTCCTGACGACCCGTTGCCACCAGCCATGGGGGGTGACGCCTTTCTGCGCGAGCCCGGTAGAGGACCTTCGCCCCAATCTTCGCTCGCATACCGGGACAAATCGAGATGTTGCTTTCATGGAACTATCAGCACCAGTAATCTCATATCGCACCTCTAGTCACATTAGTAATCCCACACCCCATGCGTGACCTTGACACGCTTTACGCATGGTGCGTCAATTTGTCTGACTGGACGGGCTGCCACCTCTCCAGGGCCTAATAAAAGCCAGAGGGGGAGGGACCGTGGCAGCAGAAGACACCACGTCCGCCAAGGTCGACGCCGATCAGCAGCGGTTGCACGAGCTGGGCTACGCCCAGGAACTACGCCGGAACATGTCCGGCTTCTCGAACTTCGCGGTTTCCTTCACGATCATCTCGATCCTGTCCGGGTGCCTGACCCTCTACGGGTACGGCATGAACACCGGCGGGCCCGCGGTCATCGTCTGGGGCTGGCCGGTTGTCGGCGTGATGACGCTGTTCGTCGGGCTGGCGATGGCCGAGGTGTGCTCGTCGTTCCCGACCGCCGGGGGGCTGTATTACTGGTCGGCCAAGCTCGCGCCGCACAACCCGGGCGCGTGGTCCTGGTTCACCGGGTGGTTCAACTTCCTCGGCCAGGTGGCGGTGACCGCCGGCATCGACTTCGGCGCGGCGTTCTTCCTCAACGCCTTCCTCGACATCCAGTGGAACTTCGACACCCGGCCGTGGCACACGATCCTGCTGTTCGCCCTGATCCTCATCCTGCACGGCACGCTGAACTCCTTCGGGGTCCGGCTGGTCGCGCTGCTGAACAACGTCAGCGTCTGGTGGCACATCCTCGGCGTGCTGATTATCGTTGCCGTGCTCGCCATCACGCCGGCGCACCACCAGTCGGCGTCGTTCGTGTTCACCCACTTCGTCAACAACACCGGCTGGAGCTCGGCCTTCTACGTGGTGCTGCTCGGCCTGCTGCTCGCCCAGTACACGTTCACCGGGTACGACGCGTCGGCGCACATGACCGAGGAGACCAAGTCGGCGGCGGTCGCCGGGCCGCGCGGCATCATCATGTCGATCATCGTCTCCCTGGTGGCCGGGTGGATCCTGCTGATCGGGGTGACGTTCGCCATCCAGCACTACACCGCCGAGGTCGGCAACGCGGTGCCGCCCGCGCAGATTTTCGTCGACGCGCTCGGCGCCACCGGCGGCAAGCTGCTGCTGCTTATCGTGATCGTCGCGCAGTTGTTCTGCGGCATGTCGTCGGTGACCGCGAACTCCCGGATGATCTACGCGTTCTCCCGGGACGGCGCGCTGCCAGGCAGCGCGTTCTGGCACAAGGTCAACCCGCGGACCCGCACCCCCACCAACGGGGTCTGGCTGGCCGCCGCCGGCGCGCTCATCCTGGGCCTGCCCTACCTGTGGAACAGCGTCGCGTACGCCGCCGTCACGTCGATCGCGGTCATCGGCCTGTACGTCGCGTACGTGCTGCCCACGTTCCTGCGGCTGCGGCTCGGCTCGGAGTTCGTGCGCGGACCGTGGCACCTCGGCCGCTGGTCGCGGCCGATCGGTATCATCGCGGTGACCTGGGTGGTGTTCATCACGATCCTGTTCATGCTGCCCACCGCGTCCCCGGTAACCTGGAAGACCTTCAACTACACGGTGATCGCCGTGGTCGCCGTGCTCGGCTTCGCCGCGATCTACTGGGTGGTCTCCGCCCGCAAGTGGTTCACCGGTCCCAAGGTGCAGGGCTCGGCCGATGAACTGGCCGCCATCGAGTCTGAACTGGAGTCGCTCGCCTGATGCTCTCCCTCGAGGAGCTCCGAGTGTCGGTCGCCGCCGGCAATATCGACACGGTCATCGTCGCCATCACCGATATGCAGGGGCGATTGCAGGGCAAGCGGTGCCACGCCCGCTACTTCCTCGACGAGGTAGTGGCGAACAACACCGAGGCGTGCGCCTACCTGCTCGCCGTCGACACGGACATGAACACGGTGGACGGCTACCAGCTCACCTCGTGGGAGACCGGGTACGGCGACTTCGTGCTCGTGCCCGACTGGGCCACGATGCGAGTCATCCCCTGGCAGCCGGGCACCGCGCTGGTGCTCGCCGACGTGGCCGAGGTGGGCCACGCCGGCGCGGGCGACCCCGTCCGGGTGTCACCCCGCCAGGTGCTGCGCGCGCAGCTCGACCGGGCCGCCGAACGCGGCTGGACCGCGCTGGCCGGCACGGAGCTGGAGTTCGTCGTCTACGAGGGGAGCTACGAGCAGGCCTGGGACTCCGGTTACCGCTCGCTCGTCCCGGCGAACCGCTACAACGCGGACTACTCGGTGCTCGGCACCGGGCGGATCGAGCCGCTGCTGCGGGACATCAGGAACTCGATGGCCGGCGCCGGCCTGTACGTCGAGTCCGCGAAGGGCGAGTGCAACTACGGCCAGCACGAGATCGCGTTCCGCTACGACGACGCGCTGACCACCGCCGACCAGCACTCCATTTACAAGACCGGGGCCAAGGAGATCGCGTCCAGGCACGGGTACGCCCTCACGTTCATGGCCAAGCCGAACGAGCGCGAAGGCAACTCCTGTCACATCCACCTCTCGTTCCGGGAGGCCGACGGCACGCCGGTCATGGCCGGCGACGGCCAGTACGGGCTGTCGCCGACCGGGACGGCCATGATCGGCGGCCTGCTCGCCGGGCTGCGCGAGCTGACGCTGCTGCTGGCGCCGACGATCAACTCCTACAAGCGGTTCGCCCCGGGCAGCTTCGCGCCCACCGCGGTCGCCTGGGGGCCGGACAACCGGACCTGCTCACTGCGACTGGTCGGGCACGGTCCGTCGCTGCGCGTCGAGTGCCGGGTGCCCGGCGGCGACGTCAACCCCTACCTGGCCCTGGCCGGGCTGGTCGCCGCCGCCCTGTCCGGGGTCGACGAGGGGCGGACGCTGCCCCCGCCTGTGACCGGGAACGCCTACACCGCCGACGGGCTGGCAAGGGTGCCACCGACGATGAACGAGGCACTGGGCCTGTGGGAGTCGTCGGAGCTGGCCGCCGCCGCGTTCGGCGCCGACGTGGTCAGCCATTACGCGACGATGGCGCGGGTGGAGCTGGAAGCGTACGGCCGGGCAGTGACCGACTGGGAGCTGCGCCGGTACTTCGAACGCCTATGACGGTCATCGGGCTGACCACCTACGCCGAGTCGGCCAGGATGCTCGTGTGGCACCGCGAGTTCGCGCTGCTGCACGCTAGCTATCTGGAGGCGACCGAACGGGCGGGTGGCGTCGCCATCCTCCTGCCGCCACAGCCTGCGGGGACAGGGCGCGGAGGGGCAGAACGCGCCGGGGCGGATGAGGTCCTCGATCGCATCGACGGCCTGGTGCTGACCGGCGGCGCCGACGTCGACCCGGCGCGCTACGGCGAGGCGGCGGCGGAGCGGACGTCAGCGCCCCGCGCGGCGCGTGACGAGTGGGAGATCGCCTTGGCCCAGGCCGCGCTGCACCGCGACCTTCCGCTGCTCGCCATCTGCCGCGGGCTGCAGGTACTCAACGTGGCGCTCGGCGGCTCGCTGCACCAGCACCTGCCCGACCTTACCGGCGACGAGCGCCACCAGCCCGAGCCGGGTGTCTTCGGCGCGGTCGAGGTGGGCATCGAGCCGGGGACGCGCACCGCGGGGCTCATCGGTCCCCGGCTGCGCGTGTCGTGCCACCACCACCAGGCGCTCGCCCGGCTCGCTCCCGGCCTCAAGGTCACCGGGCGCGCGGACGACGGGACGGTGGAGGCCGTCGAGGTACCCGACCGCGCCTTCGCCGTCGGCGTGCAGTGGCACCCGGAGGAGGACAGCCAGGACGTCCGGCTGTTCACGGCGCTCGTAGCGGCGGCCCAGCGGTACCGGAAACGGCTCAGGGAAGGCATGTCATGAGTGGCACGACGTACGACGTGATCAGCCCGGTGGATGAGACGGTCGTGGAGACGGTGCCGTCCGCCGGCCGTTCGGAGATTGACGAGCGGGTCGGGCGCGCGCATCGCGCCTTCGCGACGTGGCGGCGCGTGGCGCCGGGGGACCGGGCCAGGCTGCTGCGGCGCTTCGCGGAGGCGGTGGACGCGGACATCGAGACGCTGGCCGCCCTTGAGGTGCGCAACGCCGGCCATACCATCGGCAACGCCCGCTGGGAGGCGGGCAACGTGCGCGACGTGCTGAACTACTACTCCGCCGCGCCGGAGCGGCTTTCCGGGCGGCAGATCCCGGTGCCCGGGGGCATCGACGTCACCTTCCACGAGCCGCTGGGGGTCGTCGGCGTCATCGTGCCGTGGAACTTCCCGATGCCCATCGCGTCGTGGGGGTTCGCGCCGGCGCTGGCCGCGGGCAACCCGGTGATCGTCAAGCCGGCGCAGTACACCCCGCTGACCGCGCTGCGCCTCGCGGAGCTCGCTGTGCAGGCCGGGCTCCCCGAAGACGTCTTCCAGGTCGTGCCGGGCAGCGGAGCGGTGGCGGGTGAGCAACTCGTCAGGCACCAGCTCGTGCGCAAGATCGTCTTCACCGGCTCCACCGAGGTGGGCAAGGGGATCATGCGCATGTGCGCCGACCAGGTGAAGCCGCTGACGCTCGAGCTTGGCGGGAAGAACGCCAACATCGTCTTCGCCGACGCCGACTTGGAACGGGCCGCCGCTTCCGCGCCAGGTGCCGCGTTCGACAACGCCGGCCAGGACTGCTGCTCCCGGTCACGGGTCCTGGTGCAGCGAAGCGCCTTCGACCGGTTCATGGAGCTGCTCGAGCCCGCGGTCAAGAACTTCGCGTGCGGCGACCCCGACGACCCGGCCTCCGCCATGGGGCCGCTGATCTCGGCGCGGCACCGGGAGACGGTCAGCTCCTACATCGACGAGCAGACGGCAGTGGCGTTCCGCGGCACGGCGCCGGCGGGTCCCGGATTCTGGTTCCCGCCCACCGTGCTCGCCCCGGTCTCCGCGGAGGACCGGCAGTGGCGCGAGGAGATCTTCGGCCCGGTGATCGCCGTCATGCCGTTCGACGACGAGGCGGACGCGATCCGGCTGGCCAACGACACGGAGTATGGTCTTTCCGGGTCACTGTGGACCCGCGACCTGGGCCGGGCGCTGCGCGTCGCCCGCGCCTGGGAGGCGGGCAACCTGTCGGTGAACTCGCACTCGTCGGTGCGTTACTGGACGCCGTTCGGCGGGTTCAAGCAGTCCGGCCTGGGCCGGGAACTAGGCCCGGATGCCGTCCAGGCATTCACCGAGACCAAGAACGTCTTCATCTCAACCGAGGAGTGAACCGGTGGACAGACTGAGCGGGCGGGTGGCCGTCGTCACCGGCGGGGCGAGCGGCATCGGCCTGGCCAGCGTGCGCCGGCTAGCCAGCGAGGGCGCCCGGGTCGTGGTCGCGGACCTGAACGCCGACGCGGGCAAGCGCACCGCGGATGAGGTGTCCGGCCTGTTCGTGGCCACGGACGTGACCGACCCCGGGGCCGTGGACCGGCTGTTCGCCGCCGCGCACAGCGCGTTCGGCTCGGTGGACATCGCGTTCAACAACGCCGGGATCTCCCCGCCCGACGACGACTCCATCCTGGACACCGGCCTCGACGCGTGGCGCAAGGTCCAGGAGGTCAACCTGACGTCGGTCTACCTGTGCTGCAAGGCGGCCATCCCCTACATGCGGGCCCAGGGCAAGGGGTCGATCATCAACACCGCCTCGTTCGTCGCCGTCATGGGCGCGGCGACCTCGCAGATCTCCTACTCCGCGTCCAAGGGCGGCGTCCTGTCGATGTCGCGGGAACTCGGCGTGCAGTTCGCCCGCGAGGGCATCCGCGTCAACGCGCTCTGCCCGGGCCCGGTCAACACCCCGTTGCTGCAGGAACTGTTCGCCAAGGACGCCGAGCGCGCCCAGCGCCGCCTCGTGCACGTGCCCATGGGCCGCTTCGCCGAGCCGGAGGAGATCGCGGCCGCGGTCGCGTTCCTCGCCAGCGACGACTCCTCCTTCATCACCGCCTCCACGTTCCTGGTCGACGGCGGCATCTCCGGCGCCTACGTCACCCCCCTGTAGCCCGCCGGCCAGCCGGCGCCGGGCCTGGGACAATCGCGCTATGGCGAAATCTCCCGCGGCCGAGCCGCGCCGGTCCTTTGACGGGGTCGCAGAGATCTACCACGGGATACGGCCTGGCTATCCGGCGCCCATGTTCGAGGACCTGTTTCAGCTCTTGCCTCGCCATCCGGCAATCCTTGAAGTCGGGCCCGGCACCGGCCAGGCGACGCGCGACCTGCTCAGCCGGGGGGCAACCGTTCGCGCCATCGAGATCGGCCCCGCGATGGCCGCCAAGCTACGCGAGGCCCTCCCGTCGCCCGCCCTGACGATCACCGTCGGCGACTTCGAGGAAGCCGACGTGGGGGAGCATGGCTTTGACGCCGTGTTCTCGGCTACCGCTTACCACTGGATATCCCAGAAAGCTCAGGTCGACCGGCCGGTCAGTGTCCTGAAGCCCGGCGGCGTGATCGCGATCGCCGACCTGAACCAAGTCAGCTCACCCGACGACCGGGGGTTCTTCGCCGCGTCACAGCCCATCTACGAGCGATACGGCGAGGGCCACGTCGGCCCGCGGGCGCCTGAGCGCGACGAGGTAGACCCGCCAATCCACCGGGTGCTACGCGGCGACTCGCGGTTCCTGAACGTCGAGGTCCGTGCCTACGACTGGAACCAGACCTATAGCGCGGCCGGCTACCGCAAGCTGATGCTTTCCTACTCAAGCACGCAGATGATGACGCCGGCCGCCAGGCAGGGACTGCTCGACGACATGGAGAATTTCGTCCGGCAGCAGTTCGGCAATCAGGTCACCCGGCCGATTGTCGTCACGCTGACCACCGCGAGAGTGCGCTAACGCGATAGCCATCGGTCGTTCGAGGTTCTCCGCTGCATAGTGGTCCTGTGAATCAGTCTCCTGTGGCACGCCCGGGGATTGCTGTTACGTCGTGGCTGGCTGGGCCGGGGAGGTAAACGGTCACGGCCGCGGAGCCGTCTGGCGCACCCGAGATGACGACTTTGCATAGCTGGTGACTACAAAAGACGCTCTTTGCATAGCTGGGAACCATTATCTGGCCGATTTGGCCCCTGATTTAGGTCACCAGCTATGCAAAGCTGCCCGCGCGTGGTCATCAGCTATGCAAAGCGACCTCAAACCTAGGCACGTCCGCGCCGCCTGGGGAGGTTCCCGTGTCTGCTGTTGCCGACGAGGAACGCGACCATCTCAACGGCCAGCTTCGCGGGCGGCGTCAACTCGGTACGGGCCACTCGTGGCAGTCGGCAACAGGCCGGCGCGGGTGGTGACGAAGTGTGGTTGCCGTGTTCGTCCGGCAGCCGCGGTTTGTGGTCGCAGATCAATGGTTATGGTGAGGCCCACGTTGCCGGCCCGCGGGCGCGTTGACGCCTGTTACCGTGCCGCCATGGGAATCGCGCTCAGCCAAGCGACACTCGAACTGCTCGACGGACGCAACTACGCGGTTCTGGCCACGGTGAATCCCGACGGCAGCCCGCAGACCTCCGTGATGTGGGTCGGCCGCGACGGAAGTGACCTGTTGTTCTCCACCGTCGAAGGACGCGTCAAACACCGCAACATGCTGCGCGACCCGCGCGTCAGCGTCACGGTGATCGACTCCGCCGACCCAGAGAACTACGTTGAGCTCCGCGGCCGGGTCTCGATGACACCAGACACCGGGCGGCGACTCGATACCCAGTTGTCCTGGAAGTACGACGGCAAGGACCCGGGCGAGGACCGGCCCGGCGCCGTCCGAGTAGCCGTCCGCATGGTCGTGGAGAAGGCCGCCGGGTACGCCTCGTAGCCCAGTTAGGCCTGGAGAGGCTTAAAGTCAGGACATGGCTAGGCCAGCCGCAGCAGATCACCGGGAAGGAACGCCATGCCGCAGCTCAATGCCGACCGGTACGTCGTCGAGATCGAGGCAAGCACAGCAGGGCTGGCGGAGATCTTGGCTGAGCATGATCAGAGCCTGCCGATCCCCACGTGCCCGGAATGGACACTGCGTCAGCTTGTCACGCACGTCGGCCGGGCGCACCGGTGGGCGGCCGAGATCACGCGCACGCGGTCGGACGTGCCCATTCCGTTCCGTGAGGTACCGGACGGCAAGCTGCCAGATGACCGCGCCGAGCAGTGCGCGTGGCTGCGGGCCGGCGCGGCGCGGATCGTCGACACTGCGCGGGAAGCGGGCGGTGATCTCGTCTGGTCGTTTACCGGGCCGACGCCTGCCGGTTTCTGGCTGCGCCGGATGGCGCACGAGACGCTGGTGCACCGAGCCGACGCGCAGCTCGCTTCGGGTGCCGAGCCCGAGCCAGTCATTGAAGCGGAGCTAGCTGCCGATGCCATCGACGAATGGCTGATGCTGCTAGCCGGCGGGCTCGGCGGCGCCGACGAGCGGGCCAAGGCGCTGCCCGCCGGTGCTGGCCTGCACATACACGCAACCGATGACGGACTTGGCGGCCGCGGCGAGTGGATGATCCGGCCCGACGCGGGCGGCCTGGCCGTTGACCCAGGCCATGGTAAGGGCGATGCCGCCCTCACCGGCCCGGCCGCCAGCTTGCTGCTCGTGCTGATGCGGCGCAGGCCGGTTTCCGATCCGGCCGTGACCGTTCACGGGGACAGCGCCGTGGTGGACGGCTGGCTGGCAAGCACCGCGTTCTGACGACTGACCTCCGGTCAGCGGCCGGCCTAGCGGCGGCGGCCGCTGACAGAAGGCTAGGCCACGCTGCCTGGTTCCGTCCCGTCGCTGGGGGTACACACGGGGAGCGCATACGCGCGGGGGTTAGCACGCGGGGGGTTGGCATGTGTACTCGGATCTTGTGGAATGACAATGCGGTCGCGGCCGTCGCGAGCCGGACGATGGACTGGCCCGATCCGACGGAGCCGGCGCTGACGGTATTCCCGCGCGGCAGCCGCCATCACGGCGGCGTGGCCGCGGGGAAAAAAGTCGTCCCGGGCAACGTCCTGAACTGGGAGTCGGCTCACGGCACCGTGGTCACCACGTTCTATAACGCCGGCACGGTCGACGGCATGAACGAGTGCGGGCTGGCCGCGCACCTGCTGTACCTGCAAGAGAGCGATTTCGGGCCGCGTGACCCGGAAACGCCCGGCCTGCATGCCGGGCTGTGGGCGCAGTACGCGCTGGACCGGGCCGCCAGCGTCAGCGAGGCGCTGGCGCTGCTCGCCGAGGTCCAGGTGGTCATGATGGAGGCCAGGGGCACGAAAGCCACGGTGCACCTGGCGCTGGAGGACGCCGCGGGCGACTCGGCGATCATCGAGCACCTGGACGGTAAGCCGGTCGTGCACCATGCGCCCACGTACCGGATCATGACCAACGACCCGTCCTACGCCGAGCAACTCCGGCTGCTTGGCGAGCTCGACTTCTCTCATCCCTCGTGTGACATGCCGCTGCCGGGGAACGTCAACCCCCGCGACCGCTTCCAGCGGGCCAGTTACTTCTCCGCGCTGCTTCCCGCACCGCGGAACGAGCGCGAGGCCGTGGCCGGGGTGATGGCGATCGCCCGCAACGCGTCCGTGCCGTTCGGCGCTCCCTACGGCGCCTTCGGGATCTACAACACCGAGTACCGCACCGTGTGCGACCTGACCAACCGGTGCTACTACTTCGAGTTCACCACGGCCCCGAACGTCATCTGGACCAAGCTGGATAACCTTAACTTCGAGCCGGGAGCACCGGTCATGACGCTCGATCCCGACGACATCGGCCTGGCCGGCGAGGTCTCTG
>Ga0265338_10000957_pt1 | contig 48665 bp, 42 predicted proteins | sample 42126metaG_FD_193579 | JGI IMG/M metagenome (GOLD analysis project Ga0265338, IMG submission 193579) | Rhizosphere microbial communities from Carex aquatilis grown in University of Washington, Seatle, WA, United States - 4-21-26 metaG | ecosystem: Host-associated > Plants > Roots > Rhizosphere...
CCGCCCGCGGCGGCCACCGCGGCGGCGGCCCAGGCGAGCGGCGGCAGCACCACGGCCGTGCCCGGGCGCAGCAGGACCCGGCCGAGCAGCGATGTCGCGCCCCATCCGGCCAGGGTGCCGGCCGGCAGCGCGAGGGCCAGCAGCACCGCGGGCTCGGACATGCCGAACAGCACGGTCGCCCATCCCCCGCGCCCGCGCAGCTTGGCCAGGGCCACCTCGGGGCCGCGCGCGTCTATCGCATCGGTGACCGCGAGGAACAGCAGCAGCAGGCACAGGACCAGGAGCTGCGCCGTGACCAGCACGACCGGCACGGCCACCGAGCGCCAGCTCGATTCGACCGCCTGCAGCGTCGCCGGGATCGCCGTGCCGACAATCACATGCTGGTCCGCCAGCGCCGGGCTGGCACTGAACGCCGTCATCGCCGCCCGCAACTGCGGGACCTCATCGCCAGTCAGCCGCGCCCCCCGCAGCATGTCGTCCAGCACGGCGGTGCCCTGCTGGGCGGCAGGCCCCCGTTCCAGCGTGGCCCGGGGAGTGAACAACGCATCGATAACGGTCCCGGCTGCCTCGTGAACATCCCCGGCCGGGAAGTAGATGGTCCCCCGGCCAAACCAGTACCCCCGGTTCTCATCCGGCAGGCGGTAGATCCCGGTCACCGTGAAGGAATTCCAGCCGGGGAAACGCAGGCGCTGGCCGATGTGCCAGCCGGCCACCGCGGCCAGCGGACGGCTTACGAGCACCTGACCCGCGGCGGCGGGACAGGTGCCGCGGATCCGCAGCTGCGCGCATACCCCGCTGCGCCAGACCAGCGGGATCGACGCGTTGAACTGCGGGAACGGCACGGTCGTTTCGACCGAGCGGATGGCAGGCGCGAACAGCCCACGTCCGGACAGGCTCCCGAGTTCATGGTCGAGCTGGCTGTGCTGCACCGGGTCGAGCTGGCCGAGCAGGCCGGGCACCGCACCGGTCTCGTTGGCCTCGTAGCCCCGGCCGGCCACCGGCGCGGTAGCCACTGTGTCGCGCAGGATCGAGGTCCTCGACGCCTGGTAATAGGTGGGCCCGGTGGCCGCGGCGGCGGTGGCCACCAGCGCCACGGCCGCAATCATCACGGTGCTGCCGCCCCGCTGCCGCAGCCCCCGCAGCACCGCGGCCGGCCGGATCACCGGCGACCCGCAGACCGCAGCCAGGCGACGGGAAAGCCTGCCCCGGGCAGCACGGCCATCCGGCCGCCCATGGCCCTGGCTATCGCCCAGTTCTCGCCGTCCGTGGAGGCACACAGCACCCATATGCCGTCTGGCGACCAGACGCACCCGCCGTAGCTGGTGCCGCTGGCCGGGAATTCGCTGGCCGCGCCGCGCCGCCCGATCGTCCAGATCCGCAGCTCAGAGCCCGTGCTGCCGCCGGTGCTGCGGTACGCGAGCGACGCGCCGGACGGCGACCAGGCGACAGCGCCCAACGCGCCGGACGAGACCGGGACGCGGCCGACCAGCCGGCCGGCCCGGCTGAGCACCACGATCCCGGCGGCTGAGCCACCCGCCGCGGACCGGACGGTCACCGCGACCTGGGTTCCCGACGGGCTGGGGTACGGCACGAGCACCACCGGGGCACTGCTGGGCTGCCCGATGTCCTGGTTGAGCACACCCGCCGTAGCCAGTGACACCGGCGCCCGCCCCGCGTCGCGCAGCACGATTCCTGAATCCGCATTGGCTTGCAGGACCGCGGCCGACGGCCGTGTCGGCGCGGCTACCGAGGTGAAAACCCCGAGAGCCAGCGGGTCGGCGGCCACCTGGTCCCCGACGCCCAGCGAGACCGGGCGGCCGGTGGCGAGCGGGACCACCGAGATGGGAATGCTTGACGACAGCGCCGGGTCCCCGTAGTCCGCCAGCATGACGAGCGCCCGCTCGTGATCTGCGAAGGAATCGGGCCACGCGGTGGCCGTGAGGCTGCTGAGGATGACTTTCGTGTGCTCGAAGGCAAGCGCTGGACCGTCCCTGACGATGATCACCTGGCCGTTGAACAAGGACAGGTACCGGTGGTCCGGCGAGGCCGTGACCATCTGGCCCACCTTCCCCAGCGAGTTCAGCGGCGTCCGGTGGCGGCCGTCCGGATCCGACAGGGCGAGATCGCCGACGACCGTGACGCTGAGGATCCGGCCGCCAGCGTGACCGGCCAGGACAGCCCCGTTCCCGGCCGTGGCCGGCCTGCCCGCCGCCGGGGAGAACGGCCACAGCCACACTGCCGCCACCACCACGACCGCCAGCACTCCCGCGGCTGCCGGAAGAAGCAGCCGCCGCCACCACGGCCGGGGCGGCGGCTCCGGGTCGAGCGCGGGGAATGGCCGCCGCGCCACCTCGGCATGTTCGGAACCTGGCACCCTGTCACGATAGGGCCGTGCGGGTCACAGCGGCATCAACCTCACAGCGTGATGGTGTAACTCTCAGCCGCCGCCCGGCGCCCACCGCCCGCCGCGCAGCCCCGGGCCGCGAGGGCCGGGCCTTATCCTGCGGCCATGCGCATCTTCCAGGTTGATGCCTTCACCGACACCGCGTTCAGCGGCAATCCCGCAGCCGTGTGCCTGCTGACCGGCCCGGCCGGGCCGGCCTGGATGCAGCAGGTCGCCGGGGAGGTCAACCTGCCCATGACGGCCTTCCTCGCACCCCGGGCCGACGGCTTCGCCGTGCGCTGGTTCACGCCGGCCGCGGAGGTCATCCTCTGCGGCCACGCCACGCTCGCCAGCGCGCACGTGCTGGTCGAGCAGGGCCTGGCCGCAGAGGATGCGCCGATCCGCTTCGAGTCGGCGAGCGGCCCGCTGATCGCGGGCCGGGACGGCGGCATGATCACGCTGGACTTCCCGGCCCGGCCGGTTACCGCGGCGCCGCCCCCGCCGGGCCTGCTCACCGCGCTTGGCGTCGGCCGCCCGGCCTGGACCGGCCAGGCCACGGAGGACTTTTTCGTCGTGCTGGACCGCGAGGAGCAGGTCCGCGAGCTTGACCCGGACCTGACCAGCCTGGCCGCGATCGATACCCGGGGCGCGATCGTCACGGCTCCCGCGACACGGCCCGGTGCGGACTTCGTGTCCCGGTTCTTCGCGCCCGCCATCGGGGTGCCTGAGGACCCGGTGACCGGGTCGGCGCACTGCACGCTCGCCCAGTACTGGGGGGATCGCCTCGGGCGGCGGGAGCTGACCGGGTACCAGGCCTCGCCGCGCGGCGGCACGGTCCGGGTGCGCTGGCACGGGGACCGCGTCACGCTGGCCGGCCAGGCCGTGACGGTGTCCTCCGGCACGCTGGACGATGCGGCCCTCCCCCGCCCGGCCGCCAACAGTGGACGCTAAGCGCTGCCGCCTCAGCAGATCCAGCCCGCACACCGGGCGCCAGCAGCCGACTAGCGGCCCATTGCGTAGCCCTGCATGCCCCGGGCGTTCGCGGCCGCGTACAGGAACCCCCCGTCCCGGGCGACGGCGCTGACCCGGCCCAGCGACCACGGTGGCCGGACCACCACCTCGTGTCCCCTGGCCCGCAGCCCCGCGATCACCTGCGCCCCCATCCGCTCCTCCACGTCAACCACCCGGGGCCAGGCCTCGCGCGGGTAGAACGACGAGGGGAACGCGCTGGTATGGAACGCGGGCGCGTCGATCGCTTCCTGCAGGTTCATCCCGAAAAGCACGTGATTGAGGAAGAAGGCCAGTGGCCACTGGTCCTGCTGGTCCCCACCGGGCGTGCCGAACGCCAGGTACGGCTGACCGTCGCGCAGCGCCAGGCTCGGCGACAGCGTGGTCCGCGGTCGCTTGCCCGGCGCGAGCGTGTTGGGCAGGCCCGGGGTGAGGGTGAACATCTGCGCCCGGGTACCCAGGCAGAATCCGAGCCCGGGGATGACGGGTGAACTCTGCAGCCAGCCGCCACTGGGTGTCGCGGCCACCATGTTGCCGAACCGGTCGGCGACATCCAGGTGGCAAGTGTCACCTGGGTTGCGCCGTCCGCTCCCGCTGCCCGCCGGGGGGCGCGCCCACCCGGTGCCTGCCCCGCTGCCGGTGAGAGTCGGCTCCCCGGTGCCGCCGCCGGCTGGCGCCCGCACCTCCCCGGTCGCGTACCCGGGCAGCCGGGGCGTCATCCCGCCCGGCGCACCGGGGATGAGCTCCCCGGACGCGGCCTCCCCGACCAGCGCCCGGCGCTGCGCCGCGTACTCCGCCGACAGCAGCGCCTCGACCGGCACCGCACCGAACCGGGGATCCCCGTACCAGGCCTCACGGTCGGCGAAAGCCAGCTTCGCGCATTCGACCACGGTGTGGATGAACTCGGCGCTGCCCGGCTCCATCGCATCGACGCCGGAGCCGCGCAGCAGCGCGAGTTGCTGCAGGAACACCGGGCCCTGACCCCATGGCCCCGTCTTGCACACCGTCAGCCCGGCGTAGTCGAAGGTGACCGGTGCCTCGGCCGACGCCCGCCAGCCGGCCAGGTCCGACCCGGTGAGCAGCGCGCGGTGCCGCTCCCCCGTGACGTCCATCACCTCGGCCCGCTCGGTGTAGGCGGTGATCGCCTCCGCCACGAACCCCTCGTAGAAGGCCCGCCTGGCGGCCTCGATCTGGCCGTCCCTGGTCCGGCCCGATGCCTCGGCCTCGTCAAGGATCCGCTGGTAAGCAGCGGCAAGCGGGCGATTGGCAAAACGGGAACCTGGGCTGGGCACCCCGTCAGCAAGATAGATCTCCGCCGAGGTCGGCCAGTGATCACGCAGCAAGCCGGCCACCGAGGCGATGCCGGCGCTGGCGTCGGCCGACATCGGGTAGCCGTCGCGCGCGTAGCCGATCGCGTACTGCATCACGTCCCGGAGGCTGAGCCGGCCGTGCTGCTGCAACAGCAGCAGCCAGGTCCCGAAGGCGGCCGGCACGCACGGCGCGAGCAGCCCGTCACCGGGTACCAGGTCCAGGCCGAGCGCGCCGAACGCCGCCAGGGTGGCGCCCTGCGGCGCGGGCCCCTGGCCGTCGAGGACAAAGACCTCCGCCTGCGCGGCGTCGTAGCCGATCACGGGGACTTCCCCGGCGGGCCCGCTCATGTGCGGCTCTACCACTTGGAGCACCAGCCCGGCGGCGACGGCGGCGTCGAACGCGGTGCCGCCCTGCTCCAGCACGGCCATGCCCGCGGCCGACGCGAGCCAGTGCGTGGACGCCACCATGCCGAAGCTGCCCGCGAGTTGCGGCCGGGTGGTGAATGACGTTCCCTGCGGCATCATGCGCACTCCTTGGCGGTGACAACGACGCGGCGGCCCGGCCGGGCAGTTCCGACGTTACCGTGCGCGGTCATGCGGAAACTGGGCACAACCGGCGGGCCCTTCCGCCAGTCGTAATAGGTGTGTACCAGGACGGTCCCGGTACGCATCAAAGGGGTCACCATGAGACCATCAGCCCGCACTATCCGACGTAGCATCGCGGCTTCAGCAGCCGCCTGCGCGGCGGCTCTCGGCGTCACCGCGGCCCTGGCCGGCAGCGCCACCGCGGCCAGTTCGCAGGTCGCCCCGGAATGCAAGGCTGCCGCGCTCCAGGTCTGGATCGGCCTGCCCGCCGACCACGCCGCCGGCCACGCGTACTACCCGATGGAATTTACCAACGTCTCGCGAAGCACCTGTGACCTGTACGGGTACCCAGGGGTGTCCGCGATCCACAACAATCGCCAGGCCGGCAGCGCAGCGGTCCGTGACCCGGCCGTGCCGCGGCGGACCGTGCGGCTGGTGCCCGCCGCGACGGCCAGCGCCACTTTGGTGATCACCAACGTGGCCGTCTTCAGCCCGGCCAGCTGCCATCCGGTCACCGCGGGTGAGCTGCGGATCTACCCACCAGACCAGCGCCAGGCGGACTTCCTCGAATTCAGCTTCCCGGCCTGCGCCAAGGCGGGCTCCAGGTACCTGGCGATCCAGGCGATTCACCCGGGGGTCGGCATCCCGGATCATCCATTCCTGGTCGGCAAGTAACTAACACACAGTAGAGACACGATTACTAGAAGTAGCAACCACGGCGCCTGGGAGCGCGTCGTAAGAGTCGTAGGACCAGCCTGGGTCCCAGAGCAGGGACCTCCGCACGATAAGGGGCACCGTCCATGACACCATCGGCCCACCCGGCCCGGCGGCCACTCGCCGCGGCTGCTCTCGTTTGCGGCGTCTTGCTGGTCGCCGCCTGCGGATCCACCGAGAGCACCACCAGTGGGCAGGCGTTGTCGGCGTCCGGGGCGCAGTCGGCCCCGGTCGTGTCCCTTCCGCCCAGTGCGAGCCCGGCCGGCCCCGCCATGCCAAGCGGGACGGCCGGGAACGCGTGCACCTCGTCAGAACTCAAGGTGGCGATCGTTACCGGCAGCGGCGGCGCCGCGGCGGGGAGCACCTACTACCCGCTCAACTTCACCAACACCTCCGGTAGTTCGTGCACTCTCGACGGCTACCCTGGTGTCTCGTTCGTGACCAGCCCGTCCGGCACCCAGATCGGCCGCCCGGCGACCCGGAATCCGGCTGTGCACCCGGCCTCCGTGACCCTGGCACCGGGAGCCACGGCCCACGCCACCCTGCAGGTCGTGGATGCCCAGAACTACAGTGCGTCCGCGTGCAACCCGGTGACCGCGCACTGGCTGCGGGTCTTCGCGCCCAACCAGGCCACCGCGTCGCAGGTCAGCTTCACGGCCCTGGTCTGCTCGGGGAACATGTCGAGCAGCCTGGGCAGCCCGCTGAGCGTTGACGCGATCACGGCGGGCGCGGGCCGGGCCGGGCAAGGACTCTGACCGCGCGGTGATGCTGGCCGGCCAGTGATCCTGGCCGGCCGGTGGGCGGGGCAGGCGGCCCGGTAGCGTCGGGCCATGGACGAACTCTCCCCGCGGCTGCGGGCCGTGTGTGACCTTGAAGTCGCCGAGGTGCGCGAGTACAGCGGACGCCACGAATACGACGGGGCCATCCAGGATCTCTCGCCCGCCGGCGTGCGCACCGGCCTGGCCAGGCTGGCCGCGGCCGCCGCCAGCGGGCCGCAGGATGACCCGCACGATGAGGCGCACCTGGCGGCGTTCGAGAAGCGGGCCCAGGTGGCCTTCGGCGATCTGGAATTGCACCGGCGCAGCCCTTTCCCGCATCTGGACGGCCTCGACCTGGCCTGTTACGACCGTGACTACGCGCCGGCGCACGACCGCGAACTGGCCCGCCGGGCGCATCTGGCCGCGTGGCCGCAGGCGGTCGATGCCGCCGTGGCTTCGCTCGACCAGCTCAGCTCGCCGGTGGCCACCGCACTGCTCGGCGGCATCCGCGGCCTGGCCGCGGGCATCCCGGCTGACGCGCCGGACGACGCGCGCGCGGCCGCGGCCGACGCGCACGCCCGGCTGGCCGCGCACGTGGAGCGCGCCGCCCGCGACGGCGACCCCGATCCTTCGCTGGGCCACGCCGGGCTCACCGCCCTGATGAGCAGCGCCGAGAGCATGCACGTGGATCTCGGCCGGCTCGCGGAGCGGGCTGATGCGGAGCGGGACCGGCTGCTGCGGCTGCTCGCCGCGGACTGCGCCAGGATCGACGCCGGCCGGCCGGCCCTGGAGGTGGCGCGCGAACTGGTCCGCGATCACCCTGGCCCGGACGGCGTCATCGATGCGGCGGCGGACTGGACCCGCCGGGCGATCGAGTTCACCAGGGAACGCGATCTTGTCCCGTATCACGATGGGATCTGCCTGGTCGGGCTGGCGCCGGAGTCACGGCGGTGGGCAATGGCCATGATGTCCAGCGCGGCACCCGGCGAGCCGGAGGGCCCGTCCTGGTACTACATCACGCCGCCTGACCCGTCCTGGCCGGACCGGGAGAGTGAGGAGTGGCTGGAAGTCTTCAGCGCGACCACGCTGCCCGGCATCACCGTGCACGAGGTCGCGCCTGGGCATTTCTCGCACGGCCGTGCCCTCCGGCGGGCGCCGACCCCGCTGCGGCGGACCCTGCACTCGGCGGCCTTCATCGAGGGGTGGGCGCACTACGCCGAGGAACTCTGCGTCGAGGAGGGCTTCTGCGCCGACGATCCCCGGTTCGCCGTGGGCATCTGGCTGGAGGCGCTGGTCCGGGTCACCCGCCTCGCGTGCGCGATCGGGGTGCACACCGCGGGAATGAGTGTTGCGGAGGGCGCGCGCAGGTTCGCCGCGGACACTCACCTGAGCGGATCCGCCGCGCTGTCGGAGGCCAGCCGGGCCACTTTCGACCCCACGTACGGCCGCTACACCTGGGGGAAGCTGGAGATCCTGGACCTGCGTGAGCGGGCTCGCAAGCAGTGGGGTGCGGGCTTCTCGCTGCGCCGGTTCCACACGGCCCTGATGGATCTCGGCTCACCACCGCTCGGCCTGCTCGGCACCGCGCTGGACCGCGGCTGACCGCTGCGGCCCCCGCGGTGCCGTGCTGACCATGATTCGCTGGCGTTATTCAGGGTTGATCCGGCGGGCCGTGTGCGCCATAGTTTGACTGTGTCAACTAAATCATTGACTACGGCAAGGAATGTCCCGGCGGACCAGCCTGTCCGCGGCGAGCGCGTCACGGCGGTGCGCGAGTTCAACCGCTTTTACACGAACGTGCTCGGGCTGCTCCGCGAAGGGCTGCTGGACACGCCCTACTCGCTCACCGAGGCCAGGGTGATCTTCGAACTGGCCCGCCAGGACCAGGCCGAGGCCGGCCTGCTGCGCCGCTCGCTGGACATTGACGCGGGTTACCTGAGCCGGATCCTGGCCAGGTTCGAGGCCGACGCCCTGATCACCCGGCAGCGCGCAGCCTCGGACGGGCGCCGCCAAGTCATCGGCCTGACTGAGTCGGGACGGGAATCGTTCCGGATTCTGGATCGCAGTTCCACTGACCAGATCCGAGCACTGCTGGCCGCGCTCACCGAGGAGGACCAGCGGCGGCTGACGCTTGCGATGGCGGCCATCAGGCAGGCCATCGAGGGATCGCCCCGGCCCGCCGCCTTCGTGCTCCGGCCGCCTGGCCCGGGCGACCTCGGCTGGGTCGTGCAGCGGAACGCGGCGCTGTACACGCAGGAGTACGGATGGGATAGCAGCTACGAGGCGCTGGTTGCCCGGATCGTCGCGGACTACGCCGAGCGCGCCGACCAGGTCAGGGAGGCAGCATGGATCGCCGAACTCGACGGCGAGCCGGCTGGCTGCGTGTTCTGCATGCGCAAGACGGACACGACCGCGCAACTGCGCCTGCTGCTCGTCGAGCCCCGCGCACGGGGCATGGGCCTGGGCCGCCGCCTGGTCGCCGAGTGCCTGGCCTTTGCCCGCCGGGCCGGCTACACCGAGATCGTGCTGTGGACCAACGACGTGCTGCACGCGGCGCGCCGGATCTACCAGGAGGCCGGCTTCGAGCTCACCGGCTCCGCGGAGCACCACAGCTTCGGCCACGACCTGGTCGGCCAGGACTGGCGGCTGCCACTGACCTGACCGGGAGATGTCCGTCAAGGACAGCATCGGGCGGGAGCATCAGTCCGGGCCGCCCGGCACCACGATGCCGGTCTCGTAGGCCAGGATCACCGCCTGCACCCGGTCCCGCAGGCCCAGCTTGGCCAGCAGGTGGCCGATGTGCGTCTTGACGGTCGCCTCGCTGACGAACAGGTCGCCGGCGATCTCCGCGTTGCTGCGCCCCCGGGCCAGCAGCAGCAGGGTGTCCCGTTCCCGGGCGGTGAGCGAGGCCAGCCGTGACGGGGACGGCGACGTCGCGGGTGGCCTGCGGGCGAACGCCTCGATGAGGAGCCGGGTCACCGAGGGTGCGAGCATCCCGTCGCCCGCCGCGGCCGCGCGCACGGCCGCGATCAGGTCGTGCCGCGGCGCGTCCTTCAGCAGGAACCCGCTGGCCCCGGCGCGCAGCGCCGCATAGACATAGTCGTCGAGGTCGAACGTGGTGAGCATGACCACCTTCGGGCCCGGCTCCGCGGCGTTCCCGGTGATCAGCCGGGTGGCCTCCAGCCCGTCCATCCCCGGCATCCGGATGTCCATGAGCACGACATCGGGCCGCTCCGCGGCGACCGCGGCCACAGCCTCGACGCCGTTGGCCGCCTCACCGACCACGGTGATGCCGTCGGCCGCGTCGAGGATCACGCAGAACCCCGCGCGGACCAGTTCCTGGTCGTCGACGACCAGGACCCGGATGGGGTCACTCCCGGTGCCACTCCCCCCGGTGCCACTCCCCCCGGTGGCGTTCACCGCGGCGGGGTTCACAGCGCCGGCAGCCGGGCGGTGACAGCGAACCCGCCGCTGCCCGTGGGCCCGACCGTGAGGTTGCCGCCACAGGAGGCGACCCGTTCCGCGATGCCCGCCAGGCCGAACCCGCCTGACCGCGGCGGCCCCTGGTCGCCCTGGCCGGGCTCGGCGCCGCGGCCCGGCTCGGCGCCGCGGCCGGCCACTGCCGCACCGTTCGCACCCGGCCCGGGGCCGGGTGCCGCGGCGGGCACCGAATCCGTGACGCTGACGGTGACGTATCCCGGTTCGTAGCACAGGGTGACGTCCGCCTGGGATGCGCGGGCGTGCCGGATGGTATTGGTCAGGGCCTCCTGGACGATGCGGTAGGCCGTCAGGTCGACGCCGGGGGCAAGCGGGGTCGGCGCGCCCAGCACGGTGAACTCAACCGGCAGCCCGGTGCCCCGCACCTGGTCCAGGACCGTGCCGAGTTCCGCGAGGGACATGGACGGAGATGTTTCCAGGTGCTCGGCGGGACTGCGCAGGACACCGAGAAGCCGGCGCAATTCGGTGAGCGCCTGACGCGCTGTGGACGCGATGATCTCCACGGACTGTGCTGCCGCAACGGGCCGGCCCGGGAGCAGCGACGTCGCCGCTTCCGCCTGCACGGCCATCAGGCTGACATGGTGAGCCACCACGTCATGCAACTCGCGGGCGATCCGGGTGCGCTCCTGCGCCGCCGCCCGCGCCGCGCCATCGTCCCGCTCCGATTCCGCCCGGGCCGCGCGGTCCTCGATCTCGCGGATGTAGGCGCGCCGCGTCCGGCTCAGCACGGCGGCCATCCACGCGGTGAGGAAGATGAAAGCTGACACGGTGGCGTCGTAGGGCTGGTTGTGGCCGGGGGCGAGCTGGGAGATGGTGGCGCCGATCACTGTCCCGATCAGGACAATCCGCCGCATCACGGGTCCGGAGCGCTCCATGGCGGTGAAGAACGCAATCCAGGGCGCCAGCGGGAACGGCGCATAGCCGAACCCGAGCACGTCATACGTGACGCGCGGGATGGCGACCGCGACAACGATCAAGACTGGCCACGACCGTCGCCAGGTCAGCGGGATGCTCTGCGCCACGATCAGCCCGAGGGCGAGGCCGAACGGATGCAGATGGGAGTGGTACGGCACCAGCGACGCAACGCCCGCGATTGTCAGCGCCAGGGCCAGGGCCAGGTCCTGGACGCGCGGCGGAAGCATCGCAGCCCTGGCCATCAGCCTCTTCACGACCTGATGGTATGGCCCAGGGTGCCTGCGGGGCATCCGCCGGACGGCGGAGCGGGCCGGTCAGACCAGAGGCGGAGCGCGGCCCCGGACCGGGCCCGGTCCTCACCCGCGCGGTGGACGCCGGTAAATCGCTCCGCCGCCCGATGCGGTGACCTGACCGGCTGCCGGAGCATGCACACATGCCGCATAATCTGCCTGCCGAAGGCCCCGCGCCCACCCGCGACCACGCGCCCAGCCCGCCAGTCCGGCCCGTGCCTGAGCCGCCTGACCAGGTCCCGCCGGCCCTGGCCCCGCCGGCCCTGGCCCCGCCTGACCTGGCCCCGCCAGCCCAGGTCCCATCCGCCGAGTCCACGCCCGGTGGCGCCGCACCTGCTGGCGTGACGCCAGCGCGCGACACCCGGCTGGGCGTCGCCGTCATCGCGTCAGCAGCCTTCGCCGTCGAGATGGCGGTGAGCGCCCGCTACGGCTATCACCGCGACGAGCTGTACTTCCTGGCCGCAGGCCAGCATCCGGCGTTCGGTTACGTGGACCAGCCGCCACTCACCCCGCTGCTGGCCCGGGCCGACGCCGCGCTGTTCGGTAATTCGCTCATCGGGCTCCGCCTGCTGCCGGCCCTGGCCCTCAGCGCCCTGGTCCTGCTGACGGCGGCCATGAGCCGGATCCTCGGCGCCGGCCGGGCAGGCCAGCTCATCGCCGCGGTGGCCGCGGCCACCTGCGCCGAGTACCTCGGTGCCATGCACCTGCTCACGACCACCACCCCCGGCTTCGTGTTCTGGGCGCTGCTGCTGTACCTGGTCCTTCGCCTGCTGGACAGCCAGGATCCACGCTGGTGGCTGGCGATCGGCGGCTGCGCGGGAGTCGCCGCAGAGGCCAAGTGGGACATCGGCTTCCTGGTCATCGCGCTGCTGGCCGGTTTCCTCGCCACACCTGCCCGGCACCTGCTGCGGAGCAGGCACCTGCTCATCGGCGCGATTCTGGCGTCGGCGCTCGCCGCGCCGGACGTCATCTGGCAGGCGGCGCACGGATGGCCGAACCTGGACGTGTTCCGCGTCCTGCAGCAGGATGCCGGGCACAACCGGGCCGTCTACTGGATCGCCCAGGTGCTCTTCACCGGCGTGGTGATCACCGCGCTGTGGGTCGCGGGCCTGGTGGGGTCGCTGCGCAGCGACGAGGCCCGCCGGTTCCGGCCCGCCGCGCTCGCCGCCGCCGCCATCATCATGCTGTTCTTCGTCCTCGGCGGTAAGCCCTACTACCCGGGTGGCGCGTTCACGTTCCTGCTCGCCGCCGGGGCGGTCCCGGCCGAGCGGCGGATCGCCCGCCGCCACCCGGAACGAGGGCCGCGCTGGTCCGCCGCTCCCTTGATGATGACGATGATCATCGCCGCCGCGGTCGCGCTGCCCATCGCCATCCCGGTGCTGCCCGCCGCCACGCTGCGCGCGGTCCCGCTCCAGAAGATCAACTATGACCTCGCGGAAACGATCGCGTGGCCGAAGGAGGTGGGCCTGATCGCCCGCGAGTATCACTCGCTCCCGCCCGCGCAGCGCGCCGTGACCACGATCCTGGCCGGCAATTATGGCGAAGCCGGGGCGCTGGACCGGTACGGCCGCGGGTTCGGCCTGCCCCAGGTGTACAGCGGGGCGAACAACTTCTGGTTCTGGGGGCCACCGCCGTCCAGGGACCGCTCCGCTATCGCGCTGAACCTGGATCCGGCCTTCCTCAGCCGCGAGTTCAGCCACGTCAGGAAAGTCGCCACGTTCTACAACGGGCTCGGGGTCAGCGACGACGAGCAGGGCGCCACGGTCTACGTCGTGACTGGGCTGAAGTCCTCCTGGGCTAAGTCCTGGGCCGCGTTCCAGGACTTCTCCTGAGCACGGCCCGCCGCTCTCGTAGCGGTCAGGGCCGGCCCGGCTGCACGGGATGCCCGGCCCCGTCATCGGCGAGGCTCTCGCCGAGATCGACGCGCACTGCGCCGACTCCGGTGGAGCCTGCCCGCGACACTGCTCTGCGCCCTGCTGCTCATCGTGCTGCTCCCCGCGCCCGGCGGTTGACTTCGCATGCACTTGAACTTCTACCGTAGGCCCATGGCCTGATCAGGCGGACAACGCCCGCAGGCGCTCGATCCTGGCGCTCCCGCCACCTCCGGGAGCTATGGTGCGGTCGCGCTGGCCATGACCCGGCGGATCAGGCCGAAGGTTCTCAGCGAGCGCACGCCCTCGTCGTGGAATGACTGCAACGCAGGATCATCGCCGGGATCGATCGCCGTGGCCTCCTCCCACATGGCCAGTTCGCAGGCCCGCCAGCCGGGGCGCTCCCGGACCTCGACATCGCCGAAACCCGCAGCCGTCAATCCCGCGCTTAGGCCGACCCGCCGCAGCCGGGCGGGCACCCTTTCGTCGTCCCGGTCGAACGCCTCCCAGCAGGTCAGGGCCGCCCGCCCACCCGGTGCGAGAACCCTCAGCACCTCGGCGTAGGCGGCGTCCGGCTGCTCGGCGAACTGGATGGCGTCGACACAGAGCACGGCGTCGACCGAGCCGGCGCTCAACCCGGTCGCGGCCAGGTCCCCGGTGCGGAAGTCCGCGCTGCGGCCCTGCCGCCGGGCGGACTCGTGGGCCTGGCGCACCGCCTCGGCGGAGAAATCGACCCCCACCAGCCCGGCCCCCGTGCGGGCGGCTATCTCCAGGCCATAACCGCCGCGGCCACACGCAAGGTCCAGCAGGAGGTCGGCGGAAGACAGCCGCAGCGCACTGGCGACCTCGTCGATCCCCTCCCAGCCGAGCAGGCTGGTGGACAGCAGGTGCGGCGGCAGTCCCAGATGGCGCCGCATGATCTCGTCCTTGACGGGCGACCCGGCCATGTCGGCGTACCAGCCGTCGAAGTACTGCGCCGAGCGCGGCGCTGGAGGTTCCACCCGCTCAGTATCGCGGCCGATCCCGCAGCCTGGCCCGAATGGCCGTGAGTCCCACGGCTGCGGGCACGCTCGCTGGCCGACCTGGCCCCCGGGCCCGGGTCGGCTGGCCGGCGTGAGAACATCGTGATGCCAGGAAGCCGTTGAGAGTAAGGACCATGCTGGGAACCAGGGCACGCTTCGACCGCCTGCCGACTGTGCGCGCAGCGGCGGCCGCCTGCCTGGTCGTCCTGGCCGCGGCCGGTCTCACCGGGTGCTACGCCAGAGCGGTCGCTGCGACGTCCATCCAGGTCGCCACGGCCTACGTGGCGCAGCCCACGGTTCCTGGCACGACTGTCGCCTACGTCGTCATCCGCAACAATGGCCCGCGCGACCGGCTGATCGCCGCCCGGACCAGCGTCGGCGGGCAGGTGCTGTTCCGCGCCCCGGTCGGCCGGACCTTGACCATGCACACCATCCCCGCGATCAGCATTCCGGCCGACTCGATGACCCGGCTGGTGCCTGATGGCCTGCACATGCTGATCACGGGGGCCGGGCCGATGCACGGCGGCAAGGACATCACGATCACGCTCATCTTCGCCCACGCCGGGCCGATGTCCGTGGTGGCCCAGGTCACGAACCCAGAGACCGGCGGCAGCAGCTACTTCCTCAACTAGCGATCGAGTCCACCTGCCTGGCTGTCGCCGTCGAGACGGTCATGGGGCCTGCGTGCTGAGCCGGGTCGGCTTAGGCGCAGCAGCGGTCCGATCGTGATAGCGATGGACGGCAATACCCAGTCGCGGTGGCCCGTCGATGACGATGACGGGAAAGGCGAAGGATGCGATCAGCTCGATGATGGTGGCGGCGGTGCTCCTCCTCGGGTTCGATACCAGGCGATCGTGTCGGTGATCGCGGTGGCGAGCGGGGTGGCCGCAGTTCCGAAGGTGGACTGGTATTTGGTGGTGTCAAGAACGAAGGGGTCCTCAAACTCGTAGGCCATTTCGGCCAGCTCACGCATCAACGGGTTGGCGAGCCCGAGAACTCGCATAACGATCTTGGGTACGTTGCGGATCCCGACGGGGTGGCCTACCTCGCCGGCGACAAGGTGGAGAAGCGCGCGGGTGCTCACCGTTTCCGGGCCAGGCAGGTGCCATACCTGGCCGACGGCCCGCTCGTCGGTGCCGAGGGTGGCCAAGCCGGCCGCGATGTCGGGAACGTAGCTGTAGGTGTGCGGCAGGTCAGGGTCGCCGATGAAATCGGCGCGCTTGCCGGCCACGGCGTTGCCGAAAACCCGCTCACCGAGGGTGGATTCCGTGACGCCCGCACCAAAGAAATCCGATGCACGCCCGATGGCGATACGGACCCGGCCTGCCTCCGCGGCGGCCAGCAGTTCTGCGGTCATCGCCGCCCGGGTCCGGCCCTTGGATGTCGTGGCCGCGAGGCGGAGATCCTCGGTCATCGGCTTGCCGCCGGTCGGCCCATAGGCATAGATGTTCTCCAGGGTCACCAAGAGGGCGCCGGTACGTTCGGCCGCGGTCAGTACGCCCCGCTGCAGTGGCGGGAACAGTTCTGGCCACTGGGTGTACGGGGCATTGAGACATTGGTAGATCACTGATGCGCCTTTGGCCGCGTCGGTAGCAGCTTCGCCGTCGGTCGCGTCGACGGCGCGCCAACCGACACCGGCCGCGAGGGCCGCCGGCCGACGGCGTGACAGGGTCCGGACGGCGACACCCAGCCCGGCCAACCGGGCCGCGAGGGCACGGCCCACTTGCCCGGCGCCGAACACGACGTGCAGGGTGCCCTCACTCATAGGTGCCTGTCCCCGGGTTCGAGGGCCTGAACGTGGCAGCAGCGGAGGTCAAGATCATCAGCGATGACGAGCCCGCTCCTGGCCGTAGATCAAGCACCGACGTGCTGTTCCCATCGTCGCTTCTCCTGTTGGTTCTCGGCAGCCCCGCATGGCGGGAGCCGGATCTCTCCCCATGGGACCACCCTGAAGCGGCATGCGGCCAGGGTCAGAAGGCCTTTCCAGCCCGAAAAGACCTGCTGCCGGTCAAAATTCTCGCGGGCCGCGGTACAAGCTGTTCCGAGTCGGCCGGGTTCCTTCCAGGGCTCGCGCGTCCCGTGTGCTTGCCGCAGCAAGACTCACCGGCACGGCCCGTGCGTCCTGCGGGTTTGCCTCGGGCAAATTCGCGACATAACGTGTTCTGAGAACACTCCCTATCGCGGCCCGGAGGATCACATGGCGAACCAGGGCGACGCGCGCGTCATTGACGCCGACCGTGACGCGGCAGCCGGCAGGCTGCGCGCGCACTTCGCGGCGGGCAGGCTCACGCTGGCGGAGTTCCAGGACCGGCTCGACGCGGCATTCGCCGCGACCACCCGCCGCGACCTGAGCCGGGTCACTGCGGATCTGCCGCACGACGGCATCGTGCCAGGTCCGGATGGCCGGGCGGCTTCCGCCGGACGCGGGTGGTCGCAGACGGCCCGGCCGCGCGTTCGGCCGTATCGCCGACGCCGGCTGCGGCTGCGGGCCCGGCTGCTGCTGACCGCCGCGGCGATGACCGCACTCTGGCTGCTGGTCGGCTTCTCCCTGCCGCACAACGGGCTGCTGATCGCCGCGTTCCTCATCATGACCGGCCTGGTGGGACTGATGGCCGGCCTCGTCGTCGGGCTGATCCTGCTGGCCCGCCGGGCCTGGCGGCGTGCTGCCTGGCTGGAGGGCCTGCCCGTGCTCGCTGGCGCGCCCTGGCTTGGCCGCGCGGTGTGGGCGGGCCGCGCCGTGTGGGTGGGCCGGGATGCCTGGCGCGCGGGAGACCGGTTCCACCCCGCCTACGACGCGAGCGGCGATTACCCGCGCGGACCCTGGCCAGCAGGCCACCGCTGACGCCCGCCGCGCCACTGACGCCCGCTGCGCCACTGACGCCCGCGCGCCCCGTGGCACCCCGCCGTCCCGTGGCACCCGGCCGATGACCTCGCCGCGCGGATGACACCGCTGCGCCGCTGACATCCGCGACGCGGGCCAGTTCAGGAACGGACTGCAGCCCGCAGCGGGACCACCAGGTAGCGGAACGGCGGGACGCCGGTCCTGCCGTCGTCGCCACTCTCGCCGCCCTGCACCCAGGTGATCAGGGCCGGCTTGGCCGGGCTGGTGAACTCCAGCCGGAGCAGCCCCGGATCGGCTGACGGTCCCGCACCGCTGGCCGCGCCTCCGTCACCGCTGCCGTCACTGTCCCCGCCGCCATGGCCATCTTCAGGGTCACCCCGGACTTCCGGCGCGTGGTGCGGGTGGCCCGGCGCCGCCGCGGCGGCCAGTCCGTCGAGCAGGTAGTGCGGGTTGAAGGAGATGACCGGCTGATCGCCGTGGAACTCAGCGGGCACGGTCTCCACGGCGCGGGCCCGGCCCTCGGTCTGCGCCTCGACGACCACCTGGCCGGCACCGAACGCAAGCCGGACCGGGCTGGTCCGGTCCGCGACGAGGGACACGCGCCGGACCGCCTCGGTGAGCGGCCCGGCCGGCACATCGGCCCGGCAGCCGAACTCGGTGGGGAAACGGGAACGGTACCTGATGAACTCGCCGCCGATCAGCCGGGCTGTCAGCCGGCGGCCGCCTATTCCGAAGCTGATCATTCCCTCGGCCGGCCGCGGCTCCCGGCCTGGTCCCGGTCCGGCCGCAGCTCGCTGATCGGCGTCGGCTTCCCCGCTCCCGGCGCCGGGTACCCCGGCCGCGGTCTCGAACGCGATCGACACCGGCCATCCCGGCGCCATGGTCCGGGCCGCGTCGGCCAGTGTCCGTGCCGGGACCAGGGCAACCGCGCGCAGGCCCGCGCTCACCGGCTGCCAGCTCATCTCCCGGACGGCAAGCCGGTACCGGTCCGTGGCGGCGAGGGTCATCATCTCGCCGTCGATGTCCAGGCAGATGCCGGTGAGCATGGGCAGCGTGTCATCACGGCTCGCCGCGGGCAGCACCTGGCCGATGGCCGTGGCCAGGTCACCGCCGTCGATGGTGCCGGCCAAGGCCGGCGGTTCCGGGATCGCCGGATACTCCTCGCTGGGCAGTTGGACCACGGTGAACTCGGCGCTCCCGCAGGTCAGGTTGACCACGTCGCCGTCGGCGGCGAAGTCGACGGCCAGCGCGGGCAGGCTGCGGGTGATCTCGGCGAGCAGGCGGCCGGGAACCAGTACCGATCCGGCCTCCGCGACGTCAGCGTCGAGATGCGCCGTCGCCGACACCTCGTAGTCGAAGCAGGACAGGGTCAGCCCGGCGCCGGCCTCCAGCCGCAGGCCGGACAGGACGGGCACCACCGGACGTGACGGCAGGGCGCGTGCCACCCATGCGAGAGCGTCCGCCAGGGCGTCCCGCTCGACCCGGAACTTCATGCCACCGCCTCCGACCCCGTGACCGCCGACCGCAGCCACCACCCGATCCTGGCACGGCCGGCTGACAATCCGAAGGGGCGCTGGCCGAGGGCCGGTCCCCCGGGCCGGCCGCCGCGACCGGGCCGCCTGGGCGTGTCCCGCTCAAGATCTGCGGGACACGCCGCACGGGAGTTCCAGGTGCGCTGGCCCGGAACCCCCGCGCAGCGACGTCAGGCGAGGCCAGGAGGGGCGGATGCGAGGGTGGACTCGATCGCCGCGGCGAGCGCCCGCGCCGACTCCGCGGTCAGTTCGACCGCGACCCGCGCCGCGGGACCCTGCCCCGGGTTACGGAAGTCGATGTTGAGCGTGTGCTCCGCCGCCGCGTGCACCGGGTGATCGAAGTAGACCGTGGCCTCACTGAGCGCGAACCACCCGGCCGCGCCCTTGCCGCTTCCGTCGACCTCAACCTTTTCGGTCAGATACGTGCACATGAGCCAGCCTCCGTTCAGCTCGCCAGGTAGCGGCCGTAGAAGTCCCAGATTTTCGCCCAGCCGTCCTTCGCGGCCTCCGGCCGGTAGGCGGGCCGGTCCACGGCGAAGAACGCGTGCCCGGCACCTTCGTAGCTGTGGAACTCGAACGGCTTGCCTGCCGCGGCGAGCGCCTTCTCCAGCTCGGCGACCTGATCCGGCGAGGGGTGCTGATCATCGGCGCCGAACAGGCCGAGCAACGGGCAGGACAGGTCCTTGGCCAGGTGCACGATCGGGCCGACCTTGAGCGGCATGCCCTCCGGCGGCGTCCCGACGATGAAGGCGCCGTAACAATCCACGGCCGCGTCCAGTGGCAGGCTGCACGCCGCCAGGAACGACTGGCGCCCGCCGGAGCAGTACCCGATCGTGCCGGCCTTGCCGTTGGAGGTGGGCTGCGCCCGCAGGAACGTGACCGCCCCGAGAACATCCCCGACCAGGCGCTCGTCGGGCACGCCCCCCAGGGCCCGCGCCGCGGCCGCGGCGTCGTCCGGGCTCGCGCCAGGCGCCTCGCGGGTGTACAGGTTCGGGCAGATGGCGGTGTAGCCGTGCGCGGCGAACTTGCGGGTGATCTCCTTCGTTCCCTCGTCGTAGCCGGGCATGTGGTGGATCACCACCACACTGCCGAACGGCCCAGGGCCGAGCGGGCGAGCGAGGTACGCCTCGATCTGGTCCCCGCCGTGCCCGTTGATGCTGATGGTCTCGGCCATCATCGCGTCATACATCCGTGTCCTCTTCCTCTGCGGTTGGCCGACCCTGTTGTTGGCTGGCCCTGCGCTGCTCGCTGCGGCGCCGGCGCTCTGCCCAGTCGCCGTAGCCCTGGGATATCACCTGTGCCCAAGCGCCGGGGCGACGACCCCCGGTGAGAGACTCCCTCCATGACGTACCTCGCCGCGCAGGATCGCTATGCGCAGATGCCGTACCGCCGCTGCGGCCGGAGCGGACTGGACCTCCCCGAGGTTTCGCTCGGGCTCTGGCAGAACTTCGGCCATGACCGGCCCATCGACACCCAGCGGGCCATCCTCAGGCGCGCCTTCGATCTGGGGGTCACGCACTTCGACCTGGCCAACAACTACGGCCCGCCGTACGGCTCCGCCGAGGTCAACTTCGGCCGGCTGCTCCGCGAGGATCTGCGTCCTTACCGCGATGAGCTGGTCATCTCGACCAAGGCGGGCTATGACATGTGGCCCGGCCCCTACGGCGACCGCGGGTCACGCAAGTACCTGCTGGCCAGCCTGGACCAGTCGCTGGCCCGGATGGGCCTGGACTACGTGGACATCTTCTACAGTCACCGGGCCGACCCGGACACGCCGCTGGAGGAGACGATGGGCGCCCTGGCGACCGCGGTCACCTCAGGTAAGGCGCTGTACGCCGGGATCTCGTCGTACTCAGCGCAGCGGACCGAGCAGGCCGCGGCGATCCTCCGGGAGATGGGCGTCCCGCTGCTGATCCACCAGCCGTCCTACTCGATGCTCAACCGGTGGATCGAGGAGGACCTGCTGGATACGCTCGGCCGCGAGGGCGTCGGCTGCATAGCCTTCTCCCCGCTCGCCCAGGGCGTGCTGACCGGCAAGTACCTGACCGGCATCCCCGAGGGATCCCGGGCCACCCTGGGTGGCTCGCTGACCCAAGACCAAATTACCGAACGCACACTCGCCCACGTCCGCGCCCTCAACGACATCGCGCTGCAGCGCGGCCAGTCGCTGGCCCAGCTCGCGCTGAGCTGGGCGCTCCGCGATGACCGGGTCACCTCGGTGCTGATCGGCGCGAGCAGCGTGGCGCAACTGGAGGAGAACCTCGCGGCGGCCGGCCGGGCCCAGTTCACCGAAGAGGAACTGTCCGCCATCGACGGCCACGCGGTCGAGGCAGGCATCAACATCTGGGCCGCCTCCAGCGCCCACTGACCTGCCGCATGCCATCTCCGCGCGGTCGCCCAGCGCACGCGCGAGATCCTGGATCAAGGCAGGGTTGTGAGGTAGCCGATGGACGTGCTCAGCTTGCCGGATCCGTCGTGAGCCACCCCGGCGTGGCAACCAGCAGGCTCGATGGCGGCCGCATCGAGGACATGGCGAGGCTCGCCCGGCGGGCCGCCGGGCGGTACGGCATCTCGCCCGGCTGCCGTCTGCGGCAATACCCGCTGACGGAGAATTGGACGTTCCGGATCGAGCCGCCATCGGGTGACCCGGTCGTGCTGCGCATCTACCGCCCCGGCGGGCGGCCTCCGGCTGAGATCTCCTCGGAACTCGCCTGGATGTCGGCGATCCGGGCGGACGAGCAGGAACCGCTGCTACCGGCCATCATCCCGGCGCTCGATGGCTGCCAGCTGGTCGAGATCGTCCGCGATCCACCACTGGAGCGGTGCTTTTGCGTCATGTTCGACTGTGTTCCCGGCAGCGAGCCTGCCGCTGACGAGCTCGCCGCATGGTTCCCGAGGCTCGGCGCCATCACGGCCCGGCTGCACCGGCAGGCTCGCGCCTGGACCCCGCCGTCCTGGTTCCAGCGACCGCGCTGGGACGTGGCCACCACACTCGGCGAGCGCCCGCACTGGGGACCTTGGCACGCGAGCGTGACCGACGCCGCCGAGCGCCGTCAGCTACAGCACCTGGCCGACGTCGTCACCGGCCGGCTGGCACGGTTCGGCACCGGGTCCGCCCGGTTCGGGCTCGTGCACGCTGACTTGCGCCTGGCTAACCTGCTGGTACACCGGGACAGCGTGGCCGTGATCGACTTCGACGACTGCGGTTTCAGCTGGTACCTGTACGACCTGGCCTGCGCGCTGACCTTCAACGAGGGACGCGCCGACGTTGACGATCTGGTCGCCGCGTGGGTCCAGGGATACCGGCAGGTCGAGCCGCTGTCCCGCGACGACGAGGCGGAAATTGCGACGTTCCTCATGCTGCGGCGGCTGATGCTGAGCGCCTACATCGGCCTGCGACCCGACACCGAGCTGGCGGCGGAACTCCACCAGGCCCGGTTCTCGTCGGAGACCTGCCAGATCGCCGAGCCGTACCTGAAGCGCTTCAGCTGAGCCGCAGGTTCACCATGCCGGAACCGACCGCGATCCGGGCTGGCTCCCGCGCCCGCTGACCTGCCCTCGGGGGCTAAGGACTGGTAACAAAGTGAGCTGGCGGGTGCAGGGAATGACGGTGTGTCAGTTCTCGTTGGTGCCTGCCGGATAGGGGGTGCGAGGCAGCCGAGACGAAGAGTGCAAGTAAGCCGTGGGAGGTCGAGGACTCGCTGTGGGAGCGGATCGAGCCGCTGCTGCCCGTGGTCGAACGTAACTATCGCCATCCCGGACGTAGGCGTCTGGAGGATCGGCGGGTGCTGTGGGGATCCTGTTCGTCTTATATATGGGGATCCCGTGGCGGTTCCTGCCGCAGGATCTGGGCTTCGGCTCGGGGATGACCTGCTGGCGCAGGTTGCGGGACTGGAACGAGGCCGGGGTCTGGCAGCGCCTGCATGAGGTGCTGCTGGCCGAGCTGCGGGCAGCTGGCATGCTCGACCTCTCCCGCGCCGCCGTCGACTCCTCCCACCTGCGCGCGATGAAGGGCGGGTCGGCGACCGGCCCGTCCCCGGTGGACCGGGGCAAGACCGGCAGCAAGCACCACGTGATCGTCGAGGCCCACGGCATCCCACTGGCCACCACGCTCACCGGCGGCAACCGCAACGACGTCACCCAGCTGATCCCGCTGATCCAGGCCGTCCCGCCGATCCGCGGCAAGCGCGGCCAGCCGCTGCGCCGCCCCACAAGGGTCTACGCCGACCGCGGCTACGACCACGAGCGCTACCGCGACCAGGTCCGCGGGCTGGAGATCACCCCGGTCATCGCCCGGCGAGGCACCGAACACGGCTCCGGCCTCGGGGTGCACCGCTGGGTGGTGGAAGGCGCGCTCGCGTTGCTGCACTGGTTCCGCCGCCTGCGCATCCGCTGGGAGATCCGCGACGACATCCACCAAGCCTTCGTCACCCTCGGCTGCGCCATCATCTGCTGGCGACGCCTCAAAAAATCGCTGTGACCTGGCCCATCATTCGATAGCCGGCCGCCTTTGATGCAGCAACGGCGAAGAGCACAGCGGGAGTGGGCTCAGGTGAGCGGTTGTGTCAGGCGTTGGCGGGATCAGCTGCTCTGGCGGCCTGCTCGATCTTCGCGCAGTGGTTCTCCCAGTAAGCCGCGTCGTATTCCTGCAAGGCCGTGCCCTGCGCGTGGGTCCCGACCGCGCCGTCGAGCTGTTCGCGCAGGATGTCGGCATGTCCGGCGTGCCGGTTGGTCTCGGTGAGAATGTGAACCAGGATGTTGAACAGCTTCACGTCGGGGCGCGGCCACCACGGCACGTGGCCGGGCGCGTCGATGGCGAGCGTGACGATGGTCGCGTCCGCATGTTCCCACGCGCGCCGGTAGAAGCCAATGATCTGCTCGCGGGTCTCGTGCTCGGTGGCCCACAGGTCGGTGCCGCTCGAGGCCTCGTCGTCCCACCGGGGCAGGGGTTCGGGGAACGGGCGGCCGAAGACCTCGCCGAAGTACCTTGCCTCCCAGGTCGCCGAGTGCTTGACCAGGCCGAGGAGGTTGGTTCCGGTGGAGGTCAGCGGGCGGCGGATGTCGTATTCGGAGAGCCCGTCGAGCTTCCAGACCAGCGCCTCGCGTATCCAGCGCAGATCGTCGTGGAGGTACTCTTTCGCGAATTCATCGATCATGCGCCATGAGCCTGCCATGCGCCGTTCGTGGGCTCAACCCGGGTGACCGCCCGCGGCGCCTGGCCGCTGCTCACCAGCGGGCGCCGTTCGGACAGCCACCACTCTCAACGGGACAGATAGCGGTCTCCGTCACAGACCTCACACTTCATTTTGATTCCAGTCCTAAGTGGGCAATGCCCGGCTAGTTACCTTGCTGTCGCCGGGCCGACATCTGGTGCTGGTTGTGACGATCATGACCATTGCCCACAATGGCTTTCATGCTCACACGTCGAACTTTTCTTCAGCTCATGGGCGCTTCGACCGGTGTGGCGATCACCGGCTCGGAGTTCCTTTCCGCCGCAGCGGCCAGCGCCGCTCCCGCGCTCTCCCCGCACGGCTCGAACGGCGTCGAGCACGTGGTGGTGCTCATGATGGAGAACCGGTCCTTCGACCATTTCCTCAGCTGGCTGCCGGGGGCCGATGGCCGTCACGACATGACCTACCTGTCGGCCGATGGCAACGTCTATCCCAATTACCCGCTGGCCCCCGACTTCCAGGGCTGCGGGTACAGCGACCCCGACCACAGCTGGGAAGGCTTCCTGGTCCAGCACAACGGCGGCCGGATGGACGGGTTCCTGCAGCGGCCCACCGCGCCGGCCGCCAACCCCGGGGTCACGCTGGCCGCCGCGAACACCTTCCCGGTCGGCTACTACACGAACCTCGGCCCCGGTCACCGGCCGAAGGCTGTCCCCGACCTCCCGGTCATCGGGGCCCTGGCTCAGCATTACACGGTCCTGGACCGGTACTTCTGCTCGTTTGCCGGTGAGACGTTCCCGAACCGTTTCTACCAGCACGCGGCCCGGACCGACCGGGACCACAACTCGACCACTCTCTCGACGCTGCCCGCCATCTGGGATCACCTGTCGCCCATCCCCAACAACCAGGGCGTTCCCACCGGCGGATACTTCTTCCGGGACGCGCCCTTCCTGGCCCTGTGGGGCACGAAGTACTTCCCGTTCTGGCATCCGTTCGCGGCTGGCGACACCGACGTTCTCGGGATCCCGGTCACTACCCTGCCGTTCCTCGACACCGTGGCCCAGGGGCTGCTGCCCAACGTCAGCTTCATCGACCCGGCTTTCGACGTCGAGGGAAACGGGACCTCAGCCGATGACCATCCGCTGGCCGACATCCGGCTTGGGGAGCGGTTCATCGCCGACACGTACCACGCGCTCGCCACCGCGGGGTACCTGGACAACACGGTGCTCGTGGTCACCTTCGACGAGTGGGGCGGGTTCTTCGACCACGTCCCGCCGCCCCGGGTGACCGATGACACCAACCCAGCGAATGTGGACCACACCGGGGACGCATCGACGCCCACCGACGGCCGGCTGGTGCCCGACTACACGCAACTCGGATTCCGGGTGCCAGCCATCGTGGTGTCCAACCTGGCCTCCGCCCAGGTCGTCCACCATGGCCCGTTCGAGCACACCTCCACGCTGAAGCTGATCGAGTCCACCTTCGGGCTGCCGCCGCTCACCGCCCGGGACGCGCACGCCGAGAATCTCGGCCAGGTTCTTGAGCGGTCACCGCGGCGGCCTGTCCCGGCCGGCGCCATCCCGACCAGCGGCCAGGTCCTGGGGCCGGTCAGCGACGTCGCCGCGATCTGCAGCGCGGACAGCGTCCAGTCGGTCTCGCCAGTCCCGAAGCACGTCGGCCACCGCCCGCCGGGACCCCCGGTCTATCACCAGTCCGGGTCGCCGACGGGCTCCGGGATGGCCGGATTCGGCCGTCAGTACCGGCCGAGCTGACCCAGCGGCCGCGCGCTACGCGCCGGCGCCGTCCTTGAGCACCACACGGAGGCCCTGCTCGTGGAGCCCCTGACCCACTGCGGCGGCACCGTGCGCGACTGTGTCGGGCAGGCGGTAGAACTCATCGAGGATCTGGCGGGCTATCTCGTCGTCAATGACCGAGGCGTCCCACCAGACTTCGCCGCCGCTGGCCGTGACGGTGAAGCTGAAGAACCCGCAGCATGCCTTTTCCCGGCAGGCCAGGTCACGCACCCAGGCTTCAAGACCGTCGTCGGCCCGGAAGCGGAACCTGATACCGGTGCCGGCCCGGTCCCGTCCCACCAGGGACTGCGCGAAGAGGCGCTGGTACTCGGCAATGCGCTCGGCCGGGGTATCGGGGGCGCCGGTCATGTCACACACGACAGGCGGCTGGTCGTTGCGGTGCGGCACGGTTAGCTCCAGTAGGTGCGGGGCGGGGTCGAGTTACCCGGCCGGTCGGCACCACCGTAAAGTCTGGAGTCAGGTCCAGAGTCAAGGGGTTGCGGTGAAAATCGGGCAGCTTGCTTCCGAGTCAGGTGTCAGCATCGACACGGTTCGCTTCTACGAGCGCCGCGGCGTGCTGCCGGCTCCGCCGCGCACGGCGTCGGGGTACCGCAGCTACACCAGTGCGAGCGTGCCGCGGATCCGGCTCGCCCGGCGGCTGCAGAGCCTGGGGCTCACCCTGGATGAGGTCATCAGCGCACTGCACGACAGCGACGAGGGCCACGCTTCCTGCGCGACGCAGCGCTGGCGGCTTGAGGCCGTGCTCGATCGCATCGAGACGAGGATCGCCGAGCTCGCCCGGCTGCGCGGCGAGGTGCAGGAGGTACTCGCCGCGTGCGACTCCGGCTCCTGCACCCTCACCGATCCGGACGGAGGTGATGGCTGCCGGTGAGGCAGGCACCGAGCGGTCCTGGGCCCGAGCCGGGAGGCCGCCGCGTGATGGCGTGCCCCGCCCTAGTTCCCGGTGAATGGCTCGAAGGTGTGGCTGAACTGCCAGGTCGACTGGGAGACCCCGGAGCAACTGTCGCTGCCGCCCGTGCCGGGGCAGCCGCCGTTGTCCCTTTCGAGCGCCCAGAAGGACAGCTCCGCCAGGTGCTTGCGCACCGCCCAGTGCTCAACCGTCGTCGCATCAGCGGTGCTGAAAATCTCGGGCGGCCCGAAGTCGTCGATGCCCACCATCTCGGTGACGCCGATCATGGACCAGAGCTGGTGAGCCGACTTGGCCGGATACAGCTGGTGCAGCGAGTCGTACAGGTGCTGCGCGGCGGTCATCGAGTCGGCCGCCATCTCGTGCGGCTGGTTGTCGTAGTAGTCGAAGGTCATGATGTTGACGATGTCGATCCGGGCATGATCGCTCACCGCGTCCCGCAGGACATTCAGCCCGGTTGAGTCGAGCCCAGCCACGTTGGTCGGCAGGGTGTAGACGAACTGCACCACACGGCCGGTCCTCGCCGCCCAGTCCTCGACCATCTTGATCGCCTTGTTGCGCCGGTCGATGCCAGCCGTGTTCGTCAGCGAGTTGTCCTCGGTGTCGAGGTCGAGGCGGGTCACGTTGTAGGTCGTGATCACCTTCTCGTAGGCGGCGGCGATCAGCGCGACGCTCGGGCAGCTGTCGGCGATCTCGGTGCCGGTGTCGTCAGCGGAGTAGCCGCCGAAGGACGGAATGACGTCACCGCCGGCCGCGCGGATTTTTGCGATGTCGCTGCCGTAGACGGACGGCGCGATCGGGGTGGCCGGGTCACCGTTCCAGTCGATGGTGCACGACCCGGCGGCCGGGGTCTGGATGAAGGCGAGACTCAGGTACCGGGCACCCGATTGCCGCGAGAGTACCGCCGGGCTGTCGGTGCTGTATGCCTCGAAGTACGGCGCGAAGACGTGCGCGGGCAGCGGGGCCCCGGCCGAGGAGCCGGCGGACACGGCGGACGGGGCACCGCCTACGGCGGCCAGCGCGAGCGCGGCGACCGCGAGGAGCGAACGCGACCGGGACATGGAGCCAGCCTTCCCGCGAGGTTCGAGCCGTCCGCACCTGGGCCGGCTGGCTGCTGCGCTGCGGGCAGGTGCGGACAGGCGTCCTGGATTAATAATTAAGAAAGTTTCCTGTTAAAGAGGGAAGTTAGACGTGCCCCGGCCGCCCTGTCAAGAGGCCTACCGCCAGCTCCCCGGTCGGCGGGATGGTCGGGCCATCATCGAGCTGATCCGTCGCTAGGCCGGCCTGATGCCCTGCGGGAAGCGGAACACCTGGTGCGGATCGTAGCTGGCCTTGATGGCCGCCAGCCTCGGGTAGTTGGCGCCGTAATAGGCCTGCTGCCAGTCGCTCAGCTCCGGGTCCAGGTAGTTCTGGTAGGCCTGCCCGCTGGCATACGGGTGCAGGGAGGAGTAGAAGGTGCGCAGCCATGCGCGCTGGCTCGCCACCGCGCCGTCCGGCGCGCCCCAGCGCCAGCTGGTCGAGTACTGAGCCAGGAACAGGGCATCCCGGTGCACAAAGGCGGTGGCCGCGGGGTGGACCCGGTTAACCGCGCCGCCGAGCGCGTCGAACGCGATCGCCCCCACCCCGCTGGCCGCGCCGGGCACCGCCCGCACCTGCTCGATCCCGCTGACCAGCGTCTGGATGGCGGCCGAAGGCAGCCGCCTGGTGAAGAAGTCAGATTTGGCGTATGAGGGCTCGCGGGCGAGCTGGCCGTCCGCGGTCTGGGTGGGCAGATGGCACTGGGAGACGCTCAGGTCCGCGCAGCCGGCCTCCACCATCATCGCGTTCTGGTACGAGCTCTCTGCTACATAAGGGCTGGCCGGGGCGGAGCCGACCGCCGCATACAGCGCGCTCAGCAGGCCCTGCGCCCCGCTGATACTGCCCAGGTAGGTGCCACCGACCTGCACGGTGGGCAGCGGGCCGTGTGGCTTGGCGATCAAGTGCAGGTTGGACCAGAGCGCGTCCGGCGTGGACGGCACCCAGGATTGCCACCCCTCGACCACCCGGGCCGCCTGTGACCACGGCCAGGACAGGAAGAAGATGACCAGGCTCGACAGCTGCCTGGTGCGGAAGGTGAACGAGGTAGCCACGCCGAAGTTGCCACCTCCGCCACCGCGGCAGGCCCACAGCAGGTCGCTGTTCCGCTGGGCGTCGCAATTGCGGATGGCGCCGTCCGCGGTGACGATCTGCACCGCTTCCAGGTGATCACTGGTCAGCCCGTACTGGCGGGACAGCACCCCGACGCCGCCGCCGAGGGTGAGGCCGGCCACCCCCACTGTGGGGCACGACCCCCCGGGCACGGCCAGGCCGCGGGCGGCGAGGCCGTTGTAGAAGTCGACGAGGCGGGTCCCGGTGCCGACCTGAACGGTGCCGCCCCCGGCGCCGGCCCGGAACGAGGTCATCCGGGTGACGTCGATGATCAGGCCGGTGCTGCTGGACCAGCCCCCGTAGCTGTGCCCGCCCGATCGTGCCGCGACCGGCAGGCCGAACCTGCGGACGAACGCCAGGCAGGCGCTGACGTCCTGGGCGTTCCCGCAGTAGGCGATCCCGGCCGGCTCGATGGCGTCGAACCGCGGATCGAACAGCTCCCGGGCCGCCGGGTACCGGCCCTGGCCCGGACGGACCAGCGTCTTCGTGGACAGGCTGCGGCGGAGTGCCTGCCAGTCAGCCGGCCCGGCGGCGGGGCTGGCGCCGTCCGCCACGCAGGGCGACGGGGCGCATGGCGCGGCCGTGCCGCTGGCCTGGCCAGTAGCGGCGGCGCTGGCCGAACGGCCCGGCTGGCTGGCTCCGGGCCCTGAGCAGGAGACCGCCGCTCCGGCGGCCGCCATTCCGGCCAGCGCCAGGAAAGCCCGCCGTCCGGGCCTGCCGGAGCCACTCTCGTCGGCCGGCCCCGGATCGCCGGGCCCGGCATCGCTCTTCACACATGTTCAGACGCCGTACTGGCCTCGTTGGTTGTGCGCCGGACGGCCGGCCAGGTTGCGCCGCCTGACCAGCCACGCCTTCCCGGAAAGAATTTGACCTACTCAACTAGTCATGCTTATAGTTGAGCTACTCAACTGTTGAGCAGGTACACCGATGGCTGCAGGCCCGCGAAAACGGGAGGCCGGGAGGAGGACGGAGTGGACACACGATCCGACGAAGACCGGCTCGATCTCGATGTGCTCGATGCCGTCGCCGGGCTGATCGCCGAACTCCTGGCCCTGGGCGAGCGGGTCGCCCAGACCTTCGAGGTACCTGCCTTCTTCATGAAGGCCGTGCACATGCTCGATGGCCCGCTGGCCATGAAGGAACTCGGCCGGCGGATGCACTGTGACCCGTCGTTCGTCACGGGCATCGCAGACATGCTGGAGAAGCGAGGGCTGGCCGCCCGGGAAAGCGATCCTGGCGACCGCCGGGTAAAGAGGCTCGTGCTTACCCCCGCTGGCCAGGAACTCAAGCAGCGGATGGAGCAGGAAGTTCTGGCCCGGGCACCATGGCGCTCAGCCCTCAGCACGGATGAACGTCGCTGCCTGCTCACGCTGATCCACAAGATGGCCCCGCCGGTGCGGACCGCCTGCGGCACGCCGTACTCTGAAGAGGAGGTGAGCGGGCTCCTGGGCACCGCTCCGCAGGCTGGCTGATCCCTTCGCCGCCGGCAGCGCCGCAATGCGGCGGCCAACGCCGGGCCGTCCGAGCAGTGGTGTTTCCCCCCAACAAGCTTCCGTACGCGGCACAACAGGCCGCGGCGAAGAATTCACACGCGCTTCAGCAAGGAGACGTCATGTCCACCGCACCGCCCGTGACCGGGCGCGCCACGCCAGGCGCCACGGCTGCAGGCCCAGCACGCCACCTCGGCCTGGCTCTCGTGGTGATCGCCACGGCCCAGCTCATGGTCGTGCTTGACGCGACGATCGTGAACGTCGCGCTACCCGACATCCAGCACGCGCTCGGCTTCTCCGGCTCCGGCCTGGAGTGGGTCGTCAACGCCTACGCGCTCACCTTCGGCGGCCTGCTGCTGCTCGGCGGGCGGGCCGGGGACATTCTCGGGCGCCGGCGGGTATTCATCGCCGGGATCATCCTGTTCTCCCTGGCTTCGCTGCTCGGCGGATTCGCCAACTCGGAGTCCTGGCTGCTGGCGGCCCGTGCGGTGCAGGGCGTCGGCGGCGCGATCATCGCGCCGACCGCATTGTCCCTGGTCACCACCACCTTCCCGGAGGGCCCGCCGCGTAACCGGGCGATGGGTGTCTACGCCGCGATGAGCATCGGCGGCGCCGCGGTCGGCCTGATCGCGGGCGGCCTGCTGACCACCTACCTGTCCTGGCGCTGGGTGCTGTTCGTCAACGTCCCGATCGGGGCAGCGGTCGCCCTGCTGGCCCCGCGGGCGATCAGCGGCGAGTCGCAGCGCAACAGCGGCCGGTTCGACCTGCCGGGCGCGATCACCAGCACCCTCGGCCTGGCTGCCCTGGTCTACGGCCTGACCAGTGCGGCGACGACCCCCAACGGCGTCTCGCACTGGGGGGACACCAAGGTCCTGATCTCCCTGACGGCGGCCGTGGTCCTGCTCGCATCATTCATCATCATCGAGATGCGCAGCGAGCACGCGCTGATGCCATTGCGGATCTTCCGCAACCGCAACCGGTCCGGCGCGTACCTGATAATGCTCTGCGTCGGCACGGCCATGTTCGGGATGTTCTTCTTCCTGACGATCTTCGTGCAGACCGTGTGGAGCTACAGCGCGCTGAAGACCGGCGTCGCCTACCTGCCGATGGTGGGCACCATCATGGCCATGGCCGGGGTCAGCGCCCAGCTCGTGCCGCGGATCGGCGCCCGGCCGCTGCTGCTGGCCGGATCAGCGATCACGACCGGCGGGATGTTCTGGCTGTCGCGGATCAATGAGCACAGCAGCTACGCCGGCGGCTTGCTGGGCCCGATGATGGTCACCGCGGCTGGCTTGGGCATGCTGTTCATGCCACTGACCTTGGTCGCCCTGTCGAAGGTCGATGACCGGGACGCCGGCCTGGCCTCGAGCCTGCTCAACACCGGCCAGCAGGTCGGCGGCTCGATCGGGCTGGCCGCGCTCGGGACCGTGGCGTGGACCATCGTCGCCAACACCGCCAGGAGTTCGGCGGCTAGCGTCGCGGCCGCTACCAAGGCCGGCCACCCGCCGCACGGAACCGTCGCGCAGGTGCAGGCCGCGATCTACAATCACGCCCTGTCGGCCGGGTTCTCCCGCGGGTTCGAAGTATCGGCCGGGATCGCGCTGCTCGCTTTCCTGGTGGTCCTCGTCTCGATCCGGGTTCGCCGCGCCGACCTGGCCGGCGTCCCCGTCGGGCCGCTGCCCGGCACCCCGGCCCCGGAGCAGGCGCAGGCGCCGGTCTCGTTACGAGACGGCGCGAGCGCTCGCTGAACATCAGCCCCGGCCCTCGACCAAAGGGCCGGGGCTGACGCGCGGGCGGCTCCGGAGCCGCCCGCCTCCCCGGCGGGACGGGCGCCGCTAACGATCTGGTCCCACCTGGTCACATACTGGATGGTGAGGTGGGAGTCATGCGGGTCGTTATCGTGTATGAAAGCCTGTTCGGCAACACCCGGCAGGTCGCTGAGGCAATCTCGGAGGGCATCCGGGACGCCAGGCCCGAGGCACAGATCAGCTGCGTCCGGGCGACCGAGGCCAACCGCGATGTGGCGCTGGGCGCCGACCTTCTCGCCGTGGGCGGCCCGACCCACTTGTGCGGGCTGAGTTCAGGCGTCAGCCGGAAATTGGGCCTGAAGGCCGAGCAGCTGGCCGCAGCCAGGGAAGCCGGCCATCCTGTCGAGCCAGACTGTGCCGGGCCTGGGGTTCGCGACTGGTTCATGGCGCTGCCCAAAGCGGCCGACGGCAGTCTCGGCGCGGCGTTCGACACCCACGCGGACTCCCGGGTGGCAGGCGCCGCGGCCCACGACATCGCGCGGCGGCTCCGCCGGCACGGCTATGAACTGGTCGCCGAGCCAGAGGGCTTTGTTATCGAGAGCATCGAGGGACCGCTGCGGGCCGGCGAGCGGGAGCGGGCCAAGGCCTGGGGGGCCCGGCTGCTCCGCCAGCCGGTGCGCTGAGCCGGCCGGTGCATCCGTGCGCGCTGAAACATACACGCTGAAAACTGAAACGTGCACGCTGAAAACTGTGCTCCCGCGATAGGACTCGAACCTATAACCTGCCGGTTAACAGCCGGACGCTCTGCCAATTGAGCTACGCGGGATCAGCCGACGGACGATCACTGGGCCGGGGAGCCAGCTGCTCGTGTCCCATGGTCGTCGCGCGCCTAAGGGTAGCGCACCCGCGGGGATCCCCGCGGGTGCGCGGCGTAGGCTCACGAGGGGTAACGCTCCCGCGAGCATGCGGGGATTCCCGTGGGCGTTACCAGGAGTACGCCTAGGCATCACGGGGAAGTCAAGCCAGCGCCAGGTTAACTCGGGTGAAAGAGGGGCCACATGCGGTACCGGGTCTCGTTCTTGGCTGGCCTTGCGGTCGGCTTCGTTATCGGCGCACGGGCAGGTAGAGAGCGCTATGAGCAGATCAAGAAGCTGGCCCGCAAGGCGGCCGACAGCCCCGCCGTGCAGCAGGCCGCCGGAGCTGCCCAGGCCCAGGCGGCGGGGATCGCGCGATCGGCCCGGGACAAGGTCACCGGCAAGATCCAGGAGCGGCTGCCGAAGCTGGCCGAGACGGCGCGGAACAAGGTGGGCAGCAAGCTGCCGGACCGGGCCGCTGGCACCCGGTCGCGGGACGGCAACGGCCACGCCGGCGGCGACGCTTTCTCCCGGAGGCCGGGCACACCGCACGCCTGATCATGGTCGGTGCGGGCCAGCTGCGCCCTAGGCCCTGCTGGTCAGGTGCCAGCCTTTGCAGACCGGGCAGCGATAGACCCGCTGCTCATCCTTGGGCCGCCGGGCCCGGCGTTTGCTGCGGGTCCGCACCAGGGCCATGAGTGCCGCGACTTTATCCGGGTAGCGGATCTTGCGGCAGGTCACGTCCGCCTCCCGGGACGTCTTCAGCTACGCCTGAGCCGCGCAGGACCCGGGAACCCTCGCCGGAAAGGTGTTAGGCGAGGTACTCCTTGAGCATCTGCGCCCGGCTCGGGTGGCGCAGCTTGGACAGGGTCTTCGACTCGATCTGGCGGATGCGCTCCCGGGTGACGCCGAACTCCCGGCCCACCTCTTCGAGCGTCCGCGGGTGACCGTCCATCAGGCCGAATCGCAGCTGGATGATCTTCTGCTCACGCGGCGTGAGGTTGTGCAGGATCTGCTCAAGCTGGTCCTGCAGCATGATGAACGCCGCGGCCTCGATCGGCACCACGGCGTCCGCGTCCTCAATGAAGTCACCGAGGTCAGAGTCTTCCTCGCCAATCGGCGCCTGCAGGGAGACCGGCTCCTGGGCGATCCGCTGGATCTCGGCGATCCGGTCCTGGCTCACGCCCATTTCCGCGGCGATCTCGGCCGAGGTGGCCTCTCGGCCCAGGTCCTGGTGGAGCTGGCGCTGCACGCGCGCCATCTTGTTGATCGTCTCCACCATGTGCACGGGGATCCGGATCGTGCGCGCCTGATCGGCGATGGCCCGGGTGATGGCCTGCCGGATCCACCAGGTGGCGTAGGTGGAGAACTTGTAGCCCTTGGTGTAGTCGAACTTCTCGACGGCCCGGATCAGGCCGAGGTTCCCCTCCTGGATCAGGTCCAGGAAGACCAGGCCACGCCCGATGTACCGCTTGGCGATCGACACCACCAGCCGGAGGTTGGCCTCGATCAGCCGCTGCTTGGCCCGCAGCCCCTCGGCGGCAAGCTCGCCGAGTTCCGCGCCCGCCACACCCATCAGCGGGAAGCCGCCCTGCAGCTTTTCCTCCGCGAACAGCCCCGCCTCGATGGCCTTGGCCAGTTCTACCTCGTTCTCGGCGGTGAGCAGCGGCACCCTGCCGATCTCCCGGAGGTAGATCCGGACCAGGTCGCCGGTGGCCGGGCGTCTGCCCTCATCGGCCGACGCGCCGCGGGGCAGATCCTCTGCCTCCTCGTGCGGCGCCTCAAGGATCTCGACGCCTTCATCGCTAAGCAGCCGCACGACACCTTCAAAGGCATCAGCCGGCATGTCTGAGCTATCCAGCGCGGCCGTAATGTCGGCTACGGTGACGGCGCCGCGTTCCCTGGCTCGGGCAACCAGGTCCGCTACTTGATCACCTGACTGCGCGCCACTGGGCAGTAACGTAAGTGTCACGCAGACCAGTGTGCGCCACGAACCCCGGGTTACGGGGGGCCTAATTTTGTCACCTTCCCGCTAGTAACGCGGAAGCCAATGACCTGTATACGACACACGGGACCCGGTGGGCCGATCTGCCCCAACATCCGCGCCAGCCACGCCAGTCCCAGGCAGCGCCTCGTCAGCCGCCGTTACCGGCCCAGCTCGCCGCCGCTCGCCGGACCATAGGACCACAGTTCGCAAGGCCGCAAGGCCGCAGGACCGCGGGACCGCGGCTCGGGCTACAGGGCGCCGGCCGCGCGTTCCAGGAGCGCCTTCCTGCGCTGTTCCAGGGCCACCAGGTCACCGAAAATCCGGTTGTACTCGGACTGGCCGTCAACCGGGCTGAGCCGTTGCAGGCGAGATTTCACCACCGCGATGTTCCGGCTCACCGCAAGTTCCTCCACCCGCGCGAGGACGGCGTCCGCGTAGCGTGCGTCCGGTTCCCCGTCCGCCCTGGGCACTCGCAGCGGCTCCACCGCCAGCTGGGTCACGAAGGCCCGCGCCCGGTCGTTCGGCGCGGCCTCGCGGAGCCGCGCCGCCCACTCCCGGCCGCTGCCCGCTCCCCTGGCCCCGCCGGACGCCGCGATCAGGCCGTACACGGCGGCATGCGGGGCGGCGGTGAACGCGCTCGCCTCGATGGCGTCAAAGGCGGGACCGCATAGCGCCGGACGCTGCACGGCGAGCTTGAGTGCCTCCCGCTCCACCTGCATCACGGGGTCGAACGGGTCGTAGCGTTCCTCCTGCCACCCGGTGGGCTGCCCGGCCCCGCTGCGCTGATCAGGCCCCGGCCTGCTGCCCCCGTTCTGCCCGCCCGGGTCATCCCGCTGGGCCGGCCATGCGCGGTCCCCGCCGCGCGAGCCGTTTGCCCCGCGCGAGCCGTCCCCGCCGCGCGAGCCGTTCCCCCCGCGCGGGCCATCACCACGGGCGTGCTCCCGCCCGGCCCGGCCCGGCCCGGCGCCAGCGCGCCCGGGAGCCTGGGCCCGGACCCGGGCCAGCACGAACTTCTCGTCCAGCATGCCGAGCCATCTGTCCAGGTTCACCGCATACCTGTCACGCAGGCCCGGGTCCTTGATCCGGCCGATGATCTGCGCGGCAGCATCCAGTGCGGACAGCCGGCCCTCGTTCGTGTCGAGGTTGTACTTGCTCAGCTCACTGCGGATGGCGAACTCGAAAACGGGCAGCCGCTGCGCCACCAGGTCGCGCACGGCCGCGTCGCCCTGCTTGAGCCGCAGATCACAGGGGTCCAGGCCGTCCCGCTGCACGGCCACGAACGTCTGGGTGACGAACCTGTCCTCCAGGTCAAACGCGCGCAGCACCGCCCGCTGCCCCGCCGCGTCCCCGTCGAAGGTGAAGATGACCTCGCCGCGGAACTGGTCAGCGTCCATCAGCAGCCGCCGCAGGATCTTGACATGGTCGTCGCCGAACGAGGTGCCGCAGGTGGCCACCGCCGTCGGCACCCCGGCCAGGTGGCAGGCCATCACGTCGGTGTACCCCTCGACAATGACCGCCTGCCGCCGTTGCGCGATCTCCCGCTTGGCCAGATCAGCCCCGTACAGCACGGAACTCTTCTTGAACAGCGGCGACTCAGGCGTGTTCAGGTACTTGGGGCCGTCATCGTCGGCGGTCAGCTTGCGTGCGCCGAACGCGATCACATCACCGGTGAGGTCCCTGATCGGCCAGACCAGCCTGCCCCGGAACCGGTCCACCGGGCCGCGCCGGCCCTGGCTGGCCAGGCCGCCGAGGAGCAGTTCCGCGTCGGTGAAACCGCGGCCGCGCAGGTGGCGGGTCAGCGCCTCCCACTCGGCCGGCGCGTAGCCCGCCCCGAATCGCTCGGCGTCGGCCAGCTCGAATCCCCGCTCGGACAGGAACGCGCGAGCGGGGGCGGCATCCGGTCCCGGCAGCCGTTCGGCATAAAAATCCGATGCGGCCTGGTGTGCCTCAAGCAGCCTCCGGCGCTGGCTGTGCTCCTGGCCGGGGACGTGGCCGCCCTGCTCGTAGCGCAGCTCAATGCCCGCGCGGGCGGCGAGATGCTCGACCGCCTCGGGGAAGGACAAGCTGTCGATCTTCTCGACGAACTTGATCACGTCGCCGCCGTCGGCGCAGGAGAAGCAGTACCACAGGCCGCGGGCCGGGGTGACGTTGAACGACGGGGTCTTCTCGTCGTGGAACGGGCACAGGCCCTTGAGCGACCCACCGCCCGCGTTGCGCAGTTGCAGGTACTCGCCGACCACCTCATCGATGGCCGAGCGCTCCCGGACGACTGCGATGTCCTCGTCGCGGATCCGGCCTGCCATTGGCACCCTCCGCTGTTCCCGCCCGCCCCCGTCGCGGCGAGTCTAGTCCTCCCGGCCAGCCTGAGCGGGCCAAGCCACACCCGGCCCGGCCACGGCCCGGATCGTGTGGCCGACCGGCCTCCCTGGACCCCGTCACATCAGCTGAACGTTCCGGGCCGGCCCTCCCCGGAGCTACTCCACCACTCACTCTTCACCCGGGCAGGCGTGCCGGGGTTCGCCCGGGCGACGCTGGGCCGCGGCCCGGCGCGCGCCGGTACCGGGCCGCCCGCAGTGATCTCGAAACCATTACGGAATCTACGGGCTGACCATTGTCCCTGACCCCGGATCCGGCGACCGCCGGCTCATTCCGGCTCGCAGCGGCGGAAAATGTGAATTGCGTGTTCCGGTTGATTTCCGAACCATTCCTAATCTATCCTCCCCTCAACCAAGGGGGTGAGCAGCTAGGAGGTTCCCGCATGATACGTCCGTTTGCCCGGATAGCCTTGGTGGGCACGATCGCGGCCGCTGGCCTGGTCACCGCAGCATGTTTGAACTGGGGCGGCCCCGGAGCACCGGCCGGGGTTGAGAAGCCGGATCTGACCGTCGCCGCCGTCCCAGCGTTTGACTCCGCCGGCATCTACATCGCGCAGCAGCGCGGACTGTTCGCCGCCGCGGGCCTGCACGTGAAGATCGTGCCGGCCGTCAGCAGTTCCACGGTCATTGCTGGCCAGCTCGCGGGCAAGTATGACTTCACAGTCGGGGCCTATCCCGGCTACATCCTCGCTGACGCTTTGCGCCACGCCAGGCTGCGCATACTCGCCCCCTCGTCCACCATGGCACCACTCGGCCAGCAGCTGATGGTGCCGTCCGGTTCACCGATCCACAACGTCGCCCAGCTCAGGGGCGCGAGGATCGGCGTCAACGCGCTGCACAACATCGGCGTGCTGCTGGTCAGCTCGGCGCTCTCCGACAACGGGGTACCGCCGGGTGACGTGACCTTCGTGGCCATCCCGTTCCCGAAGATGGCCGCTGCCCTCAAATCGGGCCAGGTGGACGCCGCCTGGCTCATCGAGCCTTTCATCACGGACGCCGAGGAGTCAGCCGGGGCCACCACGCTCGCCGACCTTGACCAGGGCGTCACGCAAGGCCTCCCGATCTCCGGGTACAGCGTGACCCAATCCTGGTTGGACAAGTACCCGAAGACCGCGTCGGCGGTCCGCCGGGTCTTGCGACAGGCCCAGGTGATCGCCAACAACGATCTCGGCGCGGTCCAGAACAGCATGGAGACTTACGCGGGCCTGCCGCGGCACACGGTACAGATCTCGTCGCTGCCCGACTACCCGCTGCAGACGAACGCGAACCTGCTCCAGCGTGTCGCCAACTTGATGGAACAATTCGGGATGACCACGCAAGAGTTCGATGTCTCGCAGATTATCCGCGATTGATGGCGGCCACCATGCCGAACCGGCTCCTAGCTCCGGATGGCAAGGAAAGCGATAACCATCCCGCGGAGGTCTGGTGACATAATGAGGCGGCCCCACTCCCGTTACTCATCACTTCTTTTCCCCTGCGATGCCGCTCGTAGCGCCAAGCCGCCCGAAACCGCATGTCGGGTGATGTGTACCGGTTAATTCGCGATCAGATTCATAATCAATCCTTTCCCTGCTGGCCCGCCGCCCGCGCCCCCGTATGGCGGCGAGTCCAGTCCCCCGGTCGGCCCATGGCCCCGGGAAACTGGGCTTGCGCGAGGGTGGTGGCAGACTGGGCTGGTGGGCGACGGTTCACCCCGCGACGGAGTGTCGGAGTACGCCTGGGCGGCTCCGGCAGCGCCGCTGCGCGGCCTGGTCGCCTGGTACACCGGCTACCGGCAGGAGGGCGTGCCGCCAGCCCGGCACCGGGGCCTGCCCTCGCCGTACCTCACGATGATCATCACGCTGGATGATCCCCTCACCGTGGCCAGGCACCCGGACCCGGCGACGGCGGCCGGCTGTTACACCACGCTGGTCGGCGGGCTGCACACCTCGCCCGCGCTGATCACCCACGATGGGCGGCAGTCGGGCGTGCAGGTCGCCCTGAGCCCGCTGGGGGCACGCGCCCTGCTCGGGATGCCCGCGGGCGAGCTGGCCAACACGGACGTGGAGGGGTCCGACGTTCTCGGCGCCGCCGCCCGCGAGCTGCACGAGCGCCTGCGGGAGGCCCGGACCTGGGCGGCCCGGTTCGCGATCCTGGACGAGGTGCTGGCCGCCCGCGCCGGCCCCGGGCCGCGGGTGAGCAGCGGCGTCGCCGAGGCGTGGCGGCTGCTGACCGGCAGCGGGGGCGCCATCCGCGTCAGCGACCTGGCGCAGCAGGTGGGCTGGAGCCCGCGTTACCTGCAGCGGCGGATGCTCACGGAGACCGGGCTCACCCCGAAGTCCGCCGCGCGGGTGACCAGGTTCGACCGCGCCCGCAGGCTGCTGCAGCGGCAGGCCGGCGCGGGGCAGCCGGTCACCCTGGCCGACCTCGCGGCCGCGTGCGGCTACTACGACCAGGCGCACCTGGCCCGCGAGTTCCGGGAACTGGCGAGCTGCCCGCCGTCGGCCTGGCTGGCCGAGGAGTTCCGAAACGTCCAAGCCAGCCCGCTGGCCGGGCCGGAAGGATCAGGCCCATGACAGACAACACACCACCGCCCCAGGTCTGGCCGACCCTGCGGGCCCGGGACGCCCGCGGCCTGATCCGCTTTCTCGTGGATGCGTTCGGCTTCGAGGAGACCGTGGTCTACGGCGAGGGCGAGCGGGTCGAGCACGCGCAGCTGTCCTGGCCGCCCGGGGGCGGGGTCATGCTCGGCTCCGTGCGCGATGACGATGAGGACGACGGCTGGCCGGTGCCGCCCGGCTCGTTCGGCGCCTACGTGGTCACCGACGAGCCGGATGACCTGTTCGCGCGGGCCAGTGCGGCGGGCGCGGAGATTCTCGCGGCACCACACGACACCGACTACGGCTCCCGCGATTTCGCGGCCCGCGATCCTGAGGGCAACCGCTGGTCCTTCGGTACCTACCGGGGCGAGCCGCGCAAGGCATGAACCGCAGTGGCCGGCCGGGACCGGCGCGGCGCCGCCGCGGCGAGGGCCGCCGTGCCGAGGCCCGCGTAGCCAAGGACCGCCGCGGCGAGGGCCGCCCCGTGCGGGGACTTCAGCCGCAGGGGTGCGGCACCGGGCGGGCGGGTGGCAGCAAGCCGCGGTAGCGCGGGGCGCGGGGTAGGCGCGATCCAGGCCAGCACGACGAGGATGCCGAACAGCGCGAGGCCGCCGAGCACGAACGCATTCCCCAGGATGAGCTGCGAGCCGTGCCAGTGATATTCGGCATAGCGGGGCAGGTCGCCGAATTTGTTGTAGGTGTGCATGCCGGTGTTCGGCGGCACCCAGAGCATGCCGAGGTTGAATGGTCCCGGGTGCGGCGGCTTGCCCCAGAATCCGCCCGGCCACCCGCCGTAGACGACCAGCATGCCCGCGGCCAGCGCCCAGTACCCCCAGCCCGTCCGGCTCGCGGCCCACGCCCGCGCGCGGGCCGCCCGGCCAGGTGCGGCCCGGCGGGCGCGGGCCGCCATGGCCTGCACCGCGTAGTGCGCGGCCACGGCCACCCCCGGGGCGATCCACACCCAGTGGTGGTCCCAGCTGATCGGGGAGACCAGCAAGCCGGTCAGCGCGCAGGTAAGTATCCCGGGCACCAGATGGCCCTTGCGGTCCAGCAGCGCCGCGCACAGCAGCCCGGCCGCCACCGTCGCCACGGCTACCACCAGCCACGCCTGCCCGGAACCCGCCACGCTGCCCATCAGCCGGGTCATCAGCCCGCGCAGCGACTGGTTGCCCACCCAGCCGACGAACCCGGTCCGGCCGGCCCCGTTGACGACCAGGCCGCCGAACCACCAGGTGGCCGAATCCGCGGGCAGGAACACGAATCCGGCCGCCACGGTGGCCGCGAACGCGGCGCACGCCACCGCGGCCTGCCGGAACTTCCGGGTGACCAGCAGGTACGGGATGAAGATCAGCGGGACCAGCTTGATACCCGCGGCGATCCCGACACCTGCCCCTTTCCACCACCGGCTGCGGCTCGTGTCCGGCTGGCACAAGTCCCAGAGGATCAATGCCATCAGCGCCAGGTTCACCTGGCCTATGTAGATCGTCCGGATCACCGGCTCAGTCCAGAACACCGCGGCCGCCGCCAGGAGCGCCGCCCCCAGCCGCAGCCGCCGGGAGCGCCGGTAACCGAGCCCGCCAAAGGTGGACCACAGCGCCGCCACGAGCAAGCCGGCATTCGCCGCATCCGTCAGCTTGAGCAGCGCCGGGAACGGAATGAACGACACCACCGCGAAGAGCACGGCCGCAAACGGCGGATACGTGAACTTGAGATGAAGCGAGGAATAGCCGGGCCAGTCATAGAGCGGCGCGGCCAGGTGCGGATTGTAGTCCGGCCGGATGTGCCGGACGATGAGCCCGCCGGAGCGGTACACATGCAGGTCGACCGGGTCCGACGTCCAGTCGTACCGGTGCGTGAGCCGGTAGCCGAGGTAGCTGGCGAGGATGGCCGCGAACGCGATCACCCCGGCGGTCAGAAGTCCGGTGGCCGTCCGGCGCCGTGCGGAAGACCCCCGCAATGGGCGGCAGAACACTGATTGCACGGTACCGACCGTACTGACTGATAATTCCGTGCTGCCCTTTTTTACCAGCTAGTGGGCCAGGCCATTCCCGCGCTGTAACCGGCCCGGCTGATACGGTCGCGCCGTGGGCAACCTGCTGGTCCTGTGGGACATCGATTACACGCTGATCAACGCGGGCGGCAGCAGCGTGCACATCTACGGGGTGGTCTTCCGCGACCTGTTCGGCCACGAGTTGCCCGGGGTCGCCCCGATGGCCGGGCGGACCGACCGGGCGATCGTCCTCGACACGCTGGCGCGGGCCGGGGTCAGCGACCCGGGCCAGCACGTGGCGGCGTTCCTGGCCGGCCTCGATGCCCAGGGACCAGGGTTCCGCGCGATCGTCGCGGAGCGCGGCCACGCGCTGCCCGGGGCCGCGGCGGCGCTGGCCGCCGTGGCGGAGGCCCGGCTGGCGGGTCCGGGGCCGGCCCGTGCTGTGCAGTCGGTGCTCACCGGGAACGTCCGCCCGCTCGCCGAGGCCAAGCTAGGCGCCCTCGGGCTGACCACGCACCTGGACCTGGACATCGGCGCCTACGGCGACCACCACGAGCACCGGGCCGAACTGGTCCACCTGGCCCGCCGCAACGCGGCCCGGGCCTACGGCCAGGACTTCGCGGGAAAGGCGACCGTGGTGATCGGGGACACGCCGCTGGACGTGGCGGCGGCCAGGGAGACGGGCGCCCGGTCGGTGGGCGTGGCCACCGGGGCCAGCGCCGCCGAACTGGCCGCGGCCGGTGCCGACGTGGTGCTGGCGGACCTCACTGAAACCGCCGCGGTGCTCACCGCGATCCTCGGCCGGACCCAGCCCTGACCAGCGGCCAGGCCCGGCCGGGGCGGCGCGGCCTGCTGCGCCCTTCCTGCTCGGCCCGGCTAGCCGGTGACCTGGAAGCTGGCGCTGGCGCGGATGTCGCTCGAAGAATCACCCACCATCGCCCGGTACGTGCCGCCGCGGACCACCCAGCTCCCGCTGTCCCAGATGGACAGCGCGCTGCGGCCGAGCGTGAACGACGCGGTCGTGCTGGCGCCGGGCGCGAGGGTAACCTTGGCGAACCCCTTCAGCTGCCTGGGCGGCTCGCCAGCGGGCGCGGGCATGCCGAGATAGAGCTGCACCACATCGGCGCCGGCTAGCCGGCCGGTGTTGGTGACGCGGACGTGCACCGTGACGCCGCCGTTGCCGCCGGCCGGACCCACGCTGAGGCCGCTGTAGGCGAATCTCGTGTAGGACAGGCCGTAGCCGAAGGGGAAGAGCGGTGCCTGTCCCGTGGCGTCATACCAGCGGTACCCGACGTCGATTCCCTCGGTGAAGGTCACCGTGGGCTGCAGGCCCGCCGCGGTGCTGACCAGGGCGCCGGGCGTGTTGGCCGACGCGCGCGCCTGCGCGTCCGAGGCGGGGAAGGTCATCGGCAGCCGGCCGGACGGGTTGACGTCCCCCCAGAGCAGCGCGGCGATGGCGGTGCCGAACTCCTGGCCGCCGTACCACGACTCGATGACGCCCGCGACATCGCGGAGCCACGGCATCAGGACGGCGCCGCCGGTGTTCAGGACGACGACGGTGCGCGGGTTGGCCGCGGCGACCGCCTCGATGAGCTGATCCTGGTCTCCAGGCAGGGCCAGCGTGCTGCGGTCGCTCCCTTCACTGGTCACGTCGTTGACGAAGACCACCGCCGCGTCGGCGCTCCGGGCGGCCTGCACCGCCTGGCCGACCATCGCCGGGTCGGGGGGCTGCCAGCCGATGCTGAGCGCCGCGGGCCCGATGGCCTGGATGGCGGAGTACTCGACCGTGATGGGGACCGGGTGGCCGGCGGTGAGGTTGGCCATGCCCTGGGACAGCGTGGCGAAGTCCGCGTACGCGGTCTGCGCTATCAGCTTCCCGGCGACGTACAGCTTGAAAGCACCGTTGCCGGAAGCGGAGAACCGGTACGCGCCGGTGACCGGCGGTGTCAGGGTGCCGGTCCAGCGGGCCGACCAGGCCGCCGGCAGGCCGGTGATCGACGGGGTGCCGGTGACGCTCGGAGTTGCCTCCACCTGGGTCGCCAGCGGGGTGCCGGTGAAGCTGGCGTTGGCGTAATACGTCGCGGTCAGTCCCGGGCCGGTCCCGGATGAGGGGGTCAGCACGCTGCCCGGCACGGCCGGGAGGGCGACATCACCCAGGGTGCCCTGGGCGTAGCTGACGTTCGCCGCCGACCCGGCGCGCGCGGTGATGCCCTGCAGCGGGGAGACGAGCTCGGACGGGATGACCGCGCCCGACCCGCCCTCGGTGTACTGGAAGTGCGGCCCCGCGTCGTACCCGATGACGGCGAGGGAGTGCACCCGGCTGCCGAAGGGCAGCACGCCGCGGTCGTTCTTGAGCAGCACACTGCCCTGCTCGTCGATCACGGCGGCCAGTTGCCGGTCCGCCGCCGTGCTCACCTCGGCCAGCGGCGGGCTCGCCACCGGGTGATTGAACAGGCCGACCGCGATCTCCGCGGCCAGGATGCGGCGCACCATGTCATCGAGGCGGGACAGGGGGACCTGGCCGTCCGCGATCGCGGCCTTGAGCGCGTCACCGAAGTGGGTGCCGAGTGGCATTTCCATGTCGAGGCCCGCGTTCGCGGCTTTGACCGTGTCCTTGACCGCATCGAACCAGTCGGAGACGACGAACCCGTCAAACTGGGCGGCGGCCTTCAGCGCGGTGGCCAGCAGATCGCCGTTCTGGCACGAGTACTCCCCGTTGACCTGGTTGTAGGCGCACATGACCGCGCCCGCGCCACCCTGCTGGACGCTGGCCTTGAAGGCCGGGAAGTAGATCTCATTGAGCGCCCGGGCGGAGATGTTCTCGTTGACGTTGTTGTCGTCCGGGATCAGCCCGAGCCGGTAGGTCTCCTGGTCGTTGCCCGCGAAGTGCTTGGGAGTGGCGATCACGTGCTGGCTCTGGATGCCCCTGATGTCGGCGGCGGCGATCTGCGAGGTCAGGTACGGGTCTTCGCCGAAAGTCTCGGCGACCCGGCCCCAGTAGGGCTCGCGCAGGATGTTGATGGTCGGCGACAGGGCCATGTTGTTGCCCTTGCCGGCTTGCTCGGCCCCCAGCGCCGCGCCGAACTGCCGGGCCAGGCCGGGGTCGAACGACGCCGCGTCGGCCTCGGCCACCGGGAAGGCCGTGACGCCGGTGGCGCCGTCGCCGACGCCGTTGGGGCCGTCCGCCAGGTAGAGATCGGGGATGCCCAGGCGCGGGATGCCCGGCACGTGCCCGGCGAATCCCGATGCCCCGAACTCGTCGCCATGCACGAGGGAGATCTTCTCGTCCAGGGTCATCTGCTGGACCAGGGCGCTGGCCTGCTGCTGGGCGGACTGCCACCCGGTGGACGGCTGGCCCGCGGCGGGCTGGCTGGCGGCGAACGCGCTCGGCACCGGGATATTGAGCGCGCCGGCCAGCAGCGCGAGGGAGGCGATGCCGGCGGCCGCGCGGCGCGCGGCCCGGCGATGCTGTCGTGGCACGTGATGATCCTCTCCGTGGGCGGATATCCGCAGCGGGGACACGCAAGCGAGGAGACGGACGCCTGGCTAACCAGGCCGAAGGCCGGTGATTCAGCCCGGCCAGGGATGCGGCGCGATGCTGGATTTCAGCACCTGGCCAGCGAGCGGAATGGATCGTGTCCCGGATCGTAAACCGGCCCCCGCGGTCACGAAAGGAACAAACAATTAATCCTTTCAATGGCCGAATTCGCCGTTAGGATCGGGACCATGGTCTACGGGACCGGCGCGATGACGGGCCGGCTGGGTGTCTCAGCACGGCGCCAGCGGACCTGCGCTCAATTACTTGAGCTGGTCCGCGAGCTGGGCAGCGTCACCCGCAGCGACTTGAGCCGCCTGACCGGGCTGTCGCGCAGCGCGGTAGCCCAGGCGGCCACGATGCTGCTCGCGGATGGCCTGATCGTGGAACACGAGGTGCCCGCCGCGCGCCCGCGGCCGCGTGGCCGGCCGGCCACGCGGCTCGCCCCGGCGTCGCCGGGGGATCACCGGCCCGGCATCGATGCCGGGCCCACGCAGGTCAGGGTCACTCTCGCGAGCACGTCCGGGCGAGTGATCGCCGAAGCCCACGGAAAGGCCGACACCCAGCACCATGCTGATGACGTGCTGGACACCGCGGGGTGGCTCGCCCGCGACCTGCTCGACCAGGCCGCGCTCCCCGTCACCCAGGTGCTCACCATCTCTGTCACCCTGGCCGTCCGCTGCGGCGGCCGGCCAGGCTGACGCGCCGGCGAGCAAGCTCACAGGTCGGCGAGCGGCACGTCCGGATCGGTGAGCCGCGCGACGTCCACCGCCTGGCCCGAGCGGATCAGCGCCTGGATGTCATCGGTCACATCCCAGACGTTGACGTTCATCCCGGCCACTACGGCCCCGTCGGCCAGCCAGAACGCGATGAACTCCAGGCCCTCCCGGTCGCCGCGGTAGACGACCTGGTCGTAGCGGCCGGGCTCGGGCAGCCCGCAGGTCTCCATGCCCAGCTCGTACTGGTCGCTGAAGAAGTACGGCACCCGGTCGTAGGAGACCTCCTGGCCGAGCATGGACCGGGCGGCGGCCGGGCCCCCGTTCAGCGCGTTGGCCCAGTGCTCGACCCGGATCCGGCGGCCCAGCAGCGGGTTGAATGCGTTGGCCACGTCGCCGGCCGCCCAGATGGCCGGGTCGGAGGTGCGCAGCGCCGCGTCCACGATGATCCCGTTGCTGACCTCCAGCCCGGCTACCGAGGCCAGGGCGGTGTTCGGCACCGCGCCGATGCCGACCACGACCAGGTCGGCGGGCAGCTCAGCGCCCGCTGAGGTGATCGCGGCGGTGACCCGCCCGGCGGCGCCGCGCAACTCGGTGACGCCCTCGCCGAAACGGAACGTCACGCCATGCACGCGATGCAGCTCCTCGAACGTCCCGGCCACCTCGGGGCCGAGCGAGCGGAGCAGCACACCGGGCTCAGGCTCGACCACCGTCACGTCGCAGCCCTGCTCACGGGCGGCGGCCGCCACTTCCAGGCCGATCCAGCCGGCCCCCACGATGACCACCCGGCCGGCGTCGGCCAGCGCGGCGCCCAGCCGTTCCGAGTCGCCCGCCGTCCGCAGGTACCGCACCCCGCCCAGATCACCGCCCGGCACATCCAGCCGGCGCGGCGAGGCGCCGGTGGTCAGCAGCAGCCGGTCGTAACCGATCGCCGAGCCGTCAGCCAGCTCCACCCGGCCGCCCGACCGGTCGATGGCGGTGACGGCCGTGCCGAGCAGGAGATTGATGCCGCGCGCGGCGTACCAGGCGTCCTCATGGACGTAGATCGACGACTTCGCCGCCTTGCCGAGCAGGTAGCCCTTGGACAGCGGCGGGCGCTCGTACGGGCGCTCCGTTTCCTCGCCGATCAGCACGACGGTGCCGTCGAACCCCTCCTCACGGAGGGTTTCTGCCGCCTTAGCGCCAGCCAGGCTCGCACCGACGATCACATAGGCAGGTCCATCGGGCATCAGGTACTCCTTCGTAGATGGTGCGGCAGGTTACCGGCACAGGCGGCCGTGCCAGGCGATAGCGGAAGTATCCGTGAGCGAGGCGACCTGGTCGACAATGACGCGCAGCCGGGTGGCATCCGACCCGGCCGCGGTGTAGGCGGGCCGCAGCGCCGGGTCAAGCGTGCCGGGCGCACCCAGCCGGATGGCGGCGGCCAGCTCGGTGAGGATGTCCCGCTCCCGGGCCTGCGTGGCCGCCGCGCCGGCCCGGCTCATCACGTAATACGCGGTTACCCCCTTGAGCAGCGCGCACTCCAGCCGCTGCTGGCGGGGTACCACCAGATCGGCGGCATACCTGGTCAGCGGGTAGCCGTGCGCGGCCATGGTGGCCTCCTGGGCCGCGCCGCAGAACCGGCCGATGAGCTCACTGGTCAGGTTCTTCAGCGCGGCCAGGGATTGCGGGCCGCGATCGAACTCCGCTGGCCAGCAGGGCACCGCGAGCAGGTCGTCGAACACCCCGACCAGATCACCCTCAGTGACCGACCCTGGGGCGCAGTACTGGTCGGCGCTGAGCTGGGCCACAGCTTTCCGTTCGGCTGGATCGTGCAGGGCCGGCAGCGTGATCAAGCCTGCGTGCAGGCCATCCTCCAGATCATGGACCGAATAGGCGACATCGTCCGCCCAGTCCATGACCTGGGCCTCCAGGCAGGGCCGGTCGGCGGGCGCGCCCTGCCTGATCCAGCCGAACACCTCGGCGTCATCGCCGTACGCGCCGTACTTGCCTTCACCGTGGCCCGGCCACGGGTACTTCAGCGTCGCGTCCAGGGTGGCCCGGGTCAGGTTGAGGCCAGCCCCGGGCACCTTCGCCTCCAGCCGGGTGAGCAGCCGCAGGCTCTGCGCGTTGCCCTCGAACCCGCCGCACCCAGCGGCCAGGTCGGCCAGCGCTGACTCCCCATTATGACCAAACGGAGGGTGCCCAAGATCATGTGCCAGGCAGGCCGCATCAACCAGATCGGGATCGCAGCCCAGCGCCGCGCCGAGTTCCCGCCCGATCTGCGCGCATTCGAGCGAGTGGGTGAGCCGGGTCCGCGGGAAGTCTCCCGCGCCCACTTCCACGACCTGCGTCTTAGCGGCGAGCCTGCGCAGCGCGGAGGTGTGCAGGACCCGGGCCCGGTCCCGCTCGAACGGCCCGCGCCGGATCGTCCCGGGCGGGTGGGCCCGCTTGGGCGGCTCAGCCGCCCAGCGGGCCGTGGCGTGGGCGTCGTAGTTGGTGCCTGCCGTCACCTGCTGTCGCTGCCACCTGAGGACTCGAGGACCACGGCCCGGCCGGCCTCCAGCCGGGCGACGGGCACCCGGAACGGCGAGCAGGACACGTA
>Ga0265338_10000958_pt1 | contig 48662 bp, 90 predicted proteins | sample 42126metaG_FD_193579 | JGI IMG/M metagenome (GOLD analysis project Ga0265338, IMG submission 193579) | Rhizosphere microbial communities from Carex aquatilis grown in University of Washington, Seatle, WA, United States - 4-21-26 metaG | ecosystem: Host-associated > Plants > Roots > Rhizosphere...
CCCGGTGCGGATGGCGGGCAGGAGGGCAGTCTCATGCCCCGGCCCGCGCCGTCGCCGCCGTCTCCAGATCCGGCGGCAACGGCAACCTCCCCCCGCGGAGTGGAAGACGCGGGGGGGGGGCGCCGGCCCGGGCGTTGCATCGCCCGGGCCGGCTCAGGCGTCCCCGCTGGAACCTGAGGGGGTCGGTGCGGGGATGCGGGAAGGGGGGCCCGGCGGCGTTGCGGCCGTTACCGGGCCCCCGCCTGCCCCGGAGCCGGGCGGGGTGGCGCGGAAGGCAAGCGCTGCTGCCCCGCCCGTACCGGGACTGTCCGGTGAGGACTTCCGGAGGGCGTGGAAAGCCACGCAGAGCGGCCAGGCGAAGGCAAGGCGGACAGGCAGGTCCAGGTATCCCGTGAAGCGGCCCGGGGACGGCTACCGGCCCGGGACGACGCGCAGGCCGCCGCCTCCGGGAGGTGGCGCATCGTGAGCGTCCGGAACGCTTCCCGCGGAAGCCGGGCCAACGGCAGGCCCGAAGGCGGCTGGTACTCCTACCGGGGTGCTGGCGGGGCCGAGGCGGGGCACGGCCCGCAGGCGGCAGGCAGCAGGCAGCCGGAGGTCTCCGAACGGGTCCTGGCCGCCCTGCGGTCCCTCGGCGGCGAGGCCTCAACCCCGGAGATCCGCACTGCCCTGGACTTTGACGGGGGCCCTGCGTTCGAGCTCGTTTACCTTGGCCGTGTCCTCAGCATGCTTGCCCGGCGTGATCCCCCGGAAGTGTCGTGCCGGGGCAGGGAGCAGGGCGGGCGGGCGGCACGGTGGCGGCTGGAGCCGGGGGGCGGGTCATGAGCGCCTACGCCTACGGGCAGTCAAGCCTTGCCCTGCGCCCGGTGGTCGCCGACGAGGGGTACCGGGACCCTTCCCTGTGCGGGAGGCGGATACGCGCGTACCGGGGCGGCCGGGCGCGGGAGTGCGCCAGGCGGGGAGGGCACCCGGGCCCGTGCCGCCCTGCAAGGTACGTCGCCGCCTGGGGCGGAAGGTACAAGCCGAAGCCGGTGGCAGGTGACGGGCGCTGCCGCCGCTGCCGGTACCTGCCCGGGTCGCCCGGCTGCCTGGCCGCCTGCGGTGAAGCGGGGCGTGCGGCATGACCGTTCCCCTCGGCGGCGTCTTGATGGGCGACCGCTGCCTCTCCGCTCTCAAGACCCTCGGCGGCAGGGCAACGACAGGCAAGGTCCGCGCGCAGGCGCAAGCTGACTGGGGTCGTCCCCTCACCGACGCGCAGGTTGCGGTCACCCTGGCCCGCCTCTCTCGTGAGCATCCCCCGAAGGTGACTAAGCACCCCGCGCCAGGAGGAGGCTGGGTGTGGCGGGCCGCGGGGGTGCCTGCTGCCGGGCTGCCCGTGGCTGGTGCCGTGCAGGCGGGAGCGGCGCCGTGCTTAGCGGATGGCTTAACCGCAGGATCGCGGCGCACGGCAGGCTGCGGGCGGGACTGCGGCTGGCCATATTCGGGAGCGCGGAACTCGCCAGCGGCCCGCACGCCCCCCTGCTCAGGGAGGGATCGGGCACCTGCGCCTGCCGCCGTCCCGTTGACGATCCCCTGCACGGAAGGGCAGGACGGGCTGCGCTTGCCTTGCTCCGGAAGGAGGGGCAGTGGCTGGCATGATCGGCTGCTGGATCGCTGGCCTTGTCCTGGTCTGCGCCCTTGCCGTCATGGACTGCTCCTTCGGGGTTATCGCGGTTGCCGCCCTCGGGACGCTGGCGGTGAGCGTGGCCTGGGAGCGACTGGACCGGCTCAGGGAGATCAGGAGGATGCGGGCGGCTGTCCCGGAGGCGACGGAGGCCGCGGAGGTGCTTGTCAGCCGCTCCCCGTGGAAGGAGCATGACGAGGCGGTCCTTAACGGTGACCTGAGCCTTGGTGCCTGGGAACGGGCGGGGCAGCTGCGGCAAGGTGATGCGCGGTGAGCGGCCGGGGCATCGCCTTGCTCGTCATCGCCGCGCTTGCCGTGCTGTCCGCTGCGGGGCTGGCCGGGGCGGCGGCCATCGCGGCCCGGAACGTGCCCTGGGAACTGACAGCCCTCGTGGCGGCGCCCTCGGCTGCCTGCGGTGGATGCGCGCTGTCAGGGTTGGCCTGGTGGCTTAGCGGGGCGATGGTCCCGTGAACGCGGCAAGCGTCCTCGCGGGCGTCATGTACGGGCTCGCGTCCACGGCGGTCATCGTCGGGGTGATAGCGCTGCTGAACGGCCGCACCTGGGAGTGGCGGCTTCTCACCGCCGCCGGGATCGGGCTCCTGCTGGTGGAGTGCGCCCTGCGCAGGGCCTGGCTCGACGGCGGGGCGGAGGCCCTCATCCTGGTTCTCGTCCTCGGACCCGACTGGTGGAACCGGCGGGGACGGAAAGTAGCTCGGGCCGTCGGGGCTAAGTCCCGTGCGCTCCTCGCCGCAGTCGTTGAGAGAGCACGCGAAGCAGGGTCACGGTCCCCGGTACCTGAGGGGGCGAGGGCGTGAGCGAGCCTAGCCGTCGAGTAGTTCGTCCGGGTACTGCCTCTGCCAGTCGCGGTAGGCGCGCTCGTACCGCCGCACCTGCTCCGTCACGACGCCGAGTTCCCCCGCCGCCTGGTCCTGCGTGGCCCCTAGCTCCCGGCGTTCCCGCAGGATCGTCGCGCCGAGGCTGGCACGGGCACGGAAGCGCAGCTTCAGCGCGTCCTCGTCTGCCTGCTTGTAGGCGCGGTACGCCTCAGCGCTCGCGGTCATCTCAGGTGCTCTCTCGTCTTTGCGGGCCACGGCCTCATGATGGCACGCCACGTGTGCACGTCTCCACCATGGCATACCCTACAGGATTTTCTGACATGCTGGCGACCGGACGTGTGTACGTGTACTCTGCCGTCATGACGATCACCGCGGCGAGCGCAGTCACGGCCGGCGGCCCGCAATGACAGCTACCCCCGGCGCAACCGCCCTCGCGGCACTGGACGCCGACGACTTCAGCGCCCTCGTGCGCGCCTCACTCGGCAAGGAGGCCAGCCCCGCACTCTGGGACGCGCTCACCGACCCGCTGGTGATCGCCCGGACCCGCGACACCCTCGGCAGCCTCCACGCCGACGTCCAGAACCAGCTGACCCTCGCCAACGAGGACCTTGAGCAGGCCCGCGCGGAAGGGCACGCCGCCGGCGAGGGCGGCAAGGAAATGTACTTCGCCGCGCGGGCCGGGCAGGGCGAGTGGCGGCGCAGGGCGATCTTCTTCCGGCGGCTCGTCGAGCAGCGCCTCGCCTTCGTCAAGGCCCGCGTCGCCCGCCCGGAGCAGCGGCCTGCCGGCTCCCGTGCCACCCGGATCCAGTATCAGGACGCGCTCGAGCGGCTTGCCCGCGCGGTCGCCTCCCACCGCGACAAGGTGCTTTCCGGCGAAGGTAACGAGGGTGACGACGACGCGCTCTGGGACTTCCTCGACGACATCACCGTGACCACCGTCAGGGGCGGCGAGATGCCCCTCGCCAAGTGGCTGGACTTCCTCGACGAGGTACGGGAGGACGACGGGTGACCGCACGCCTCCTCGCCCTTGTCGCCGCCCTCCTGGTGCGCCTCGGCTTCCCCCTGCTCCCCGTGGCGGAACCCGTTCCCGTTGCCCCCATGGCGCCGCTCTGCGCGGCCCGGGCGCACTGGGCTCCCCTGCCGTCCCTCGGACTTCCCGGTCACTACACCCCCCAGACAGGAGGCGAGCCCTGATGATCTCGCGGTCATGCCGCTCCCGGTCCCCGTTAGCCCGCGTGATGTTCCCGGAGATGACCTGCCGTGCCTTGTTCTTCCCGCCGCCCCGCTCTGGGACGGTGCTTATGCCCTTCACCGTCGATGACGAGTTCCATGTTTTCGCCCGCGAGCGCTGCCTCCCTCCTTGCGCGCTGTCGTTCCTGATGCTGGCCGGCTCCTGGTCCGCACGAGAGTCCCGCTCGGGATTCGTGCCGAACTCGATGCTCGCCGACTTCAGCGACGACTTCGCCCAGGCCGAGAGAACGCTGTGCTCCGCCGGAATCCTGAAGCGCGTCAAGGCCGGGGTCCGCATCGTCGAGGGCCACGGGGTGACCGTGGTCAACGCGAAGGATGTCCACCGGGACAGCCAGCGGCAGGAGGCTGAGGCTGAGGAGCGGCGGGCGACCTGGCGGGGCAAGAAGCAGCGCCAACGCGAGGTGAGGAAGGCCGGGCAACGTGAGCGGATCGCCGCGGGTGTCCCCGTAATGTCCCCGGGGACAAATGCCGATGTCCCCCCCGAGAATCCGGGGAACGGAGGGAAACCGCAGGTCAGTGGCAGGGATGTCCCCGGGGACATTACGGGGACGTCTCCGGGGACAGCGAAAACGACCTCATCTGATTATCAAGATCCAAGTCAGTCGGTCGGGGTTAAGTCAATCGGGGTTGATCTCAGTAACGCGCGCCCGCGCGAGGTGCCGTCCCCGGAGACACTCGCGCTCGTGGTCGCCGGGATCTCGAAGAAGCGCAAGCGGGCCACGACCGAGGCCGAGGCCTGCCGCGCGATCGCCGAGTGGGACCGGCGGGCCGAGGAAGCCGGCAAGGTCGTCCACGACCCGGCGAAGTTCTACCCGACCTGCATCAGGCGCGAGGGCGACCTTGAGGCGATCATCGCCCCGCCGCCGCCCGCGCCGCGACCGGAGTGGCTGGAACTCGGCCAGGCCCCCGACCCCGCGCCCGGAGCCCACCTCTTCGAGCCGTCCGCCGACCCGTACGACACCGCCTGCAGCCGCCCCGGCTGCGGGCTCCCCGAGAAGAACACCCGAGTCCACCTACCGGAGGCGAAGACCGGATGAGCAGGCCCTACGCCGGGCTCGGCGGCTGCGACCACTGTGGCCTGCAGGTGCTCTGGGCAGTTGAGGCGGACGGCGGCATGGTGGCCGTCGACACGAACCGCAGCGGCCCCGTGGTGATCCGCACCGACTGCGCCGGCACGCCCCGCGTCCGCCGCGTGCCGGTGTTCTACCGGCCCGCCGAGGGCGAGAGCCGCGCCGGCCTCCACAATGACGCGTGCATCGGGCTCGCCGACGTCGTGTCGATCGGCCGCGCCCCGTCGATCCGCCGCCGCTCTTTCCGCACGACCCCCTCAAGGAGAACCGCCAATGCCCGCTAAGACACTCAAGGGCCCCGAGACCAGGGGACGGCCGACGCTCTACAAGGGCGTTCAGATGCGCTCTCGCCTTGAAGCTGACTACGCGGGACATCTCGACCGCCGCGGCCTGTTCTGGGAGTACGAGCCTGTCTGTTTTGGCGGTGAGGACGGCCAGTGGCTCCCCGACTTCCGGGGCCGACGTCCCGACTCGGCCCCTTCGGAGTCCTGGCTCATAGAACTCAAGCCCGTGAGCCTCTTGGGGTCGCGCGAAAGCGAGTCGGAGTGGGACGTGATTGACCGCATCGACAAGATTCTCACGCAGGCGTCGATCGCGTGGCTCAGTGAGCCGGACGTCGCGATCAACCTGGTCTTCTGGGCCTACAGGGCATCCGAGGCCGACTTCAAGATCGTGGCCAGGGGCGGCTCCCCCTGGCGCACGGCCAGCAAGGGCGTGCCGATCATGTCCCTCTGGCCGGGGATGGGTCAGTTCGACCGGCTTGAGTCGATCACGCAAGACGCGGCCGGAGACCCCCGATGAATGAGGAGGAGGCGGGGTGACCGACTCCCTCGAAACCGAGACCCGTGCCGTCACGGACCCCGACGAGCTTGACCGGAACCGCTGGGCAGGCCTCTACCGCTGGGCTGCGGCCCGTACCGCTGACCGCCCTGACTGGGACCCGGTGGCCCTCCTGGGCGTAATGCAGGGATGCAGGAACGCCGGGGTGGCTTACGAGGAAGCGGAGACGGTCCTGTGGCGGGTCGCCCGGACGAACGACGACCACCGCGACTTCGCCGAACTTAAGGACCTCGCCAGGAACGCAAGGCGCAAGCCGGAGAGCGTGCCGGCGAACGAGGAGTTCCGAGCCGGCCTCGCGGCACTGAAGGCGCGGAAGACAGGGCCTCAGGCAGCACTAGCCGAGGACGACAGGAGGGCTTCATGAGCAGGTTCGTGGACGGTGACGGCGATGACGAGTTCTGGATGCTCGACCAGGGCCGGTGGGAGCGCAATGCCCGCGCCGCGCTGAAGGGGAAGCGGGGCCGGAAGGCGCTGGCCGAGATCCGTGAGGCACTCCTCGCGCTGCCGGAGAAGCGGCTGATCGAGGGCGCGCTGTGCACGGTCGGCGGCCCGGAACGCCTGCCGGACGTCACCGACGCCGAGGCTGACGCCGAGTTCGCGCGGCGCGTTGCGAAAGACCCCGGCTACCCGGCCTACTACACGCGGGACGAGCTGGCCGGCTACATGCGGCAGGGGCGCCAGGAGGAACGCGAGGCCGTCGCCAGGAGCGGCCAGAGGCGCGGCCAGGGTTACGGCGTGTGCGTGAACGGGGCGCTGCTGTGGCACCGGCTCGTCAGGCAGGGCATGACCCCGGACGGCGCGTTCACGGCACTCCCGGAGGTCGCGGGCTACGACAGCGGCGACCCGCTGAGCGACACGGCCAAGATCGCGGAGAAGGAAGCCGGGATCGCCTACACCCTCGCCTGGGAGCTGGCCTACCGCAATGACGAGACCTACGGGCGGATGACCCCGGAGGAGCGCTACAGCGCGTTCCTGGCGTGGATCGACGCCGAGCTTGGCAACCCGGCACCTGCGGGCGCCGGGTAACTCACAGACCCCCCGGGACAGCATGAGGGCAGCCCCGGGACAGCGAAAGGAAACGAGCCGCATGGACTACGACGACCCGACCCCTGCGGGGGTGATCCGGGAGACATGGCGCTGGCTGCCCGCCTGGGTGGTGGTGCTGTTCGTGGCACTGCTGCTCATCGGCGGCCTGACCTACGCCGGCCACGCCTTCGGCTGGTGGCTGTCCGCGCAGGATGCCACGCACCAGGCGGAGAACACCCAGAACGGTTACGCCAACCAGGCGACCCTCCGCCAGGAGGCAACGCGGGACTTCGCCACGCTCACGTCCATCGGCGTGCAGGTCGCAGCCGCGAAGGGTGACCCGGCGATGGTGACGGAACTGCGGGCCGAGCAGGCTGCGACCGCAGGCAAGATCTGCGCTGAGGCCGCCCAGGTCTCCGGTACCCCGCTGCCCGCCCAGCAGGCGCAGTGGGTCACCGCGAACTGCACCGAAGGAACCCTTTCCCCGGGTTCCCCCGACTACGTACCAGGAGCACCGTAACCGTGAAGATCACCAGGAGAACCACGGCCGCCCTCGCGGCATCCGCCGCGATCGCCGTGACCGTGCTGTGCACCGCATCGGCGTGCAGCAGCACCAACAGCGGGCAGGCGCAGGAGAACACCGCGCAGCAGGCGGACCAGGCGGCGCTTGAGGCGTCCCAGCCGATCCCGCGCTACAACTACAGCCAGATCCGGCAGACCCTCATCGACGCCGAGACCATCTCAGCGAACGGCACGCAGACCACGAGCTTCTTCTTCCAGATGGGCAACCAGGACCCGGTCTACACCTGCCCGTCGCTCGGCGAGCCCGTCGCGAACAGCTCCTCACTGTCCAATCCCCAGCAGGGCACGGGGGTAAGCGGGGTGGCCGGGGCCATCGCCATCGGCCAGATGGACCCGGACGGCATCTACACGCCCACCTCGTCAAGCGGCACCTACGTGATCTGCCTCAGCGCCTCCGGCCAGCCGTACCTCGACTACTGGGAAGGCGACGTGTTCACCGTCTCCGGCGCGGCCGAGTGGGACGAGGCCACGCACTCGATCAAGGTCACCGGCGCCCCCACGGCCGCGATCCGCACCGCCCCGGCCGCCCCTGCGAAGTAGCCCCCGAGTCCCCCCGTGCGCGCCCTTGTCCCCCCGGCGGGGCGCGCACGGGGCCAGTCCCCGTAAGGAAAACGATCATGAGTAACGGAACCGGCCCGGAATGGGTCAAGTCCTCCCTGAGTTTCGCCAACGGCAACTGCGTCGAGGTATCGGACCAGCCCGAGGGCACGGTGGGCGTACGGAACAGCCGCGACAAGGGAGGCCCTGTCCTCCGGTTCACCCCCGATGAGTGGCATGCCTTCATCGGGGGCGTCCGTAACGGGGAGTTCGATGACTTCGGCGGCGGGTCATGACCCCCGGCTGGAGGAAGTCTTCCCACAGCATCAGCGGCGAGTGCGTGGAGGCCGGGAACGGCACCAGCGTCGTCCTGGTCCGGGACACTACTGACCGCAGCGGCCCCGTGCTCTCGTTCACCGCAAGAGCGTGGGCGGAGTTCACCGCGGGGATCACGAGGGCGGGCCGGTGAGCGCGCAGGAGGCCGACGTGGCACCAGGGCAGCCCTTCGGTGACCTGTCCAACGTTCAGTTCGCGGGCCGCAACGGGCTGGGCGAGGTCTCGGTAGCACTCCCCAGGGTCCGCATGACCCTGCGGGAGGCCCTCGTGCACGCCGCGTGGCTTGTCCTGCTCGCCGACGACGACGGTGAGTTCAGCCTCGTCCTTGATGCCGTCAGGAGCGGGACGTGAGCGGCACGGAGCCGGGGCGGGCGGCGGGACGGGCGGCGTTCATTGGCCGGAACATGGCCCTGGCCCCGGACGGCGGCGGGCCGGACTGGCTCGCCAGCCTGGGGCACCTGTGGGACGGGATGGTCCCTGAAGGGCGCGATGCCGAGGAAGCCGGGGCGCAGGCCGCGATCAGGGCCGGGGGCTGGGCCGCCCTGGCCTCCGACATCGAGGCACTGAAGCCCGGCGACGGGATTACCGTCGCGTCAGCCATCCTCGCCCAGGTCTGCCGTGCGGTAGTCGCCCGGCTGACGGGCAGCAAGCCGCAAGGGGAGGTTTCCGTGTGGATTGACGACGAAGGCGACGGCGACGCAAAGGTCACCGTCGCCTGGGGTACGCCGCGCGAGGCGGAGAAGGCGGTGCGCGGTGAGTGACATGGCACCAGGGCAGGCGGCGTACGAGACCCGGCGGCGGCTCACTGCCGAGCGGATCGGGGAAGCCCTCGAAGACTTCGGAGTTCCGTGGGACAAGCAGACGGACGACAACCGGGCCATTGAGAACGCCGCTGCCCAAGCCGCCATCGCCGCCGCAGCGGCGGCGCATCCCGCTCGGGGCGGTCTCGTCAGCGCGCACTTCATCACCGCCTATGCCGGGCGCGAGATGCAGCTCGTCTGCGCGCACGAGGACGCTTCCGACGTTGAGTGCGACGAGACCATCGCGGTGGTTGAGCCTGGCAACACCTGGGACGAGATGGAGTCGCGGATCGCGGCGCACGCCGCCCGGTGCCACCCCGAAGCAGCAGCGGCGGCGCAGCCCGCGCCCGGCGACGAGGTGGCCCGACTCCGCAACGACCTGCTCGCCGAGGTCCTCCGCGAGGTTGAGCTCGGCACCCTCGGCCAGCACACCCCGGAGGCGACAACGCGGACGCTCGCCCGTACCGCGCAGTGGCGCAAGCGAGGGGAGATCCCGTCATGAGCGCCATGACACCGGAGCCCGCCGCGCCGGAGCAGGGGCAGCTGGCGCACGCCGCGTCCTGCGCGCACTTCGGCATGAGCGCCAGGCAGGCAGCCGCCGCATGGCTGAGGCGGGACGCCAAAGGCCACGCTTACTTCGCCGCCATTGAGCGGGGCGTGATCGACGCGTGGCAGCGCCAGAACGCTGAGGCCGCGGCGGGGCTCAGGGAAACCGCCCCTGGCGATCAGGAAGGCCCGGCATGACGGGCACCGAAACGGCACCGCCCGGATCCCCTCCGCCCCCCCCGGAGCCTGTTGAGCTGATCGGCACCAGCCAGGTTGCCGCCCGGTTCGGGGTCGGCCCTGCTGCCGCCTCCCGGTGGGGCAAGGACGGCCGCCTGCTCACCTTCCCCACCCTCGGCGGGGTCCGGAGGTTCTTCGCCGTTGAGGTTGACGCCCTGCTGCGCGGGGAGACCCCGGAGGCGGCGAGGAATCTCGCTGAGGCGGAGCGGGACAGGCTGACGGGAGGTGCGGCGCCGTGACCAGGCGCAAGGCCCCGCCCCCGGAGGATCCCCTGCTGTCCCCGGGCCAGGTAGCCGTGATGGCCGGGGTCAACCCGGACACTGTCTCCCGCTGGGCGGCCAGGGGGCTGCTGGTCCCGGAGATGACCGGGGGAGGCCACCGCCGGTTCCGGGAGTCCGTCGTTGCCGCGTTCCTGGGGACACGGGCGCCGGGACGGGCTTGCGCCCCCGGGCTGGGGTGGCCGCTGCTGCCCTCGCGGAAGGCACCCTGACCGTGGTCACCGACGACGAGCTGCTCGCCGCTGTCCGCTCCGCAGGCCCTCCCGGAACGGAGTCTCACCGTGAGGCGTGCCGCCTGTACCGCCAGTCGGTGACGGAGTGGCGGGCCGGCCACGTGCGGTGGCGGGAGGGGTACGCGGCCCGGGCGTCCGCGAGGCTCAGTGACGCGATCGCGGAGGCCGCGGGCAGGCGCGGGCCCTGCGGGTCGCATTACGGCTACAACCGGCACCGGGACAAGAAGACCCCGGTGTGCCCGCGGTGCGAGGTTGCGGAGCGGGCGTACCAGCGGACAAGGAAGCGCGCCCAGAGGCGGGCGAAGGCGGAACGGGCCTGGGCATGGGCGGAGGCAGCGTGACCGGGGGCAAGCCCGTGCGGCTGACCTTCCCGTCGTACGACTTCGGCGGGGCGCGCATCATCGCGGACGGCAAGCATGAGGTCGGCCGGGTGCTCGCCGAGTTCACCGGCTGGCGGGCCTTCCTCTGGCCTGAGGCTAACCCGGTGCCGGGCCGGTTCAACCCGCATGACGTGGAGGACCTGTGGAGGCTGACGCTGCGGGAGGTCCGGGAGGCACTGCGGGAGCGGGTCGCGGTCAAGGGCGGCTGGTGGACGTGAGCGGCAGGGATGAGACCTTCGCCGCCCGCGAGCAGCGCCGGGCCGCCCTGTGCGACCCCTGCGCGGCCGAGTGGCTCCGCTGGCTTGACTACCGGCTGCCGCAGCCGCAGAGGTGGATAGTGAAACTCGGCGGCAACCCGAATCTCCTGAGCCTCGCCAACCGGGAGTACCTGTTCCGGGAATGCCGTGACACGATCCGGGCACAGCAGAAACTTATTGAGGACCACTGCGCGGCGAGCCACGTGAAGGCGGCGGTGCCCGGCGAGCGGCCGGCGGTAGGACCGGAGGCGTCCCCGCCCGGACTGGTTCCCGCGGGCGGGTGGCAGCCGTCCCTGTTCGAGGTGGCGTGATGGGCGCGGCAAGTCTCACCATGAGACTTCCGGAGGTCTCGCCATGGGACGTTGTCTCACTACGGGACTTTTCCCGGCGGCCCTGGCCTGCGAGGCTTGACAGGCTTTTCACCGGAGGGGTAGGTACTGGGGTTAGCGGGTTTGACCACCGGCGCGGCTTTCCTCGCCCGGTAGGCCGTCGCCCGTCCGATGCCGGCGAGTCCCGCGATGCGTTCCAGCTCCGTCCCGCGCGGCAGGCTGGTGTAACCCTCAAGTGCCGCCAGTGCCCGCAGCCGGACCTCCCCGTGATCAGCGGTGCCCGCCGTGAGGATCGCCCGGATCAGGTCGAGCAGGTCTTCCCGTTGCTTCCCGGCGAGCGGCAGGCAGCCGAGCGGGATGCCCGCGAGGTTCAGCGCGGCACGTACGCGGGCGGGAGGGCACCCGGCGAAGCACTGCCAGATGACGCGCCCGTTGTCGCCGACGCTGATGCTCAGCGACGGCTCCCGGTCGTTGTGGGCGGGGCAGAGGGCGCGGACGCTGGTCGGGTCGTCGCTGCCGTCGTCGCGCCTTCGGTGGTTGTACTTGCCGAGGCGCGGCAGGACATGCCATTCGAAGCACTGGCGGACGGGCGCGTCGCAGGCCACGCCGGTAAGCCCCCGCAGGCGGGCTTGGCGCGGGCAACGTCAAATGGCAAGATGAGCACGCTCCTTGACGGGAGTGAGGCGGGGCCGGTCTCGTGCTTGGCGGTGTGGGGCCGGTCCCGTCGTTTTCCGTTGGTCAGTCGGCGTTCTGACGGGTCAGGAACGCCTCAACCTCATCGACGGACGCGAACGTCCGGGGCTTGCCCTTCTCGGGCACCAGCGCGAAGGTGCCGTAGTCGCTGGCATCGGGGTCGACGCGCCGCGTCTTACGCAGGCTGTAGCCCTGCCGCGCGGCCTTTCTCCGTAGCCGGTTCACTCGCACCTTGTCGGTGTCTGTCATACCGGAAGCGTACCAGAATCGATGCTGAAAGCCATGCCTTCCGCTTGCCTCATGCGATGCCCAACGGTATGCTGAAAGACATGACGAACGGTGAGCTTAATGGAACGCGGCGCGAGGCCCGCCGCCGCCCCGTAATTCCCCGCATCAGCCGTGGCTCCCTTGTCCGCCTCCCTGACGGACGGCTCACCGTGGCCGAGATGGTGTCCGATGACGGGAAGTGGTTCAGGAGCACGGGAGGCCGGGCGTACTTCACCGATGAGGCCGAGGTCGTTCCCCTCGGTGCCACGGCGAGCGCGAAGGCAGCGTGACATGACGACCCATTTCCCGAGTGGCCACTACACGGATGTCACCTACGGCAACGGCGGCCCGTCCCGGCATGAGTGCGGCCGGTGCGGTGCCCCGATCGTCTCCCGGCTTGAGGCGTGGGTGCACGCGCTGACCTCCTCGGCGGCCTGCCCGGGGAACACCACTGCAAGCGACGAGTGGGCCAAGGGCGCCGCGCCCGTTGACGGGGAGGGGAGTGACCTTGACTGACGCACTGCTGAAGGACGTGAACGCCGCCCTGATCGCTGCGGGTGAGCGTCCCGCCGCGCGGGGGGAGAGCGGCTTCCGCCTCGCCTGCGATGCGTCCGGGGCCGTCCTGGTGACCTGCCAGACCGCCGGCACCGGGTGGGCCGTGGTGAGGCGCGGACTGCTGGCCCGCTGGCTCCGGCTGCTCGGGGAGTCGGGCCAGGGCTGGACGGTCACCGGGATCGGCACGCGCAGGATCGCGGCGGTTCGCGTGACGCCATCCGAGGGGAGCGGGCAATGACACACTGGCTGACTACCTTCGACCCGGACGACGGCGAGCCGGTCGGCACCCTCTGCGAGTGCGAGATCGCCAGGGACCATGACGGCGCCGGGAACCTCATGTTCCCGGACGACGGGGCCGAGGGCTGACCCGTGGCGATGACCCTTGACGAGGCCCGCGCCCACGTAGGCGAGAAGGTGCTCTACTCCTCTGTCCCGGGCGAGTGCGAGGTAGGCGAGATCGTCACCGTCGGCACGAAGTACGTGCACGTCTGCTACGGCAAGCAGCAGAACGCGAAGGCGACCCGCCCCGAGTTGCTGACCCTCATGCGAGGCGGCAGCGTCACCGGGCACTTCCGGCTGAACATGGCCGACTCCGGCTTTCCTATCACGATCGCGAAGGACCTCACGTGAAGTTCTCCGTAGCGTCCCCCGGCACGGTCCTTCCCCCGTCCCCCCCGCAGCCGCCGAAGCCACCCCGCCTGATGATCAGGAAGGGGTGGGTCTCCCCTGGTACCTGGGGACCTGTCAGGGCTGCGACAGCAGACGGGAAGTGGCTCGGCGAGCGCTTCCCGGACGGGACCTGGGCCGCCGGGCACCTGCCGACCTGTACCGAGGTGAAGGACGGCCTCCGGTCGCTGGCGGCCTTCCGCGCGTACGTCGGCTCAGGGAAGGCACAGGCAGACCTGGAGCGGATGCAGGCGGGAGGCGGCGGCGATGACTGACTCGGCAGCCGTCCGCCTCGTGAAGTCCGTACTGCGCGAGGCGGGACTTCCTGAGGCGGAAGGCGGCACAGCCCCGGGTATCCCGGTGACCGTCCCGGGATGGCACGTGTCGCGGTCCCCTGACGGCCACGGTGCCCGGGTGACCTACTGGGGCACGCAGGTGCTCACCGGGGCGGAGAAGAGAACTGCCCTGGACGGGTACGCCCCGGTGCTGCGGGCGGCGGGACTGACGGTCGGTAAGGCTGAGCGAGGCGGGTTCCTTCCCGTCACGGCATGGTGAGGGGGCGCAATGGCTGACAACTACGACCTGGTCCCGGACCTCGGGAAGCTGCTTGATGCCGCCTTGCGCGCAGAACGTGACGGCACCGTCTACGCGGAGCGGATCGCGGACCGCCTCGGGCTTGACTCCTGGGCGGGACCGGAAGCAGCGGAGAGGGCACTGCGGGAGGCGCTCGGCGCCCCGGCCCCCCGCGCGCCCGATGAGGACCAGCCCCTCACCTGCGTCCGCTGCTGGAATTCCCCCGCCTCCCGCCTGCTGGTTGTTCACTGGCGGACGGAGACGATGCGGCTACTGTGCGAGGGGTGCGCGCCGGCGGACGCGGCGGACGCCCGGGACCTGCCTGCTTTCAGGATGCTGACCGTGCTCACGCTCGGGGCTGAGGCTGTCGCCCGTGCGGGGGCACCAGGGCAGGCGGCCGAGGCGATCCCGCGGACGCCCCGGTGTGACGGCTGCAACGGCTACTGCGGGACCTGCGAGGCCTCGGTCAGGGATGAAGGCGGTCCGCTGTGAGCGCTTACGAGTGGACCCAGGTTGAGCTTCAGTGCAACGAGCCCGGCTGCCGCGAGAAGTTCGAGGGCGAGCGGGGACTTCGGCCCTCGTCCGGCGAGACCCCGGCGATGGTCCGCAAGCGTGCGGCGAAGGCGGGCTGGGCGCACGTCCGCAGTAAGTGGGGACGCTACGCCGACAAGGACTACTGCCCCGAGCACAAGCCTGCGGAGGCTCAGGCCGCAGGGACGGAGGCGTAATGGGCCCGACAGACTACGCGCCGCAGGCACCACCCCCATGGCCCCGTGACGTCACCTACGTCCACGTCGCCCCGGAGCACGTCATCCGGGGCAGGCCGGGAAGCCTGACGGAGTGCACGGCGGCCCTCGCCATCGCTGAGGCGGTAGGCCCGGACGTGGTGACGGTGAGCGCAGACGTGGACGTGATCACCGCGCACGAGAGGCAGGCCCCGTTCCGCCACTGGGCACGCTGAGACCCCGGAAGAGGTAGCGGAGTGGAGCGCCGAACTTGACTCCGGAGACCCTCGTTACGTTACGGAGGCAGCCGGGGCGGCAGCGCTCGGGCTCCTTGACTTCGAGCTGACATGGACCGAGGGTGCCGCAGCGGCAGGAGAGGAAGGTGCACGGTGAAGCTCAGCGCGACCGCGAAGGCCGCGATCCGCGGTGCCGGGTTCACCCTGGCGGAGTTCGCCCGGGTCAACGGCTACACGGACGGCAAGTGGCACGGTGACGTGTGCGGCTGCACCGACACGGGCCGCTGCGCGAACGGCTTCCACCACATGGGGGTCGATGACTGCGGCTGCCTGCCCGTCCTGATTGACCAGGCCGTGAAATGGCGGCAGGCAACCCGCTGGATGAACTCCGTGGAGCTTTCGGCGCCGCACGGCCTGTTCGACTGGGTGAGCGTGAGCACCCCGGGCGTGCTGGCCACGGTGTCAGCTTCGGCCGACGGCATCCCGGCGGGGAAGCCGGCCGAGTCCGTGGTCAGGATTGAGGCCCGCGAGGGCTGGACGGCCACCGTAAGCGAGGACGAGCACGGGCGGATGGTAGTCCGGCTCGTGAAGGCGGCAGCGCCGGGAGCGGGGGCGGCAGGGTGAACAAGCGCGAGCAGGCCATCCTCATCGAGGTCTACGCGGGGCTCAACGAGATGACCGGCCTTGACCCGATCAACCCCATGGACGTCCGCGCGGTGAGCGCCAACCTGAAGACCTGCACCAGGGCGGCACGGGACCTGATGTTCGCTCTCTTCCACCTCCGGACCGGGGAGTACGAGGAAGCCGAAGCCTGCGCGGCCGAGGCGCGGACCACGCTTAAGGCAGGAAAGGCAGGAGTGGCATGACCGACGAGGAGAAGCTCGCCTGGTGCAAGGAACGGGCCGCAGCCGAGAACTGGCAGCACGCCCTCGCGTCGATGATCCAGGACATGCAGGCGACAGGCATCCCGCTCAACCCGGACCTGATGATGCTCGGGATGGGCGAGGCGATCACCGGAGGCGAGCAGGGGGTGCGCCGGTTCATCGACGGGATCACCCTCGCGTCGGTGGCGAGGACGGAGGGTTCCCGTGGCTAGCGACGGGCTGAAGCGCGGGGACATCGCCCACGTGGTCCTTGACTGCATCCCCCTTGAGCGGGACGGCAGCCCGTACCGCCGGGTGATCGTCCGTGGCGTCTACGCGAACGAGCTGGACGCCCCGCCGCTCCTTGAGGGTGCGGACCGCAACGTCGTTCACGTGTTCATCGGCCTGGACATGCAGGTGCCCGCGTTCCTCATCGCCTACCCGCGCGAGGATGGAGAGGAGAGTTCCGGTGGCTGACGGCATCCTTAACCAGATCGCTTGCCCCGGCGCGAAGCTTGACCCGCTCGGCGCGGAGCTTGACCGGATCAAGGGCGAGGCGTTCACGCCCGTCGCGGAACGCCTGTTCATGCTCGCGCTGGCCGTGCACGCGATGCACTACCCGCTGCCCCTCTGCGGGCCGGCGGCCGAGGAGGACAACCTCGGGGCGTGCCCGCACAACCCGGAACTCGACTGGGACGAGCATTTTGAGGCTGACGACGGCTCCTGGTGCTGCACTAGGAGGGTCCGGCGAAACTCTCCAGTGCAGGTCAGGGGAACCTTATTACTGGCCGGCGCGGGGACGTACCCCAGATTCCCGCGATCGTTACCCCATGACCGTTAGGGACGGGCCGACCTAACAGGCAATAGGCTGGCAGGCGTGAAGGTCGAAGTCCTGATGATCGCCAACTCTGCCACGGCGGAAGGCAGCCTCCTGAATGTTCAGGGCGGGGGCTGGGAGCACTGCTCCCCTGCGATGATTCCGTGCACGGTCGGAGGGCACGTGGCGGGAATCGTCGCGCTTGACGAGGATGAACTGGGTCAGACGCCGGCCCTGAATATCGCGATCACTGATGCCGACGGCCACGACATGGGGTTCTCGGCGTCGATGATCGTCTCCGGGATCAGGCCGGCCACGACGGTGGGCGTCCCTGTCCGGGTGCCGTTCGCCGTGCCCTTCACGGTGGCCGTGCTGCGCTCTATGGTCGTGAAGGTCGCGGCACTGCAAGGGGGTGCCGAGCTTGCGGCGGTAACTTTCCTTGTCCGGGACCCCGTCCCGGACGCGCCGCCGCAGATGTAGTTATCGCACCTTGCGTCACTGCCGCCCAGCATGATCCTCCGGCTTTCCGGGCCGGCGTGGCTGCCGTGCCCCCCATGTCTCCACGGTAGCCCCTTTTACCCCACCGGGGTCTCGTAGACGAGCGAGTACCGCTCGACCGGGATCACGATGTCCGCTGTCTCCACGGGCCGCTCGTTGGTGCGGTAGGTCCGGGCGATGACGAGCACGGTCCCGCCGGGCCGGATGCCGAGCCGTTCCGCCTCCGCTGCCAGCGCGGGCCGGGCGCTGACCACTTCCTCGGCAAGGGTGACCTGCTGGCCGATGGCGGCCATGCGCTCCACCACGCCCTTGCCGGCGTGCGGTCCTTCCTCGGGCAGCATGACCGCCGTGCCCGAGGTGATCGCGGCGGGCTCCCAGCTAACCGAGAGCATGACCGGCTTGCCGTCCCCGAGGAAGGTGTAGGCGGTGCGCATCGCGGGGTCGCCGGGTTCCGCTCCCAGTCTCGCGGCGACGGCGGGCGTCATCGGGACGCGCTCGGTGGACGACTCCCAGGTGCCGGGCATCCCTGCCGCTGTCATGTCCGCGCGGAACGGGGAGCCGCCATCGCGCCTCGTGTACCACGACCGGCCGAGCCGCTGCCGCTCGGGCCGCTGCCGCACGTAGGACCCCGAGCCTGAGCGCGTCTCCACGAACCCCTCAGCGACCAGCAGCCGGACGGCCTCGACCGCTACCCGGTCGGACACGCCGTACTGGCGGGCAAGCTCGTGCCTGCTGGGGACCTTCGCGCCGGGCGGCAGCACGCCGTCCACGACGGAGCGGCGCAGGTCGTCAGCGATGCGCTTATAGGTAGGCGGGGACACGCAGACAAGCTTGACGAACTTGGGTACTCAGGTGCAAGCTGAGTACTCAGCTTTTATGCCGTCGTGTCGCGAGGGGGAACGCGGACTTGGAGACCTCAGTCACCTTCCCCGGGCTCCCGGCCATCGTCCCATCCGCGCGCCGGTTCGTGCGCGGCATTCTCGCCGGCTCGCCCCGCGCCGACGACATGGAACTGATCGCCGCCGAACTGGCCTCCAACGCCATCCGTCACACGCCGTCCGGCGCACCCGGCGGCGAGTTCACCGTCACGGTGCACGCCGGGCAGGGCTGGGCGCGGCTTGAGGTCTCCGACGCCGGGACCGGCCAGTGGAGCGGCCCGCGCGACGCCGACGATGACGACGAATACGGGCGCGGGCTGGCCATCGTCGCCGCGCTCGCTGACAAGCTCGGGCACGACGTGCGCGCCGGCGGACAGGTGGTGTGGGCCGAAGTTAGCTGGTAACAGGTCCGGAAGCTGACGCCTTGCGGCGCAAGGCGTCAGCTTCCGCCTGCCGCAACACGCCGGAAGCGTAAACGTCCGCGCCTTACGGCTCCGGCAGGGGTAGGGTTGGGAGCCGTAAAGGGAGGTGACGGACTCTCGTGAACGATCTTGACGAAATCATCAGGCAGGCCGAGGCCGACATATCGGAGCAGGAAGCTCTCGTAACGTCGGCAGATGCCCGCGTTGCCTCAGCGCAGGCCGATGCGGCGGCAGCCCGCGAGAAGCTAGATGAGGCGCGCATCGTGCTGGACTGGCTGCGGCGGCGGCAGCCAGCGGCGGCTGTCCGCGCGAGCCCGGCCATGCGGCCGGAACCGGTACCCCAGACGCGCTTCGGGAAGCCCGTGCCGGAGGGGGACTCAAAGGTGAAGCAGTGCTTGGACGCGCTGGAGGGCCTTGGCGGGATCGCGTCGAATAGGCAGATCAGCAACCGCCTGCTACGGGACGGCGTAGAGATCAACGCAGAGCACGTTCGCGGACTGATGAAGTACGCCAGCGGCAAGAAGCCGCATCCCCTCGTGGTGACCGAGCCCGGTTCGGGCGTGTGGCGGCTCGTTCGTGCCATGAACGGCGTTACCGGAGGTGAGCGGTGAGGTAAACCCGGAAAACAGGCCGGCCGTTGCAGGGTGGCTGACGGGCCTCCCTGCAACGGCCTAAAGAGGCCGGTCGTGTTATCCGTGCTGTTAACACGGGCGATCGGTGCTCTGTCCGGGCCGGGGTTCGGTAACCGGGGCGCCCTTGACAAGCTTCCCTCAGCGGGTTCGACTCCCGTCCGGTCCACGGTCATTGTAGCCGCTTGACATGCGGGGGCGCGAGCTTACCCGGATTCCGGGCGTGGCGGATGGCCGGAAAATACGACGCACGGGAACGTGGGAGATCGACAAATCACCGCAATGAAAAAGAGGTGTCCAGCCGTTCCGAGATGATGAAAAGATTCATTGCATTCGCCCGCCGGGGAGCTTTCCGCACCCCCGGAAATGTCATACCCCAGTGTTATTGTCGAAGTAGATAAGAGAATAACGGGTGACCCCCGCGAGTGCGCTAACACTCCGGGGGTCCGGACCAAGGGATTGCCCCCATGGCCACTTCGACCATAGCATGCCCGCGCGACGCCGCACAGGTGGCCGCGCTGCTCGACAGCCCGGAGATCTCCGGGCTGATCTCTGAGCTTGAGGCCACCCGGTGGACCGGGCGGCCCGGCTACCCGCTGCGCGCGATGATCGGCCTTGCGCTGGTCAAGAGCCTGTACACGCTCCCCACCTGGACGCGCGCGGTGGCGCTGGTCAAGGACCACGCCGGGCTGCGGGACGCGCTCGGCGCGGCCCCGTCCGCCGACGCCGCCTACCGGTTCACCGTCAAGCTCCGCGAGCACGCCGGCATGCTCGCCGCGTGCACCGACCGGGTGCTTTCCGGATTGCATTCCATGCGGCCGGAAATGGGCGCGACGGTCGCAATTGACGGCTCCGACCTCTCCGCTTACGCGAACGGGCAGCGGTACGTGAAAAGGGGCGGGGAATTGCGGAAGCGCTTTGCCGACCCTGACGCGACATGGGGTCACCGCTCGTCTATTTCCACCCGTTCCGGCGGCGGCTACTACGGTTACAAGGTCCACTGCGCGGTGGACACCGCGACCGGGCTGCCGCTGGCGTGGCAGGTCCGGACGGCGAAGGACCCCGAGGTCGCGGAGGTCGCCGGCCTGCTGGACTCGGTGATGGAGCGCGGGTTCGCCGCGCAGGTCGCCGTGCTTGACCGTGGCTACGACAGCGGGGCACTGTACGACCTGCTCGAATCGCGGGGCATCCGCCCGGCGATCCCGCTGCGGCAGACTCCCGCCGTGAAGGCCGGCAAGGACAAGCCGCCGTCGTGCGAGCACGGGACGTGGACGTTCGCCGGGTCCGACGCCCGGCGGGGCGCGAGCAAGTGGCGCTGCCCGTCCCGTGAGTGCCAGCCCGCGTCAGTGTGGGTGAAGGCGTCCCGGCTGCACCCGCTGATCCCCCGTGAGTCGCAGCGGTACAAGTCGCTGTACTGCCAGCGCGGCGCGGTGGAGCGGGAGTTCGGCCGACTCAAGAACGAGTGGGGCGCATTGCCGCTGCGGGTCCGGCGGATGTTCCGGGTCCGGCTGCACGTGGACCTGACCATCCTCGCCCAGCTTGCCAGCGCGCTGCTCATCGCGCGAGCGTAGGGGTTCCCGTCCCTCACCCCGCCGAAGGCGGGGACTTTCGCCATGCCCGGACACGGAAAACCGGCCGGTCAGGGCACTTCCGGCCCGGACGGCGACTACCCGACCGGACATTAGGGACATTTCCGCAGGCAGGCGGGCTAGCCGTCATGATCAAGGGCGAGATGCCGCCGGGTTTCGCGGCTCGTTTCGGGGTTCCCTCCTAGCAACTCGCTCGGCACTGAGTGCAGGTGCGGGGCGGAGTGGGTGTGCGAGGAGTACGAGGCGGCACTGGCCGCACTGACCGGAGAGGGGGAGAGCGGGTGACACGGCTACTCGTTGAGATCGACGGCCAGACGATCCCGCTCCGCAGCTGCGACTGGGTGAAGTGGGCGCCGTGCGGGTGCCCTGTCGGCGTCACCGTGGCCGGGGAAGGCCTCGCCGTCACCGAGGACGACGCCTGGAAGGAGTTCTACGACCGCAAGCGCGACATCAGCCGGGCGCAGAAGCGCGGGTACCGGATGACGCTGATCTCCCACGCCCGGTACGGGACCGAGATCATGCCGAGGCTGCTCGTCCGCTGCTCGCACACGGCAGCCGGAATGGAGAACGGCGATGACTGAGCACCGCGGCGACCGGAAGTTCGCCGACCTGCCGCCCGGCATTGTCCAGGTGCGCCTTCGCGGTGAGTCCGCCGGGGACCTCGCCGCCCGCCTGACGGCGATGCCGGGCGTGTCCGCGGTCACCGGCCCGGACGAGTACCCGGGGGACCGCATTTACCTGACTGTTTCCCTCACCGAAGAGGAGGTGCCCCCGTGCCCCGCCTGATGTCAGTTGCCCTGACCACGGAACAGGTCCGTGCCCGCTCCAAGACGGTCACCCGCCGCAAGGGATGGCTGGATCTCAAGCCCGGCGAGCGGCTCACCTTGTGCGTCAAGGTCATGGGCCGCAAGCCCGGTGAGCCCCTGGAGCGCCTCGCGGAGGTGGAGGTCACCTCCGTCCGCCGCGAGCCCCTAAGCGCTGTCACGCAGGCCGACGTCACCGCGGAGGGGTTCCCGGGGATGACCCCGGGGGAGTTCACGGCGTTCTTCTGCGAGAACCTCGGCTGCACCCCGGAAACCGAGGTCACCAGGGTTGAGTGGCGCTACCTGCCCCGCCCCCGCACCCCTGAAGTCGTCAACCCGGACGGCTCGAAAACGATCACTGTCCAGCGGTGCTGCAACGGCTGCGGGGAGCCTGTCGGGGACGTGACGCTCGCCGAGATCGGCATCGCCATTGACGGCGGGGAACTGCCCGACGTGCGGACGGAATGCCGGCAGTGCGGGCCGGGCACGCTGCTGCCGGAGCCGGAGGTTTCCCGTGGCTGACCCGAAACTGCCCCGTGGCGCGCTGAGGCTAGCCGCTGAGGCCCTGGAAGACGCCGCCGGGGGACTGCCTAGCGACTGGGAAGCAGCGGAAATCGCCCTGACTGCCGCCCTCCCTGCCATGTGGAAAGCCGCACAGCGAGACCTGGCCCGGCACGTCCTCGCCCTTGACGAGGCCGACGCGGGAAGCGACCACAACGGCAACAAGGGGCCATGGAACGACGCGAGAACCAGCCTGCGGCGGCTCCTGAGGGGCGAGCCGCTGCCCGAACTGCCCCCGAAGGAGGCCCGCGATGGCAGCCAATGAATTCGGTCCCTTCGAAACGGAACGGCAGGCTCTCGCCACCCGCGCGGCCGCCATCATCCGCGCCGCCTTCGACGCTCACCCTGGGGTAGGGGCGGGCGATCCCGAGGCGCTCAAGGTCATGACGGATGCCTGCGCGGAGTGCGGTGTCGACCTGGGCAGGATGGACCTGAGCACGCTGCAGGACATCGCCTGGCGGGAGACCTTCGAGGTCGTGTCGCTGGCCGGGCTGATCCGCCGTGCGTTCGAGGCGGGGAAGGCTGCCGCCCTGGAAGGCGCGGAGACTGAGTGGGGTGCCCGGTACCGGGCCGCAGGCGGGAGCTTGTCCGCGATGGTGCTCTGCGGTCACGAGCCTGAGGCAGAGTCGACAGCCAGGAGCCTCGCGGGCACCTCCAGGCGTGACGAGCTGACAGGCATCACGCTCAGCCGTCAGGTCACCCCGTGGAAGGAAGTGCCCGGTGCCTAGCAAGACCGTAACCCTCAACTGCGGCACCGAAGAGGATGCCCGGATCTTGGCGCGCGAGACTGACCGGCCGGGCGACCCGGACCACCGTGTCCGCCAGGTCGGCTCCCGCGTAGTCATCGCCTACTTCGACAAGCGGTACCCGCTCGACGTCGCCGACTGGGCATTCCAGAACGGTCACGCGAGCGACGCTGAGGCGGCCAACGCGATTGCGAGGCTGTGATGCTTGACCTCAGGTCCCTCCGTGACCGCCTCCGCCCTTACCTCCTCGGCGCCGCTTCTCTTCTTGACTTCTCCGGCACCCTGGCCGCCCCCGAGCTCCGCTGGTGCCGCCACTGCGGAGGCCCGATCCGCCGCTGCACCAGCTCCTGCGCGGGCAAGCCGGACTACCCGCTCTGCAAGGGATGGCGTCACGTGGGGTACGACAGCCAGCCGGTCATAGGCCACTGCTGCGGGGGCAGGAGCATCAACCCGGCTGCTGAACCGAGAGAGGACGGAAACGATGCCTGAGCCGGCAGAAGGCAAGCAGTACGTCAAGCAGCCGCGCAAGGGGGACGCGATACGCACCGACAGGTACGGCGATGTCACCGTGGACGCGGTGATCGGGTACGGCAGGAGCCTTCTCGTCACCGATGCGGACGGCGGCCAGCACGCCGTGCACCGGGCGGACGGCGAGCAGTGGCTCCGGGTGACAAGGACTGGCGGCCGTGACTGACCACCCGGCCGCCGCCGCTGCGATCGCCTCAGACCTTTCCGTCTTCGGGGGCATCCTTCGCTGCGGTGCCTGCAAGGGCGAGCGGCCCCTTGACGACATCGCCGGGTACCTGTCCCGCGGGTGGCCGGAGCACTGCGGGCAGACCATGACGTGGGTGACGCTCAGGGAGCTCGCCGCCGAGAACCGGGAGGTCCCGGACGGGTACGAGCTCGCCGCGGTGCCGGACGACGACTGGCGCCTGGAGGCAGGCAAGCCGTGCACGCGCCGCCTCAAGGGGAACCGGGTGTGCCGGGAGCCGTCCGCGGCGTCACTGAACCGCGGCAGGACGGCAAGGGCAACCAGTGGCACTGTCACCCCGGCCTGGTGGCCTCACTGCGCCAGTCACCTGTACGGACGGTGGATCGAGAATCAGCAAGTCATGCACTGGGTACTGCGGGAGGTACCCCGTGGGACTGCTTGAGGGTGCCCTGATCCTCCTGGCCGGGATACTGCTCGGGTGGATCCTGCGCAGCCTCCCCGCCCGCCGCAAGGGACCTGAGCCCGTTGAGGCGGTGTGCGGCTGCAAGCACCATCACTCGATGCACCACCCGCAGACAGGCAAGTGCAACGCCGCGGTGCCGGTCGACAAGTACGACGGGCGAGGCATCCGGATCGGGAAGGACTACCTGTCGTGCGCTTGTGTTCATTACTCTGGGCCGCTTCCGTACCCTGAGTATTACGCCAACGACATCGCGACGGAGGCGGGGCAGTGACGGTGCCTGACGCCGAGATGAACACCTACGACGACCTTCCGCCCATGCAGAGCCTCGTGCTCGAGGTGATGTGCGCCCGGTACCGCCTCGGGGAGAACAGCTGGACGTTCAGCACCCGGCACCGCCGCGCACTGGAAGGCCTCGCGGAGCGCGGGCTGATGGGCTGGAAGCACGGGGTCATGCCCCGCACCTGCCTCGCGTGGCTGACCGATAAGGGACGCGAGTCGCTGCTGAGCAACGGGTACAGGGCGCCGCTCGCCTTCACCCGTGACCGCCTCGCCGGCGCCCTGACGCGCCTTGAGGTCAAGGTCCAGCTCACTGGCCCTATCGCGGGCATGATCAACGCCGAGTCGATGGCAGACGCGATCATTGAGGCACTCGGGAAAGGAGAAGGCGCACAGTGAGTGAGAACAAGCCCGCGGCTAACCCGGCGGACGGCGCTGCGCACGCCTACGTCTCCACTGCGTGCTTCCACGAGGACTGCGGCGGGTGCCGTAACACCTGCAAGTACTGCGACGCGCCATGCTCGCACCCCTGCCACCCTGCCGCGGGCCAGCCGCTCCCGGAGCCCTGGGTTGACCAGGCGCGGGCCATCGCCCGGGAACTGCTGCGCTACGGCCTGAGTACGACGCAAGCCGTGCCGCCGGAACTGCTGCACCGGATCACCTCCGACCCTGCCCTGTTCTGGCTGCGGGGCGAGGCGGTACCGCCCGGGGAATGGCACGGCGCCGGCGAAGCGGAAGGGACATCATGAGCGACTGCGTTTTCTGCGACCGGATCGAGCGCGGAGAGTACGACTACGAGGACATGTGGTCGGTCGCGTTCCAGCCGCTCAACCCGGTGACACCCGGTCATTTCCTCGTCGTACCGCGCAAGCACGTCTCGCACGCGCTCCAGTCGCCGGGCAGCGCCGGGAAGGCGCTGGAGTTGGCCGGGTACCTGGCTAACCAGATGAGCCTTGAGTCGGCCAACTTCATCACCTCGGCAGGGAAGGCGGCCACGCAGTCCGTTTTCCATTTGCATGTCCACGTCGTTCCCCGCCGGGAAGGGGACGGACTGGCGCTGCCGTGGACCGGGCAGGCAGAACGGGAAGGACGGGCCAAGCCCCCGGCAATCGCGCTCCTCGAGGAAGCCCTTCACCTGAGGATGAACGGAGAGAGAGCCCCCGGCGGCAACGAGACCTGGGCCGACTGGGACCTGCGCGCTGAGACGTTCCTACGCTCGCTGCTCCCGGAACCGGGACGCGGCGCCGTGAAGACCTGAGGGGCGGAAGGCCCGTGACTGACCTCAAGCCCGATGCCCCCGTCCCCCCGTGGCTCGCCCAGCTCCGCGCCGAGGTGGAACGCCGGATTGCCGCCCAGCACTCCACGCAGGCTGCCCTCGCCGCCCACCTCGGGATCACCCCGAAGCACGTCAACCAGATACTCCGGGGACACGTCAACGGCAGCCCGGACATGCTGGACCGCATCGCCGCCGCGGTCGGCCTGCGGATCGCGATCGTCGTCGGCGAGGCAGAGCCTGTCCCGCTGGCCGGGGACAAGCGGCCGCGGGCGAGCGGAAACCGGAAGCCCCGCGCGAAGGCGGCACCGGAGGGCAGCGTGACGGACTAGGATCTCCGCAGGATTCCCGTTAGGGGAGACGCTCCGGGACGGGACATGCGGCACCGCCGCCAGCCTGCCGATGCTGAGAACTACGGCTCCCTGTCTCCCCGCCCTCGAAGAAGCGGTGCCCGGCTGATGACCCCGGCCGGGCACCGCGCCCCTTCCTCGGTGCTAGATTTTTCCTCGTGACCACAGCGCAGGAGATGCTCACCTCCGCCGTCCCGGACATCGGCGACATCCCCCTGGATACCCCGCTCGAGATCAGCGGCGAGGATTACGCCCGGGTCATGCGGAGGATCGGCATCGCCGAGGGTGAGCCGGGAACATCGGTCAGTGCGTTCAACTCTTCCATCTGAGGCCCGGGCCGTGAAGAACGGCGTCGCCGCGGAGCTCGCGAAGCTGACCGCCCATGACCCGTCGTGGACCTGGGCGGTGGCGTTCGGTACGACCTGGCAGCCGGCCACGCCTCCCGAGGGGGAGCAGTGGGACTACGACCCGTTCACCACACGGGCTGACGCTGAGCGGCGCATGGCAGGCCCGCAGTCGGAGCGGTTCGCCGAGCCGGAGCTATGGGAGCGCGGCGAGGTCAGGTGGGAGCGCGTCGTCCCGGCGTCGTCACGCTAATTAGCGCGTGGACGCCCTCAGTTAGCATGTAGGCATGAGCGGCGAGGGGCGCACGGACGCCGAGAAGCTGAGGTCCGCCGAGATCACGCTGGCGACGATCCGGGACCACGCCGAGCGGAACGCCAAGTTCCCTGCGGACCCAGCCAACGAGCACGCCCGCGGCTACCAGAGCGCGCTCCGCGACATCCTGACGATCCTTGACTCCCGGTGGCTGCCCGAGGGTGCGCCGGTCATGTTCGGCTAGCGTGCCGAAGCTGTGCCCCGCGCTCGAGCGAGCCCTCCCCTCCGACGCTGTCCCCGGTTCCTCCCGTGTCCCGGAGCGCCCGGAACCGTACCTTGCCCTATTCGGCGATGGTTTGTGGCACCCGGTTAGCGTCAGGGCACGGCGGAGGGACCGGCACGGCCGCGAGGTTGCGCAGTTGGAGTGGTCGGCTGACGGGGAGATGTGGGGCGAAACGTACATGGTCGACCGTGATCGAATGCGGGAGGCGTGAGTGCAGGCGCCGGATGCAAAGCCAGTCAAAAGCCGAAGATTTCCGGGCACTGGCAGTGCAGTTGAAGCTGTGCATTGCTAGTCAAGAATAGTCAAGAACAGAAGACTGTTTTCCCAGCTCAGAGGCCACATCCGGGCACGCGGGTACCTCCTGACCTCCCCTGTCTTTCCCGGGGCGAGTTTCCTCCGAGGAATCTGGCCGCAAACTCGCTGCCAGCCATAACTTCGCGGCCGCCCCCCGCTGGGGCACAAGACGTGCACTCGGGGCCAGTTTCGTGAAGAACCGGGACGTCGCCGCGCGGGCCTTCTCGTCCGCCCCGGGCATCATGTGGGCGTAGGTCTCGTGCACCGTGCTCACCGTGTCGCCGATCCACTCCGCCACGTCCGTCACGGACGCCCCGCCGTCGAGCCACTGCGACACGCCCGTGTGCCGCAGCCGGTGCGGGCCGTCGTCCCGCGACTCCGCGTACCGCTTCTCGCCCGGCCTCCGCTCCGGGATGATCCCCGCGTGCGCCAGCGCCGGCTTCCAGCAGTCGTCGATGAAGCCGTCGTAGCGCACCGCCGTCCTGTCCGGCCGGGTGATCACGAGCGTGAACGTGACCGGCTCGCCGGACGGGCGCAGCCACGGGAGCGTCACCTTCACCGGGGGGAACCGCTCCATGTAGGCGATCAGCATCTCCGCGAACTCGGCCGGCACGGGCGTCGCGTGCTCCTTCCCGTTCTTCACCGGGCGGAAGCAGCGGACCCCCCGCACGAGCGCCACCTGCCGGCGCACCTGGATGACCGGCTGGCGCCGGAAGAACTCAGGCTCGCCGATGTCCTCCGTAGCAAGCCCGAACACCTCGCCCGGCCGCATCGCCGTCGCCACCCCCAGGTAAGGGATGATCTCGAACCGCTCGCACCGCAGGCCGAGCCCCTCCGCCACCGCGTCCACGACCGCAGGGGGCCACGGCCTGGTCTTGCGGCGCACCACCTTCACCCGCCTCTTCCTCACCGAATCAAGCTGCATCGGGTTGCGGCTGATCAGCCCGTCGTCCCGCGCGGCCGTGAACACTGACGAGGCGACCCGGGTCACCTTGGACGCCGACGAGGGGGCGAGCCGCAGGCCCGCGATCCAGGCCGACGTGAGTGACGGGTACTTGCGCAGCTTCCGCCACGGGTGCTGGCCTAGCGACGGGCGCCCCGTGGGGGTGAGGCCCGATCCCGGCCGCGCCGGGTCCTCGAGGATGTGGTTGCGGAGCAGCCCCTCGACCTTTACCCCGGTGGCGTCCCGGTCATGAGTCTGGGCGGGGAGCCACACCCTGAGCGCGAACTCCCCGAAGGTCTTGCGAGCATCCTCCGGGTCGGTGTAGTTGTCGGCGAGCAGGTCGGCCGACAGCTTCGTGTCGAACGCGTCGGCGTGCACCTCGGGGTTCTTGCCCTCCCGGAGGGTGAAGTTCTTACTGCGCTGCTTCCCGGCCGGGTCCTTCCAGCGGACCTGCCACCTGTCGCCCGTGAGGTGCTCGGCTGTCGGGTACAGAGTGCGCCGGGACGTGCCGCACTTGCACGGGACATCGCCTGGCTTGGGGTAGGTCTTGTGCCACCTGTCGGTCACGCTCACGGCCGGCCTTCTTCCTGCCCGCGGGCAGCCGCCGCGGCGCCTTCCGGGGTCAGGGTCATCGCGTGCTCCGCCTCGGCGACCAGGGCGATGACGCGCGGGTCGGCCGCGAACTCCGACGCGGCCGCCTCCTTGACGGTGACGGCGAGCTGGCGCTGCGCGGCGAGCAGCTCGCCGCCCCACTCGGCGGCCTCCTCCCACGCGGTGAGCGCGCGGGCGGTCACCGCGTCGAGGAGGGCCAGGAGACTTGCCTGCCGGCCCGGCATGAGGAGCCGGTCAACGGACGTGGAGAAGATGCCCGCGACGGCGGCGGCCTCCCCCGCGCTGACCTTCCGCGCCCCGTCCTCGGTCCTGGCGACGGTCTGCTGGCTCCACGGCCAGCCGAGGGCCTTCATCCGCCGGCCGAGCTCGCCCTGCGACATGCCGACGCGGTTACGGGCGTCGCGGACGTTCGCGGCCAGCCACGCGTCCTGGGTGCCCGCCCGGAACTGTCCAGGCCCGCTGCCTTCGGGTTCTTCGCTCACACGCCAGACGCTACATCATTTTGACTGGGGTTGCCCCTTCTTGACGAGCTTAGGTATAACATCGACTCGCCGGCACTTACTGCTGCCGGATTGATGTAACGGAGAGCGCATGGAAAGCATGCTTGCCCGGCTGGAGAAGCGGGTCACCGCCGGGGAAGGCCCGGTTGACATCCACGAGGCCGCGAAGATCACCGGCCTCGCCGAGGGCACCCTGTACCAGTGGCGCAGCAAGGGGATCAACCTGCGGTCGTTCAAGTCCGGCGGGAAGGTCGTCTATGACCTGGCTGACCTTCTTGTCTTCATGAGGCAGCAGGCGTCCGGGCCGTCTTCGGCCCAGGAACCCGCCGCGTGAGCCTCCCGGCCGCCCCCGGCTCGTATGAGCAGGCGCAGTTCGCCGGCATCGAGCACCTGCTGGCGGTCGCCCGTGAACAGGCCGCCGCACCAGGCACCATGCCCTTCCCGGCGACCCTGCCCCTGCCCTCCTGCCCTGACACCGCCGACCAGATCGCCCAGCTTGAGGCAGAAGCAGCCGGGGTGAGGCGATGACCGTCACCGTCCTCCTGGCGGCGTTCTGCTTCGCCGTCCCGCCGCTGTTCACGCTCCTGGTGCGCCGTGCCGTGCGGCTGCCACTGGCCTTCCCGCAGTTCTGCGCCGAGTGGGCGGGCTACGCCGCGTGCGGGGCGGCCGGGACCATGCTCGGCGGGGGGTGGGTGTTCGCCGCGGCGTACGGGACTTCCGCCCTGCTCGCCCTGGTCCTGTGGTGGCACTCCCGGAGGAAGCGGCGCAAGATCGCAAAGCTCATCGGGGAGAAAGGCCGGGCCGTGCTCGCGAGGATGACCCGGAGCATGCCCCGGCTGTCACCACGGCTGGTACCGCAGGGGGCAAGGGGATGAGCCTCTACTGGGGCAGTCACGGCGGCACGTGGGAGCCGGAAGGCGGGGAGCGCCGCGACTGGCGTGACGTGAAGCCCGGTGACCTATTCCCGTTCGGGCGGGAGATATGGCGGGTCATCGAGAACCGCCCCGTCCCGGTGATCGACTGGGACGACGCCGACCGGGAGCACTTCGAGCCGTTCAAGCGCAAAGGCGCCACCGGGGAGGAGTGGCGGTTCCGGCCGCTGGTCCTGCTCGCGGAGCCCGCGAGGGGCGGGGAGCGGGAGCACCTGGAGGTCAGGCCGTACGCCGGCCTGCGGGCACGCGCCTACATCCTGCACCCCCACTACCCGGTCTGCGCCGACTGCGGGCAGCCGTGGCCGTGCAAGGAACTCGACATCACGCACGAGGTCCGCAGGCAGTCAGCGGAGATGGAGCGCTTGTCGCAGATCATGCCGGGCTGCTGCTGGTCATGCGGCGACCCGGTGACAAGCCGGCAGAAGTCGATCGCCTTCGAAGGGGAGAACCTGCTGCTGCCCGGTGCCCCGCCGCCCGTCTTCCACCTGCGCACAGGAAAGCCTTACTGCCAGTCAGGGGCCGTCACTTACGAGAAAAGGTGGGTGGCGGCAGACCCGGGCAGGCACCCCCGGCTGTACTGCACGGGACACCTGATCTATCACGTCGACGGTCCCGAGTGCACCGAGGAACCGTTCTGCCCCGGTGACCGGGTGAGGCACCCGTACTTCATGGATCACCGCGCTGACGCCTCGTACGTCCGCAAGTGCCTGCGGTGCGTGGACGCCTGCGCTCAGCGGGGGATCACGGTACCGGAGGCAAGGGCATGAACGGCGAGCCGGTAAGCGAGCCGTCCTCCTTCACCTGCCCCTGCTGCGGGGCGGAGTCGTACAGCCCGGAGGGCATTGCAGAGGGATTCTGCGCACGGTGCTCCTGGTGGACGGGAGACCCGGTGCTCGGGCCCCCGCACCTTGAGGACCCGTGCCCTGAACGGAAAGAGAGGTAGGCGCATGTCCATGTACGAGGCCGTCGTCGCTGACGGCCATCAGCTAGAGCGGGGCGCGGTGCTGCTCGCCGTGCTCGGTAATCCCGTGGTGAGCCGTTTTCGCGACGCGTGGTGCGAGCGCGGCGAGGACGGCCCGGTCATCCACCTCTACACCCGCCAGGGCGGCCCGAACCGTCCCGCCTTCGCCGCCAGCAACGAGGCCCTGCAGGCGCACCCGCTGTACCTGCGGGACGCTGACGACAGCTTCGACAGCACCTATGCCGGCTTCTGGTTCTCCGCCCCCGCCGGGGAGATCGGGGAGGCGCTCGCCGCGGTCGCCGTTGACCCGGTTGACACGGACGCCCGCTGGCAGGAGGCGATCGCCCGTGTCCAGCGGGGGGAACTGCGCCCGTCCGAGGTCGCGATGATGGACCAGCTGGCATCCGCGCTCGGCGACCCGTCACCGGACGCCCCGAAGGTGATCGTGATCTGATGGGCAAGGTCCAGGAGCGTATCGCCGCCGCGCTGTCCGCCGAGGTCGCCTCGCGGACGGAGTGGGATGAGCCCCCGGCCCTGTTCTGGCTGGCGCTGGAAGGCGGGATGCCCCGGCTCGTTCCCGCCCCCGTGACCCCGGGTACCTGGTCGCTCGGCCCCCCGGCAACGGTCCTGTCCGTGATGGCGGACGCCTGCAGGGAGTTCTCCGGGCCGCTCCACGCGTCAGCTCCTGATGCCCTGCACGGCGCCGCGTTCTACACCGAGACGTGGATGGCGGCGGCCCGCACGGATGACGCCGAGGGCATCGCGAGGGCTAAGGCGGACGCGAGAGCGCGCCGGATCCACCAGCGCCCTGACCGGGTTGAGGCGCGGTCGCTGTGGGCGGCTGACCGGGGCGGGGCCGTGTACGTGGCCGTGCTGCGGCGGGGCATCGACAGCGAGCCCCGGGCCCAGGTGGAGTACCCGGGTCCGGGGCGGACGATCAGGGGCGACATCCCCGCCGCGCTGGAGCGGATCGTCTCAGCGGTCCTCGCGGTCACGATGCCGGGATGACGACGGTGACCCTGAGGCCGGCAGTCCCGTGGCCTGCCCCCGCAGCGGACATGGAGGCGCATGATGTTCGAGCGTTACACCGACCGCGCCCGCCGTTCCGTGGTCCTGTCCCAGGAGCACGCCCGCATGCTCGGGCACCCGGCGGTTGACGTCGACCATGTCCTGCTCGGGCTGGCCGCCGAGGGCGAGGCTGTTGCCGCGCAGGCACTCGGCCGCCTGGGCATCGACGGGGAGCGCGCCCGCGCGGCGGTGGCGCAGGCGCGGCCCGGGGGAGCGGAAGTTCGCGGGCACATCCCGTTCACGGTCCAGGCCGGGCGGGCTCTCGATGCCGGGCTGCGGGAGTCCATGGAGCTAGGCCATAACTTCATCGGCACGGAGCACCTGCTGCTCGCCCTCATGACCGACTGCGGGAAGCGGCCGGAGAGCCCGTGCTGGCCCGTGCTGAAGGCGTGCGGCGTGACTGCGGGCGACGTCCGGGAGGCGGTCATGATCCTCCTGCGGGGCTACGGGGACGTCCCGGCACCTGCTCCCGCAGCCGACGATGACCCGCGGATGGCAGCCGTGGCCGCCCTGCTTGACGAGGCGTGGCGGACCCTGGAGCAGGTGCGGGAGCTACTGGGCATTCCGGGGCAGCCGGCAACGGAAACGGGCGAGAGGACAGGATCATGAGGAACTGGCTGCTCCCTTACGGGGTCTGGTACGTACTGACAGCATGGGGCGCCGTGGGGACGGCGGTAGCGGTCGTGACCGGCGATGTCCCGGCTGCGACCCTGAACGGGGCGCTCGCGGTCATCGTCGGCATGGCCGTGACCCGTTCGCGGGTCCGCTGGTCAAGGTCCGGGGAGAAGGCACTGCGGGCCGAGCTGATCCGCCTCGTTGACGAGCGGGCCGCAGCCGGCGAGGTGGCGTGGCTGCACCGGGACGCGCACCTGCTGTTCACCGCGGACAGGACGCGCATCGCGGGCCTGCACGGGCGGACGCTGATGCTCATGGACGAGGACCTGCTGCGGGACGTTGACGACGCCCGGGATCTCGGGGGCGGGAAGGTGGCCGCGACGTTCACCGTCTACCGGGCTCACCCGGCGCTCGCCCGGGTGGTGCGGAGAACAGGCGGGACGACCGCCCTGGTCACCGCTGCCGACATTGAGCAGGCGGACCCGGACGAGCACGAGCGGTGGTGGCAGCGGTACCAGGACATGACGCGGGCGATGCGGGCCGGGCTCGCGTTCGCCGACGCGGGCGACCTCGCTGAGGTCATCGCGCAGTTCAGGGACGCCGAGCCCGTCAGCCCGGATACCCCGTGAGGTTCCCGTTCCCCGGCCGGGTCGCACCCCGGCCGGGGGCAAGGGGACAGGAAGGTGCCCGTATTGCGACAACTAACCATAAGGCACCAAAAAACGGAAGGGGCACCGAAATGAGCGCAAGGACCCCGGAGGCTGAGCCGCTGCTGACCCCGGCCGAGGTCGCGGTCATGTTCCGGGTGGACCCGAAGACGGTCACCCGGTGGGCGAAGGCCGGGAAGCTGACGTCGATCCGGACGCCGGGCAACCACCGGCGGTTCCGGGAAGCCGAGGTGCGGGCACTGCTCGCGGGCCTGCCGGTGACGTGCGCGTGCGGCTACGCGGTCGGCTCGCGCGGATGCCGGAACTCCCAGCACGAGGGACCGCGGTGAACCCGCGTAGCACCCGGTCTTTTCCGGGAAAAACCCGGGCAACCTGGGACAGCGCAGGTAACAGGTTGACCCGATAACGCCGCATTCACCTCTGGTGCGGTGCAGAATCAGGTGCTTCCCCCCGCGAAAGCCGCGAGGGGACGTCTAAAAGAGAAATGAGAGGGTCGTCATTGACTACTCCCCGCCCTGAAGAACGGGGATTCCGGCAGTCACCCGCCAGAGTTCCTGTTTCACCGCCGACTGCTCCCGGGAATGTCCGCTCGCGCGGTCCCCAGCCGAAGTCTTACACCAGCTCCGCAGGCATCGGCACCCAAAATTCAGTACCTACGGCACGACCTGCCGCAACTTTTCTTACCCAGCCACTATATACGGTGCTCCTCCCCGGCCTGAACGCCAGGGGTTTCCGCACCAGCAAGGACGAATCATGAGGATCCGCAGGTACCTTGCCGCCGTAATGGCGGTACCCGTGATAGCGCTGGGCGCGAGCCTGGCCACGGGAGCCGCGCACGCGGCCACGCCCAACGGCATCACGGCTGCCGAGGCGTACAGTGACTCCGTGAGCGGCATCTCGGCGATGTTCGGCTCGTTCGCCATCCCGGTGAACAGCCCTGCCACGCAGGTGCCCAACGGGGCGGTCATCCAGTTCGCCGCCGTCAGCTCCCTCGGGTACACCATCCAGTGGCATCACTCGGGCGTTCCTGTTCCGCTCAGCTTCAGTGACCCGCTCGGGCAGCTCACGCTCCAGACCGGGACGCTGGCGGCCGGGACGACGGACACGTTCAAGGTTGACGCGACTGAGCTGAGCCCCGGCCTTGCGCAGGGCGTTGCGACGGTAGTCGTCACCCCGGGCGACGACTCCGGCCATGACAGCGTGACCATCACGACGGACACCGTGATCCTGAATGCCCCGACCAACTTCAACGGCGGGGTGACGTTCTCAACCCTGCCGGCCAGCGTGCCTGAGACAGCGATCGACCTGCCCGCTGGCGTGATCTTCGACGGGACCGCGCAGACGCTGGCGGTCGGCACCGCTGTCACCGGGCACTACCCGTTGTTCATCGTCCACGCCGCTGACCCGGCGGGAGCCAGGGCCACGGAGGGACTCACCGCCGTTGTCGCGCCGTTCTTCGAGGGCGTGCCGGTCCTGAGCGGGGGCCGCGCCACCGAGGGCGTCAACCCGTCTAGGGAGAACGTGTCCTTCATCCAGAGCAACGTGGCCAGCTGCGACCACTTCACCATCGTCGGCCCCGGCGCGATCAACGGCCACCAGGGCTGGGTGCCCGGTGTCGTGGGGCTGAACGTGGCGGTGTACGGCGGGCTGCTCCAGCACCACGGGTACACCGTGTACTACCAGCCCGTGTCGGGCCCGGCTGACTGCTCGACCCGCAGCGTCACGCCGTGGCCGGGCTCGCACTTCGGCTACGTCTTCTTCGTCACCGCGTAACCCCGGTCACCCGCACCAGAGGCACCCCTCGGCATCCCGCCGGGGGGTGCCTTTGTCTGCGGCCCTTGGTCAGTACACGGGCTGCACGCCCGCGAAGACCCGCGGGCTCTCAGGGCTCCCGCTTATCTCACTCCAGACGTCGTACTGCATGCCTGCCGTAAGGGTAACTGCCCCTCCTGCGGGGCCTATCAGGCACTGCGCGGTGTAGCCGATGCTGGTCCCGCCAAGCAGCCACGACGCGCTGTACCAGGTCACTGGCTCTGCGGGCTCGAGCGGGTTGCCGCTGGAGACCGGGAACGCCATCGACACCGGCAGTGCCGCCTGATCCTCGGTCTGCCCGGTCGGGTCGACCGTCGTCCCTGCCAACTCGGACGTCCAGGTGACGTTAATCATTGCCAGGCTGACCGCCGCGACCGGCGCGAAACTGCTCATCAGGATCCTCCATCTCGGTGATGCCGGAATCAGGTGCCAGCGGGATGCTGCGGGCTGTGCCTGCCAGCGGGGGGAGCCGGGGCGCACCTGCCAGCGGGGCAGGGCAGGCTCTGCCTGCCAGCGCGGCGCGGCGGGGCGGGCCGTCCAGGTGACGGTTCCGGTGAACCCGGTGACCGCGGTGACGTCAGGAGCGGGGAACGAGGCGGTCACCGTGACGACGGCCGGGGTGAGTGCCTGGTCCTGCCGGACGACCGGCTGCGGGACGGTGAACAGGGCGGTGACGGTGACCGCGGCGACGCTCGCGCTGGTGCCCGCGCTCACCGACGGGGCGGGGACGGTGACCGTCACCGTCAGGGCGGCCAGCGTCACGCCTGCCCCGCCGGACGCCTGCGGTCCCGGGACTGAAGCTGGCGCGGCCACCGCGGGGGGGCTGGCCGTCACACCGCAGGAGACGGCAGCGGGGGGAGCGGTGGCCGCTACCGTAAGCGTAGCCGGGACGGCCGTGGCACTGCCGGAGGCGGCAGGCGACGGAACAGAAGCCGAGGCGGTGACGACAGCGGGGGTCACGGTGGCGTTGCCGCCCGCGGTGACCGAAGGGACAGGCACCGAGGAGGCCACGGTCACCGTAGCCGGGGTAACCGTCTCGCCCGTGCTCAGCGCGGGCGCGGGGACCGAGGTGGCCGCCGTTACGCTGCCCGGGGCCGGGCTGGCACCCCCCGCAACTACGGGCGCGGGCACCACGGCGCTGGCTGCGGTCACTGCCGGGGATGCCGTCTCGCCTGTCGCAACCGCCGGGAGCAGCACGCTCGAGGAGGCCGCCAGGGTCGCCGGGGCGAGGCTCGCGTTACCCGACGCGGCGGGCGCGGGGAACGCCGCCGTGACAGTGACCACGTGCGGGGCCGGGCTGACGGCGGCGAACGGGAACGCGGCGGAGACGGCAACCGTGGCGGGGGCGGCGGTCGCGTTGCCGCCCGCGCTCACCGAGGGGGCGGGGACACTGGCCGTCGCGGTCACCGTGGCGGGACTGACTGTTTCCCCGGTCGCGACGGACACCGCAGGCTGAGCCGAGCTGGCCGTGACCGCCGAGGGGGACAGGACCGCGTTCCCGCTCGCCGTCGCGGACGGGACGGACACGGGGACCGTGACCGTGGCGGGGCCGGCCGTTGCCCCGGCGCCTGCCGCCGCCGACGGAACTGAGGCGGGCGCGGTGACCGTTGCCGCGGTGACCGTCTCGCCCGTCGAAACCGTCACCGCGGGCTGAGCCGTGGTGACCGCCCGGGCGGCGGGCGACGGGTTAGCGCCTCCCGCCGCGGACGGTGCCGGAACGGAAGTGGCAACCGACAGGGAGGCGGGGGCGATCAGGGCATTGCCGCTCGCCGTTGCCGCCGGAATGGTGACGCTTGCCGCGACGGTGCCGGGGCTGGCCGTCTCCCCGGTGGCGAGGGACGGGGCAGGGACCGCCGCCGGGGCCGTCACCGTGCCCGGTGCGGGATTCGCTCCTCCTGCCGCCGTGGCCGCGGGAACGGACGTGGTGACCGTCAGGGGCGCCTGGGCGATAACCGCGTTGCCGCTCGCCGTCGCGGCCGGGACCGTGACGGCCGCTGCGACCGCGGCGGGCGAGACGGTCTCCCCGGCGCTGAGTGCCGGGCCCGGGACGGACGACGTGACCGCGACGGCGCCCGGCGTAGCGGTTTCCCCGGTGGCGACGGTAACCGCGGGCTGGCTCGCGGCGGCGGTAACGGCGGCAGGCGACGGGTTCGCTCCCCCGCCGGCGGACGGCGCCGGGACTGAGGTGGTGACTGCTACAGCAGCCGGGGTAACCAGGGCGTTCCCGCTGGCCGTCGCGGACGGGAAGGACGCGGCCGCGGTCACGGCCGCCGCGGTGACGGTTTCCCCCGTCGCGACAGCGGGCGCGGGCAGGCCGGCCGTGACGGTAACGATGCCGGGTGCCGGGTTAGCTCCTCCCGCGGCCGCGGCGGACGGAACAGACGTGGTGACCGCGAGAGCCGCCTGGGTGATGCTCGCGTTACCGCTCGCCGTCGCCGCCGGGAACGAGGCAGCGGCGGTGACGACGGAGGCCGGGACGGTCTCGCCCGTGCTGAGGGCAGGGGCCGGCACTGCCCCCGTGACCGTGACCGCGGAAGGCGAGGCGGTTTCCCCGGCGCCGGCCGTGACCGCGGGAACCGACGTGCTGACCGCCACGGCGGCGGGCGTGACGGTGGCGCTGCCCAGGATCCACGGGGCCGGGGGAGGGGGCGGAGGCGGGATCTCCCGCCAGGCCATCGGGGACATGCGGCCGGGGGGGACCGCCGGCGGGCCCAGCTGCGATCCGGCGGTGACGGCAGCCGGGGAGTACACCGCGGCCGCCCCGCGCCACGCCGGGGTGTCGGAGGTTATCGTCCACGCCAGCCCCTGGGCGCTGGTGGTGGTGACGATGTTGTCCGCGACCGCGCCGCAGAGCAGGGTGGTGCCGTTGGTGTTCGTGTAGATGTTGCCCGCGCCGGACGTGGTGAGCGTGATCGTCTCGGTGGCGCCGGAGTTGTCGCTGAAACCGCCGATGACCAGCGAGCCGGTCACGGGCGGGGTGACGTTGCCCGTGGACGCCGAGCCGCTGGTGCCGTTGGCAGCGTTGGTGGCGCCCGGCCCCCCGGAGGCCACCCCCCGGTACGTCTGCCCTGAGCCGGTAGCCCAGTTGACCGTCCCGGTGAGCGTGATCGTGACCTTGTAACTGCCGCTGGCGGGCAGGCTGATGTTGTCGGCCCGCAGGATGTAGTGACCTGAACTGGTCCCGGACACGGGCGCCAGCGAGTAGTCCGCAGTGAAGGTGGACGGCGTCGTGCCGTTGTCCACCGGAGGCGTCACGGACGAGATCGTGAAGCTGGTGCCGTCGTCAAGGTGCAGGACGACGACCGCCTTAGAGCCCGCCGTCGGAAGGCTAGGCCAGGTGATGGTGACCACGGAGACGCTGGCGACGGCCTGCCCGGTGGCGGCCTGGTCCCTGGTCACGGCCATCGCGTCACCGACCCCCGGTCAGGCTGTGCCTGAGCTAGCGCCACGTCAGCCCTCCGGCCCGCCAGGGCGTTAGTTCAGGCCCTCGATGACCCACTCGGTGAGCTGGACGGTGCACGTGCTGGTCACCTGCGTGCAGGCCAGCTGGATGCCCTGCAGCTGGGTGGTGTCGACGGACGCCGCCGTCTCGCCGTTGATGTTCGGCATGGGCAGCACGATCTGGTTGACCGGCGGGGTGACCAGCGTCGGGGTGGTCGAGTTCGTCTGGACGGTCAGCTCACCCTGCGTGCTGACCGACGACCCGGACGAGGCGATGGCGGTGCACCGGACGAACGCCTCCAGCTTCCACTGCAAGGTGGTCAGGCTGCCGGTGCCCGTCGTGAGGGCCGCCGTCGTCGCGAGGGTGGTCAGGGTGCTGTTCAGGTTGTTCAGGTTGGCGCGCAGCAGCCAGGCCAGGGTGCCGCTGGAGCCGGTGGTGGTCAGGAACCCGCGCGCCGTCACCCGGATCAGCTGGCCGACGTACCAGCCGTACGGCTGGCCGCCGCCCTGGACGGGGAAGTCGCGGGTGGCCGCCGCCTGCGGGCTGACCGCCGCCGTCGTGGCGGTGTTCAGCACGGTGCCCGCCCCGTTCCAGAACGTGCCCTGGTTGAGGACCCCGGTCCATGCCTGGCCCGGCACTCAGCACCCCCAGACGAGCAGGTACCCGCTGTCATTCGACAGCCCGGACGGCATGGTGACCACGGTGCCGGTGAACGTCGCGGCGATCTCCACGAACGCGGACACGCCGAGCACCACCCCCCGGTTGACGATCTGGAAGCTGCTGAGCACCGAGATGTCCACCGTGTCCCCGGCGGTGACCTTCCGCAGTGCGAACAGCGCCACCAGGTCCGCCGACCCGGCCGAGTAAACGAGGGTGCAGTTGTTAGCGGTCAGGGTTGCCATGCCCGCCCCCTAGACCGCGCAGGTGATGGTGGCGATGGTCCCGCCCGACCAGGTGATCGCGAAGATCCCCGACACGGTGGTGTACGCGGTGCCGCCGAACCAGATCCCGATGATCTTGTACTTGGGGGACAGGGCATTGGCGTAGAAGTAACCCCCGGAGGCGGCGGTCAGCGTCGTGTTCGCCACCGACACGTTGCCCGCCGTCCACGACAGGACCTTGGACCCGGAGGCGTTCAGGGCCGGGGCGATGCTGGTTGAGCCGACGGCCAGCGCCGAGGCGGCGACCCCGCCCGCCGGCCACCCCGCCGAGTCGTGCACCTCGTTGGTCGTCGCGTAGATCGCGGAGGCGGCCACCTGCGTGAAGTCGGGGGCGTCGGTGTTGTTGGTCAGGAACATCAGGTTCGTGGTGGCCGTCCAGTCGGGCGAGCTGGTGGCCGTCGGCACCGCCAGGCTCTTGTACAGCACCCCGGCGTACAATCCGGACTCCGTCCAGGCCATCTCAGGTGCCCGGCTTCACGCTGAGGTCAACCGCGACGGGCGCCGGGCGGATCTCCACGTCCTGCCGCTCGTCCAGCCCGGACCCCGGCTTCCCGTGCACCGTGACGTCGTTGCCGAGCTCGTCGGTGGTCACCTGGTAGGGCAACCCCGAGTCCGGGTGCTCCCGCCCGCTCGCTGTCCTGCTCATGGTGCGGCCCTTCGATAGGTATCCGATACTGCGGAGTTTCGCCAGGTCAAGGGTCATGACGTCACCACGAACCAGCATTCACGGTTATCGATGAGGCGGCGAAGCTGACCGTGTCCGAGTTGACGACCACGCTCGCCCCGATGCCCGTCGACAGCACGCCCTGCAGCCAGCGCACCGGGGTTCCGCTCGTCGTGTCCCACACCTCGATGCCCGCCACCCCGGCCGTCCAGGTGCCTGAGGCTGTCCAGGTGACCGCGTTGCTGTTGCCCGCGGACACCCCGGCGGAGAACGTCGCGAACGTCGGCGAGGAGCCCATCGTGGACCCCAGCGCCGTGTAACCGGGGCTGTTGCCGGAGGTGAGCTCCGTACCGTTCGCCCCGGACGTGTTCCCGTTGCCGGTGCCCATCGCACTCATCAGCCGCAGGTGATACGGGGCGGTGATCGTCATGATGGCCCCGGCCGCGAACGCGAAGTTCAGGAACGTGTTCGTCCTGCCCTGGTCGGTCATGCTCGCCACGCCGTCACGCTCCCGTCAGGCTGACCGGGGTTGTCCCGGCCATGAACGTGAAAGCAAGGGGGTAGTTGCCGTCCTCGCCCGGCTGGCAGTCATCGGCGTGGGAGTGCCGCAGCTTCTCCCGGCTGACCAGGACGTGCTGCGCTTCCTCCGCCCCGCAGTCGGTTTCCGCCGGGTGGGCGCACTCGACTGCCGGGTGACCGGGGCCGACGACGTCGAACGCCAGGCACCCCGGGTTGCGGCACTGAACGTGGATTGACAACTAGCTCCTCCTCCTGCTCACCATGACGACCCGTTAAGCGACAGCGCCCCGGCCGCTACGATCACCGAGTCACCGTTGACTACCCCGCTGATCGGGTTCGCGATGGTGCCTTGCAGCCACCGCAGAGGGGTGGCTGCGGTGTCCCAGACCTCAAGGCCGGGAACCGCCGTCCAGGTGCCGGTGGCGCTCCAGCTGACGACGTTGACGTTCGACTGGACGCCGGCGGACGGGGCCGCGCAGAACTGGGAGCCGAGCGTCGACCCGCCCGCCGTGTAACCGGGGCAGTTGACGTTCGTTGCCTCAGTCCCGTTGGCCGTGTTGCTGCCTGCTGTCGTCATCCACCGCAGGTGGTACGGGGGCGTGATCGCGAAGCCTGACCCTCCCCCGGTGCCCGGGGTGAGGACGCCGCCCGTGGCCGTCGCGGAGAACAGCGCCTGCAAGAGCGAGTTCACGCGTGCCGAATCCGTCATGCCAAAAGTGGGCACCAGGTCACCTCCCCGCGGGCCGTCATACCGGGCTCCCGGCGACCGGGTAGTGGGCTACAGGGCGGCAGACAGTACAGCCGGGCGGGCGGCTCGCCACCGCGCCGGCCTGGAGCTCGAGCGCGATGCCGGCAACGGGAGGATTCCAGCAGGGCCCGTCGTGCTCTCCCGGGCAGTTCGCCGCCGCCTCACCGTGGTGATGGGGGCGGCTGCAGCATCCGCACCAGGTAGTCGCGTGCGGGTCAGCGCCGGAGGGCAGGTCAATGACCGCTCCGCACAGCTTGCAACCCACGCGCATTCTCACAGCCTAGCGGCGTGCACTTGCAGATGCACGCGCCGGATGCACGTGCACGGCAACCCTTCCCGAAGACGGCGCTAAGCTTCCGCCATCATCCGGCGCACGAGGAGGTGGTGGCGTCTGTGAACGGCAGGAGCAGGTACAACGACTGGCGCTCTAAGCACTACGGCAAGCGCGTTTACCCGTCACGAGGCCGCGCCTGGCTCGCGATCCTGCGTATCTGGCTCCAGGAGCGACGCCGGCCCGACTCCCTTCAGCCGTACGCCTGCCGCTACACTGCGCGCGCCGACGCGGGCCCGTCGGGGAAACCGCACGTTCACATCGGGCACGGGCGCTACACCCCGCAGGCGCGGGCCAACAGGTGGCTGCGCCTGGCGTTCGTCTACCCGTTCTTCCGGGCGCGACGGCAAGTCAGGCTGCGATTGCGAGCGCTAATGAAGCCGACGCGGATGCCCGTTAACTGCTAGAATGTTCGAAAGTGCCCCGCGAGCGCTTGCGACGCCCCGGGGCTTTGGCCGAACCTGGTTAGAGGTCCGACATGCGAAGCATAGACGTACCCGCCGGCACCGCCTTCGGCCGGTGGACGGTAATCAAGGAAGCAGAGCGGGTCCGCGGCAACCGCGCGATGCTCTGCCAGTGCGATTGCGGCGCACAGAGGGTCGTAAGGCTGAGTGGCCTGCGCACAGGCAAATCAAAGTCGTGCGGCTGTCACGGTACTGCGCCGGACCTGGCGAAGCTTCAGCCCGGCGAAGTGCCGCTGTTCGGCAAGAGGGCGCGCGGCCGGGTCGCACTGGTTGACCTTAGCGACCAGGATCTTGTCGCCGGGTACCGCTGGCACGTGCGGGAGGCGGACCCGGCAGCCCCGGGCAGGCGGCCGACTGGCCCGTATGTCGTCGCCGACATTTACCTGGGTGGCGGCAAGAGCCGTACGGTCACCATGCACGCCCTGATCATGGGCCGGCCGTACATCGACCACGTCAACAGCAACGGGCTGGACAACAGGCGCTCCAACCTGCGGCCCGCGACCGCTGCGCAGAACGGGGCCAACGCGCGCAAGAACCCGACCAAGACCAGCAGGTACAAGGGCGTGTTCTGGGAGAGCCGGAGATCCGGGTGGGCGGCCAAGATCAGTTCTCAGGACGGGTCCCGGCACCTGGGAGTGTTCGCAAGCGAGGAAGACGCCGGGCTCGCCTACGATGTCGCCGCCTGCGAGGTGTTCGGGGAGTTCGCGAAGCTCAACTTCAGCTATGAGTCGGCCGCCGGCATGGAAGCCAGATGGCAGGCGCTCTGCGAGGCGCGCGCCGCCGAGGAATGGGACATGCGTTCCGCGCGGATGACCAGATGGTGGAGTGAGCGCCCTCCGGTGAGTCACACCTGCACGGTCTGCGGTAAGGAGTTCCAGTCCAGAGCGAACGCGGTGCGCGTCCTCTATTGCAGCCGCGCTTGCAAGACCCGGAAGTACCGGCGGCAGGAGCGCGAGCGCCAGCAGGAGGGCAGGCTGTTCTAGGCGGCAGAACGCGAGGGGGCTGGACAAATACCGGTAACGATGCGTACGCTAACGGACGCGGGCAGTAATCCACTTCCCGTAAAGTCAGAGATCATTTGATTTACGACCTCTGCGGCTGATTACACACGAGGCGGCGATCCGGGAGCGGCCCCCCGGGCGCCGCCTCAGCCGTGCCCCGCGCCACCTCATCCTCCGGGGTGCACGGCGAGCAGCACCGACGCGGCCGCGGAGACCAGGAACAGGACAGTGGAGACGATGGCGACCGCCAGGGTGACGCGCGCCTGCCGGTCCGCTTTCAGCCGGCCTGCCGCCGTGCCCGCGCCCTCATCCGCCACCATCCGCCGTTCCAGCTGCCGGATCCGCTGGTCCTGCTGCTCGTCCTGCACCCGCAGGCCGCTGACCAGGCCGTCGAGCAGCTCCCGGGTCACCAGCCGGGACGCCTGGTCGCGGAGCTGCTCACGGAACTCGTTCATGCCGTCAAGCCGGTGCTCCAGGGCCGCCCGGCTCTGCTCCGCCTGGTCCCTGAGGGCGAGTACCCGGCGGTCCAGTTCCTCGTCCAGCAGGCGGTGCCGCCCGGCGACGTCCTCGCGCAGCGCCTGCAGGGCCAGCCGGGTGTCATCGCACCGCTGGTCGACGTACTTCTCCAGTGACACCCGGGCGAACATCATTTCTTCGCCACGTACAGGATGATGAAGGTGACCACGGAGATGGCGAGCAGGGCGAGGGACACGACGGAGGCCATGTTCAGCCGGGTCTCGGTGCGCTGGCCGCTCGCTCCCGCCGAGTTGCCCTCACCGCGGTCGATCCGCTCTTTCAGCTCGCCGATCCGGTCGCCGAACCCGTCGGAGACCGTCTTGATCTGCAGCCCGATCGCGTCGATCTGCTTGGTGAAGCTCAGCTCCGTCTTCTCGGCCGCCTTCGCCGCCGCCTGAGCTTGCTCGAAAACCGCCTCCTTCGCGGCCTGCAGGGCGGCGGCCAGGGCGCTGGCACTGGCGGTCGCGGACTGCTCGGTGCGGACGTCACGCTCGGCGAACTGCTGCTCTATCGACCGGAACTTCTCGGCGGCCTCCCCGTCGATCTTGGCCAGCTTCTCGTTCATCAGCTCGCGGACATGCGATATCTCGGTCTGGATGATCGTCGGGGTCCGGTTGACCGTCTCGGACAGCACGACAGTGGCTCTGTCCATCCCGTCAAGCCTGGCCTGGAGGATCTCCCGCAGCGCCGAGACATCCCGCCGCAGTTCCTCGGTTGTCAGGTACGCGGGGCCGGGAACGTGACCGGCACGCGGATCGTCGGCGGCCATCACCGGCCCCCGTCAGGGTGACCCGCGAGGATCACGCCGGCGACCGATGTCACCAGGGTCACGACGATTACAGGGTCCACGGGCCCGCGCCTCCTTCTCAGCTGCTCGCCACGGCCACGGGCATGATCGCGGCGTGCCCCGCAGCGAGCAGGCCACTCAGGCTGGCGTCAACCGACTGAAGCGGAGTGATGGTAGCGACCTGCTTAAAGTCGTCATATTGATAGCTGCCTATAACGAATACGACAGGATTGTTCGGCGTCACCGACCCCCCGTAGGCAAAGTCCGTGAGCACCAGTTTCGCCATGCCGCCAGCTTGATCCGTGCCTATGTCCACGGCCTGGCCGCCCATGTTGAGCAGCTGCCCGTAGGACACCTGGAAAGGCCCCGCAAATGAAGCCGACTGATACAGTTGAAGTGCGGAGTTACCGACAGCAAGGGCCGCCCCGCTACTCAGCGTGCCGGCGTCCGATATGTCGATAAATGTCTCAATTGTCCCGTGGGCGGCGACGGACTGCGCGTTGACCGCGGTGACCGTCGCATAGGTCGCGGCGACCGGCGGGGTGGCGGTCGAGTTGTCACTAGAAGCTTGATAGCGTATGTAAATCGTGTTCGTGTCGCCACCGAGCGTGCGCGCCACCGGGGTTGTCGCCACGAGCAGCCGGTTCGGCACGGTCGGCAGCGGGAACACGGCGAGGTCATCACTCGCGTAGAGCCCCCCCGGCTGGCTGTTCACGTACCAGGTGAGCCCGCCCCGGCTGGTGACCAGGTTGAGGAGCGCGGTGATGGTCTGGGCCCCGGAGTCGACGGCCTGCCCGAGCCACATCCCGGACGGCGTCCCGATGCCGGGGTTACCCCAGGGCAGGCCCCGCGTGATCGCCCCGTTGACGCTCGCGTCGGGCTGCCCGGACGGCCAGGTGCCGCTGTAGACGGCGAGGAAGTCCTGCCCCCGGTTCCCGTTCCCGACCGCGGTGAGCGTCCACCCGGACGCGGACGGCTGCGGCTCGTCGAGTTTCCCGGCCCACACCTGGTGCCCGCCCCGGGTGACCTTCACCTGCCAGCCGGGGTTGAACAGCTGCGTCCGGTAGGAGGCGGGCACCTGGATGGTGCAGGTCATCTTGTCGCACCCGCCAGGGCACACGTAGCTGTACGTCAGTGCCGTGACCTGGCCCAGGGTTCCCAGCCACTGCCAGTTGGAGGAGCCCGGGGGAGCCACGGCGACCTGGCTTGAGCCTGGGAGCGCCCGGGGGCTGCCGGCCCCGCCGACCCCGGCGACCAGTCCCCCGGCGACCTGGGGGACGCTCAGGTACCCGGCGCCGAACAGCCCGGCGGTGAACCGCAGCGCCTTCGCCGCGGCCACGCTCAGGGTGCCCGTCCCGGACAGGGGAGCGGACTGCAGCATGAGGCCCGTGTACTGGGCGGCAATCGTCCCGGTGCCGGACAGGGGGACGGCCGCCTGGTAGGTGACCTGCCGTCCCGTCGTCAGGGTGCCGGACCCGGTGAGGTTAGCGGACCCGGCGCCGGGTGCCATCACGGAGGCGCCCGCGGTGATCGTCCCCTGGCCGAACAGGGCGGCACCGGGCAGGAGGCTGACACCGGGGCTGGCGGTAAGCGAGCCCGACCCGGTGAGGGCGGCGGCGGCCGGCTGGGTGACCTGGGCGCCCGCGGTGAGGGTCCCTGACCCGGTGAGGTTAGCGGCGCCGGGGATGGAGGTGACCGCCGTGTAGGTGAGCTGCACCTGCCCGGCGAACCCGGGGCCGCCGTTCTCGTTGGTGCTCGAGGACCCGCCGGCGCCTCCGCCTCCTCCTCCTGGGCCGGAGGAGGGCACGAGCCCCGGGCTTGCCGTGGTGGACCCGCCGCCGTTGCCGCCCGGGCCGCCTCCGGTAACCGCAGTGGCACCGATGCCGCCCGCCCCGCTGCCGGTTGCCCCCGCGTTGCCCGCCGCGGCGCTGCCGCCCGACCCGCCTCCGCCTCCTCCGGCGTTCGCGGTCCCCGTGTTCCCGGTAGCCCCGGCGCCGCCGTTGTGGTGCGTCGTGGCCGTCGACCCGGTGCCCCCGGTTCCCCCGGTGCCTGACGCGCCCCCTGAGCCGCCGCTGCCGCCGTGGCCGGTGACGGTCACCGCCGAGTCCCCGGTGAACGCCGAGGTGCCCCCCGCCCCGCCGGCGGTGCCCGGGCTGCTGCCCCCGGACCCGACCGTCCCAGCGGCCCCCACCGTGTAGTTGTAGACGTTCCCCGGGGTGACCGTGACCGTCTGGGCGGCGTACTCGCCCCCGCCGCCGCCCCCGCCGAAGTCAGCGTCCGCCTTGTTGGCGCCGCCGCCGCCTCCTCCTCCGCCCCACACCTCCGCCAGGACGGACGTGACCCCGGCCGGGGCGGTCCACGTGGACGCCCCGGATGAGGTGAAGGTGACGGTCGTCATGTCCGGCTAGCTGATGAAGTTGCCGTCGGCCAGGGCGGTGATCAGGTCGGTCAGCGACGTCTGGAGGGAGGCGAGGGTGGCGGACGGGTTCGGGGGCCGGGACTGCGGGAAGCTCAGGCCGCTGACGGAGTTCGCCACGTTCGCCGTGTTCGCGTTATTCGCGTTAGTGGCATTATTGGCGTTGGTCGCGTTGTTCGCCGTGTTGGCGGTGTTCGCGCTGGCGACCGTGCCGCTGACGAACCCGGCGGACAGGGTTCCCTGGAGGGTGCTCGCGCTGACCGTGCCGCTGACCGTGTGGTTGCCGTTCACCTGCACGCTGCCGTTGATCGTCCCCCCCGTGTTGGGGAACACCTTCGGGATCAGGGTGTTCAGGCGGGCCTCGGTGCTGCGGGATTTCGCCGCCGTGCTTGCCCCCGACAGGGCGACGAAGGCGAACGCGGCGAGCAGCGTCATCATGCCCCAGCCGAGACTGAGGAAGTGCGCCATCAGTTCGGTGAGCGCCACCGTGCCGAGGACCCCCGCATACCGCATAACCGACTCCATAACGCTGTGCGATCGAAGAAATACGCCGCGTAGTAACTCAAGCTCACGTTGGGTGCCGAGCCGTCAGCGCAGTAACAAAATAGAGAGTTGTCACTGTCGGCAGGCTCCACGAACAGCGGCCCCCCTGAGATGTACGGGGTGTTGTCCATCACCGAGATGGCGTTGGGCCGCCCGCCCTGGGAGCCCATGATCCGGCCGAGGGACACGTTCGGGTCGGGAGCATCGATGTAATACGTGAGGTAGCCGGTGGTCGGCTCATTGACACAGACACTCTGGCCCTGGGTGTCAAGGAACAGGCAGTCCAGCCATCGGTCCGCAGTCTGCGAGTCAGTGACGGACACCGTGTAGTACCCGCCGACGTTGTCCGGCGCGACTGCCTTCACGGGCAATGTCAAAACGCCCGCGACGAGGATCCCGTTGACAACCTGGTTCGGTGCGACGATCACCGGCAGGGTGGAGGTGCTGTACCCGGGCCCGCCCGCGTACTCGAACTGCGTCACCGTGACGAAGATCGTCCGGGCGGTGCCGCTGCCCGACCCCCCGGACCACGATGAGTTGATCAGGTAGATGGTGTAGGTCCCGGAGAAGTCGGCGTTCACGCCGATTGTGGGCTGCGGCATCGTGTACTGGTGCGTCCCGTCGGGCGGGTCCGCCCCCGCCCCCACGCTGACGAGGGGCTGGAACGTCTTCTGCGCCCCCAGGGGAGGCCGGTGGACGATCAGCGTCTTCGCCGCGCCGGGTGCGTAGGGGGTGATCTTCAGCTGCCCGTGGGCGCCCGCCCCGCCCGCCAGGGTGGTGCCGGAGGAGAACGCCCCGCCGCCGCCTCCGCCGGGAGCCGAGCCCGCCGATCCTGCCGACCCCGCGGTCGCCCCGCCGTTTCCGCCCGCCCCGCCCGCGTCCACCGCGACCCCGCCGCTTGAGGTGGGCGCCCCGGTGCTCGCCGGGTAGGTGAGCCGCACCTGCCCCGCGGCGCCCGCCCCGCCGCTGAAGCCGGACAGGTACGACCCGCCGCCGCCGCCGCCCGGTGCGCTGCCCGCGGACCCGGCGCCGTTGCCCGCCCCCGACCCTGCCCCGCCGCTGCCGCCCTGGCCGGGCGCCGGGGCACCCCCCGGGCTGGTTCCGGCGTTGCCCTGCGCCGAGGGGCCCGCTGAGCTCCCGCCGCCGCCCGTGTACGGGTAGGCGTTGCCGCCGTTCCCGCCCGGGAACCCCGTCGTCCCCGGTCCCCCCCCC
>Ga0265338_10000959_pt1 | contig 48640 bp, 38 predicted proteins | sample 42126metaG_FD_193579 | JGI IMG/M metagenome (GOLD analysis project Ga0265338, IMG submission 193579) | Rhizosphere microbial communities from Carex aquatilis grown in University of Washington, Seatle, WA, United States - 4-21-26 metaG | ecosystem: Host-associated > Plants > Roots > Rhizosphere...
CAACACCCAGTGATATTCGTCGGAAAGCGAACCGCCCGGCAGGCGGATAATGCGCGTGCCCAGTTGGTTGAGCAGTGAAACGGTCGTGGGCGTGTCGTAGTAGCCGTCCCACAAGGCCGCGTTCAATCCGAACCAGCGCGCGTCGGCGGTACGGATGGGCTGGCCGGCATTGATGGTAAAATGAACAATCGCGGGCGGCGGCACGACGGCGTTAAGCTGAATGTCATCCAGATAGAAAGTGGGTTCCGTCGAACCCGCGCGATCTTGTATGGCGAAACCGGTGAAGTTTGCCGCGTTGGCCACGCCCAAGGCTGACAAGGATACTGTGTATTGTTGCCATGTTCCAGCCGGCGGTGAAGTCAAAACGGGCCGGGCGGTTTGCGTTCCTGTGCTCAAATTGCCATACATCTGGAGCTGTTGTCCGCCGGTGATTCCACCGTTGAGCCAGAAGCTGATGCTGGCAAAGCCAGCGGTCGTCATGCTGGAATGATTCAACGCAATCCCGCCATAGGCGTTGGTGATGGTGGCGCTGATGGAATGGCTGCCGGAATGAACCGGTGAAGTGTTGGCCAAACTATGCGTTACACCATAACTTCCATCCGACCAGCCGTTGACCAATGAATCGGCATAGATCGTCATATTGGTCTGCGCCGCAGATACCAGGGGTACCGCCAGCGCGATCGACAAAATGAATTTCGACCCGTTAGAAAGGATTCCACCCAAGGCCTGATTTCGTAGTGACATTAGTGCCTAATTCTAACCCAATTTACCAATTAAGCAACCGTACCGAGGCCCACCAGGCTCCCAGACGGTTTCCGATATCCGCGCTTTGTGGCGTTACCCCCTCGAGTCTTGCAACATTGTCCGGCTGACAGTTTTTCCGTCGTGGCAGGTCAATACGCGGGGGGCAGGGACATGAGCGTCATCGCCTGAGGCGTTTTCGTTTCCGAACGACGTCCCCTCCGTATGACCGGGGCCGTTGAAAAATCTCATTTTGAGACAGGGCGTGTTTGGGTTCGGGCGAACTCACATTTTTACGGCCAACTGGCACCGGAATAGCTGTCAAACGGCGTCGGACATAACCATGAATACCATGTCTTCAAATACCGCCGCCGCATTCAGCGTGCGTTGGGGCATGTTACTTCCTTACGCGTCGCCCGAACCGGGCATTTTATGAAAAAAATATTCCTTGTTGGTTTGTGCGTCATCCTGGCTGCGAGTTTTGTTTCCGTCCGCGCGGATGACACTCAGGAACAGACCGCCGCCCGGGCGGCCTTGGACCAAAAATTGTATGAGTTGGACCACCCGCAAACCCCGTCGTCACCGGATACGAATTCCGTGATTGCGGTGGCACAGCCCGCCGAATCCACCACCAACCCAACCGACACGGTCGCCGCCAGTGCGGTGACTTCGGAAACCGCCCCGGCGACAACAAATTCGGTGGCCGCGCCGGCCGACGAAACTCTGGCAGCAACAGTTCCAGGTGAAGTTGCCCCGACCAATGCCGCGTCGGCTGCTGAAGCTCCGGCAACTGAGACTCCGGTTACCGCTGCTCCCGCCGCCTCCGCTCCGGCTCCGGAAACTCCCGTTGCCACCGCTTCGGAAATGGACGCTGCGCGCGCAGCCATGGAACAAAAAATGTACGAGCTGGATCGTTCGCATGCCCAACCGCCACCGGAAGTAAACTCCGTGGCCGAACAGACACAACCTGGCGAATCCACAACCAATGCCATGGCCACCGCCTCCGCACCGGCGGCGACTCCGCAAACCGCTCCGGTGACAACAACTCCCGTGGTTGCTCCGGCCGTTGAAGCTTCCGGTACTCCCGTGGCTGAAACTCCGGTCACCGCCGCCCCGGCTGCCGAAATTCCAACTCCGGTCGCTCCGGCTAATGACGCGTCGGTTCCCGTTGCTCCGGCTGCTCAAGCTTCGGCTGGAGTCGTTCCCACGCATGAAATTTCTGGCGCTGCCGCTCCCGTAATTGAAGCGCCGGCTACTGTCCCTACCGAAGCTCCAAACACCAGCACTCCCACCGCTGACGCTCCTGCCGCTCAGGTTCCCGCTGTCGCAGTCACTTCAGTAACTGAGGCCCCGGCAGCTAAGGCTCCGGCTGTTACGGTCCCCGCTCCCGCAGACCCCGCCGTTGTCATTTCAGCCACTCCTGCTCCGGCCGTTGTCGCTCCAGTTGTTGCAGCTCCGGCTGCCAAAGCTCCGGCTGCTCCCGCGGCGATGGCTCCGGCTCCCAAAGTTTCCTCGGCTCCTGCTGCCACGGCTCCGGTTGTCCCCGCCCGCCCGGTCGTGGTGGCGCCCATCAAGCCTTCGCCGGCTACTGCAACGGCAACATCCAAAACAACCCTGATTCTCCACGCGGCGACGTTACCGCCAGGTTCAACGGGACAAACAAGACCGGCCAGTGATCTTGTGACTGCCACGGGATCAGTCTACAGAAATGCACACGTGGAAAGAGTCATGGCGGATGGAATTATCATCAGCTATACGCTCGCGAACGGCGGGTTGGGGATGACCAGGATCAATGCCAGCGATATTTCCCCCGAATCGTTGCAGCGATTCAAGGACAGGTAAACGGGCCGGTTCCCAATGGTCTTACGGCTGGCTGGTGATTTTCTGCCAGTCGACGCCCTGCGTTCCGGCGTAAGTCGCGAACGCCTTTTCGTTTTGAATCAGCACGCTGCGGACCACGCTCGAATCATCCGCGCGGCCCAGCTCCAGGATGCTGTCGGGGATGATGCCCATTTTTTTGTGCGCGTAGAGCAGCGCAAACACCGCCTGCGCGAGGGCCTGATACGGCAGTTCCTTGTAGGCGCCTTCAATCGCGTCTTCGGCGGCATTGGCGAGAAATTCCAATTGGTCCACGAGGTGGGGAAATTTCGGCGCGTTGATCTGCGTGAATTCCAGTTTCCACTGCGGCAACTGCCGCAAAACCTTCTCGGCCACGGCCGGGGTGATGGTGGTGGCGGCGCTGTTCACGAACTTGACAATTTCAGGCATGGCGGCGTTACTTTATGAAAGTCCCCGCGCGCGCGAAAGTGAAATTGTGGTGACGAAACACGCTTTCCTTCGTCCGGCTTCCTGCTAGGAATAAGCCCGTGCAAGATCTGATCGCCAAAGCCGAAACGCTGCTCGAAGCGCTGCCTTACATGCAGCGATTCAGCGGCGCGACCTTTGTCGTCAAATACGGCGGCAGCTTCATGGATTCGCCCGACGCGAACATCCGCCACAGCGTCGCGCGCGACATTGTTTTCCTCGAAGCCGTCGAGATCGATCCGATTGTCGTTCACGGCGGCGGCAAGGCCATCACCCGTGCGATGGAAAAGGCCGGGTTGAAGGCGGAGTTCATCCAGGGCCAGCGGGTGACGGACGAGGCGACGGCGAAAATTGTGGATGACGTGCTGTCGCGCGAGATCAACCCGGAAATCGTCAGGACCATCAATGCGCTGGGCGGCAAGGCCCTGGGTTTTGCCGGGCCGGACATTTTCAAGTGCCGCAAGCTCTGGCTGGACGACCGGGAAAATCCGGGCAAAAAAATTGATATCGGCTACGTCGGCGAAGTGGTGGAGGTCAACACCGCGCCGCTGAAGGAGTCCATCTGGTGTGGCTTCACGCCCGTCATCAGCCCGACGGCGCGCGGCGAGGATGGAAAGATTTACAACTGCAACGCGGACGTCGCCGCCGCGCAGGCCGCCATCGCGCTCAAGGCCCGGCGGCTCGTGTTCATGAGCGACGTGCCGGGCTTGTTGAGCGACCCGAAGCGGCCCGATTCGGTCGTTCCCCATCTCAAATCCAGCGAAGTTGGCGAACTCAAGAAGAACGGCGTCATCGACCAGGGCATGATTCCGAAGGTGGACAGTGCCGTCGCCGCCATCCAATCCGGCGTGGAAAAGGTTTCCTTCGTGGACGGCCGCGTGCCGCACGCCGTGCTGCTGGAGATTTTCACCGACGAAGGCGTCGGGACGGAAATCGTGCTCTGACATTTACGATTTACGATTTATGATTTATGATTGGTAGTGATTCGGCAAGAGGCCGTAAATCAAAAATCATAAATGAACCAGGCTGCCTACATTTTGCGCGAGAACACCGGGACCTCCGGCATCGTGGAAACCGCCCGGACGGCGGTGGCCACGCTGGCGGACCATGGGATTCCGCATCTCGTCGTGGGCGGATTAGCGGTGCAGGAGCACGGCTATCCGCGCGTGACGATTGACGTGGACATTGTCGTGCCGGACGTGCTGGAGGCGGTGGAATTTCTCACGGCCAGTTTGACCGGGCCGTTTTACCGTGTGCCTGGCGTTGACGACCGCGTGGAGGATCGGCGGAACGGCGTCATGGTTGATTTGCTGCCGGCCGGAAAAGTCCTGCGGCGCGGCTGCAAAGTGCCGTTCCCGCAACCCGGCAAGGTGGCCGAGCAAATCCAGATCGTGACGCTGGAGGAATTGATTTCGTTGAAGCTCGACAGTTGGGCCGACTCGCCCGTGCGCCGCCACAAAGATAAAACGGATGTCATTGAACTGATCAAATACCGCAATTTACCGCGCGACCTCGCCGTGAATTCGGCCGTGCGCGCGCACTACCTCGAAACCTGGGACGCGTTGCAGGCCGAGAAATAAATTTCTTGTGTCCTTTGTGCGCCTTTGCGGTTAATACAATCCGCCGATGAAAGAAATCGTGCCATCACCGCCGCCGCTCGTTCACAACCAGTTCGAGTCCGTGCGCGAATTGTTCACGCGGAACGTCGTGCCGAGCTACGGGCGTTTTGACCTCGCGCTCAGCCACGGCGCGGGCAGTTATGTTTTTGATGTCGCGGGGAAGCGTTATCTCGACCTGGGCGGCGGCATCGCCGTGTGCTGCCTCGGCCACGCGCACCCGGCCATCACCGAAGCGCTCGTCGAGCAATCGCGCAAGCTGATTCACGTCTCGAACCTGTATTTCACCGAACCGCAGGGCCGGCTGGCCGCCGAACTCGTCAAACGCCTCGGCGCGGGCAAATGCTTCTTTGCCAACAGCGGCGCGGAAGCCAACGAAGGGCTGTTCAAGCTCGCGCGGAAATTCGGCCACGACGAGGGCCGGTTTGAAATCCTGACCGCGACAAACTCGTTTCATGGACGCACGCTGGCGGGCATCGCAGCCACCGGTCAGGACAAGGTCAAAAAGGGTTTTGAGCCGATGATGCCGGGTTTCCGGCACGTGCCGTACAACGACCTGGCCGCGGCGCGCGCGGCGATTTCCCCTGCGACGGTCGCCATCATGATTGAAGGCGTGCAGGGCGAAGGCGGCGTCACGCCCGCCACGCCGGAATACCTGCTCGGCCTGCGCGCGTTGTGTGACGAGAAAAAGCTGCTGCTGTTCATGGACGGCGTGCAATGCGGACATTACCGAAGCGGGAAGTTCCAGAGTTACCAGCGGATTCTGGAAGATGTAGCGCAGGCTTCCCAGCCTGCGGGTTCCGGCGGCATCCCTGCCGCCGCCACGGAGCCGGGAGGTTCCGTGAACTCGCAGACAAGGATGTCTGCGCTACAAAAATTTCTTCCGGACGGCGTCTCGATGGCCAAATCGCTGGGCGGCGGATTTCCCATCGGCGCGTTCTGGGTGCGTACGCCGTTTGCGGATTTGCTCGGGCCGGGCACGCACGCGACGACGTTTGGCGGCACACCGCTGGCCTGCGCCGTGGCGCTGAAAATTCTGGAGGTCATCGAACGCGAACGGCTGGATGAAAACGCGCGCAAACTCGGCGACTGGATGAAGCACGAACTGGAACACCTGGTCGCCCATTATCCGCAGGTGCTCCGGCGGGCGCGGGGATTTGGTTTCATGCTCGGCCTGGAACTGGTGGAAAAAATCCCGGCGTTCGCGTCGAGCGACAAGACGGCGGCGGTCCAGTTTGTCAACCGGCTGCACTCGGCCGGCGTGCTGACGATTCCGGCTGGAACACAAATCGTGCGGCTGCTCCCGCCGCTGAACCTCAAGCCGCAGGAAGCCGGCGAGGGTATCAGCAAAATCGAGGAAGTTGTGAAAAGTTTTGTGTGAGAAACTTGATTATGTTGTCTTTGTCTTGCTAAGTGAAGTTGAATGGCGGAATTGGTCCGAGGATGCCATTGAAAAAAAAGCGGCGTCGCCAGCCGTTCCCTCTCCCAGCGGGAGAGGGGCAGGGTGAGGGAGAACAACATTGAACCTAAACGAAGCAACGATGTTAAAGCAACCACTCAAAACAACCCGCATCGCCCGCAATCTGCGCCAGCGCGAATCGTGGGGTGAGCGGCTGATGTGGGCGTGGCTGCGCGACCGGCGTTTTACCGGATATAAATTCCGGCGGCAACATCCGCTCGGACCCTATATTCTGGATTTTTTTTGTAACGGCGCAAAATTGGACGTCGAAGTGGATGGCTTTCAGCATGGTTCGCCGGAAAAACAGGTCAATGATGTGACCCGCGATGCGTTTCTGGAAAACCGAGGGATTAAAGTCCTTCGGTTCTGGAGTTCACATTTGCGGCAGAACAAACAAGTAATTCGGGATAAAATATGGCAGACGTTGCAGGAACGAGCGCCGCAGCCGGTGCCAGGCTATTGCGCATCGGGAAAAGTGGCTTCAAACGAAAATTAAGAGTTGTGAAAAATTCAAGCCGCCCTCCCTCACCCTGCCCCTCTCCCGCTGGGAGAGGGAGCATGGTTTCCCGTCGCTTGGCAAATCCACGACTGGTTTCTGCTCCATGACTTTCCGAATTCTCAAGCGCAGGTAACGGCTGTTCCCTCTCCCAGCGGGAGAGGGGCAGGGTGAGGGAGAATACTGAAACATGAACGCCGCCGCCCACAAACATCTGGCCAAACGCGATCCAGTGATGCGGCGGCTGATTCGCGAGCACGGAAAGTGCGCGCTCACGCCCGAAACACGCCGCTCGCCGTTCCAGTCATTGGTGCAGGCGGTGGCCCACCAGCAGCTCAACGGCACGGCGGCCAACACCATCTTGCGGCGGTTCATCAAGTTGTTCCCCGGACGCCGCTTTCCGCGCCCGGAAGACCTGGCCGGTGTCACCGACGCGCAAATCCGCGCCTGCGGGTTTTCCTTCGCCAAAATCAAATCCATCCGCGATATCGCCGCCAAATCCCTGAGCGGCGTCGTGCCCACGTCACGGCAGATTGCGCGCCTGGCCGACGACGAAATCGTCACGCGTTTGACGGAAGTTCGAGGCGTCGGCCGGTGGACGGTGGAGATGCTGTTGATTTTCCAACTGGCCCGGCCGGATGTGTTGCCGGCGGACGATTTCGGTGTGCGCACCGGTTTTCGTCACGCCTACAAAAAGCGCGGCCTGCCCAAGCCGAAGGAACTGTTGGCATTTGGGGAAAAGTGGAAACCGCACCGCACCACCGCTGCGTGGTTTCTTTGGTGCGCGGCGGATGCGGCAAAGAAAAAGTAGGACGGGCTTCCAGCCTGTCTCAAACTTCGATCCGGAAAGATGGAGACGGGCAGGATGCCTGTCCTGCGTCCCTTGAGATGCGGCGCGCAAAAAAAAGTGACGTGCCGCCGGATTTGGGGTATAAACTTTATTTGGGCTCAATTCCAAAAACTTTGAAAACAAAACATTTATTGTCATTGGAAAAGCTGTCGGGCGGGGACATCGAAAAAATCCTGCGCGACGCCGTCGTGTATAAACGCGAACGGGCGCGGCGCGATAAATTACCGCTGGCCGGGCAGATTTGGGCGCTGATGTTTTCCAAGTCGTCCACGCGCACCCGGGTTTCGTTCGAGGTCGGCATCCGTGAGCTGGGCGGCCAGACGATGTTCCTCAACGCGAGCGAGATTCAACTGGGCCGGGGCGAGCCGGTCAAGGACACCGCGCGCGTGCTGGGCCGGATGATTGATGGCGCGGTCATCCGCACCTTTGCGCAGAGCGACATTGAGGAATTTGCCGAATTCTCGGGCATCCCGACCGTCAACGCGCTGACCGACGACGAGCATCCCTGCCAGATTCTGGCGGACATTTTCACCTTCAAGGAAAAACGCGGGCCGATTGCGGGCAAGGTGGTGACGTTTGTCGGCGACGGCGCGTGCAACGTGCCGCGCTCGTGGATGTTTGCGGCGGGAAAACTCGGTTTTGAATTGCGCATTGCCGCGCCCAAAAAATTCCAGCCGCCGGCGGAACTGCTGAAACGCGCGGGCGGAAAAATCATTTGCACCGAGGATTTGCCCGCTGCCGCGAAGGGCGCGGATTTGCTGTACACGGACGTGTGGGTCTCGATGGGCAAGGAAGCCGAATCCGCCGAGCGTCTTAAGATCCTGAACGGCTACCAGATCAACCAGAAACTGCTCAAGCTGGCCAAGCGGGACGCGCTGGTAATGCACTGTCTGCCGGCGTATCGCGGCAAGGAAATTGACGCGGAAACATTCGAGGCGCACGCCGACACGATCTTCACGCAGGCCGAAAACCGGTTGCACGTGCAAAAGGCGGTCTTGAACTGGGTGGTGTCGTGAGTTCTGGAGGGCATTGCTTTGTCAGTGCCCAAAATTCCGGACAGCGATTCCACAATGCGGGATGAAAACGTGGTTCGTTCGTGCAAAATGCCCGCACTTTGACAAGCGCGGCTACATGAACGAGCTGGATTTTGAGGTTTTTGTTCCGGTTAAAATCGTTGATGGAAATTCGCAAGCCTGCTTTCATAACCTTATGAGAGAGGCCACAGATAGAAAGTCACCCGTGCACGACGTTGTGCACACTCTTTGGCCTAATACTAATGTTAGGCCGACTCGCGCGTCATGAAATTGCACTACCAGATATTCTTCCTTCCAGTCATCTTGGCGGTTCTATGTTTTCAGGTCTTCTGGTTGCTTGTCTGGCACAATCCCTATCCCGCACTCGGTTCCATTCATGCTACATCCTATCGCTACGAGATTCGCCAAGCGGCATTAGATGCTTGGTCACGAAACCCGAATCCAACCACAAAGACGGTTTTAGATGACGAGGAGCAGCGAGCCGAGCGGCACGAGTGGATTATCTGCAGCACGTCTTTCGTCACCTTCGCCATTCTTGACATTGTTGGCTTTAATTATTTTTGGCGTCGTCGTCGGCCTCCTATGAGGGTTGATGAGTCAAGTGCCAGGTGAACGGCATCGCGAGCGGGCTTGCCACAGCGTTGGTTTCATTCTCGACAGGGATGCTTTGTGGCGCAAGGATGCGCCGGACGAGCCATGAATGCCCTGAAGGAAAAAATCTTGAAAGTCACCGCTGAGCTTCTACTCGGCAGGGAAGCACGCCCCAACAACGGTAATCTTTCCAACGTCAAGAGTCTTGAGCAATGCGTTGCTTATGTCCTTGAATCACGTGGAGGACTAAAACCGGTCCATGTCATCTCGTGTCATTTGAAGGACGAGGAGCGCGACATCTTTCCTGAAGTCGTTTGGGACCTGCTCTGCGCCCGCGTCATCATTCCCACAAGCGAAGCGGGCGGATTGGACAAGATTCGTCCTCACTCTGACGCCGAGGCCAACTGGAAAAAATTCAAGGCGACCGCGGGAATTTCAGGCTAACATCCGTCCGCCTGGATGTTACAAGCGGTTTCCTCACCCTGATATTGACTTTGACACAATTCAGTCCCAGGAATAGTTTCCAGAACGTCAGCAAGAACGGCACTTTACGAAAACCAATTCTCCCAATCCAATTATGAAAAAATTCTATTTTTTTATCCTGGCCTTGTGTGTGGTGGGTTTGTTTCAAGGCTGTGACAATGGCGCATCACAAAAAAAACTGCGGCTGGTTTTTGTGGGGGGCAGTCCGGACAATTACTGGTCCGTCGTGCGGTTGGGTTGTGATTTCGCAACGCGGCAACTCGGTGACGTGGATTTGGATTTCCGTTATCCCGAAAAAGGCACCACGGCGGCGCAGCAGGCGCTTTTGAGCGCTTTCGTCACGAACGGGGTGGATGGCGTTGCCATCAGTCCGATTGACCCCGAATCCCAGGCGGATTTTCTGAACAAAATGGCCGCCAACACGCTGTTGGTCTGCGCGGACAGCGACGCGCCAAAAAGCAAGCGCCTATGTTACATCGGCACGGACAATGTTGTCGCCGGAACGCAGGCGGCGGAATTGCTCAAAGCCGCGCTGCCCCAAGGCGGTAAAATCATTTTATTCGTCGGCTATGCCAACGCGGAAAACACCAAAGACCGGGCCCTAGGCATCCAACAGGGATTGGCCGGGTCGAACATCCAGATTGTCGACACGCTGTTGGATGGCGCCGCCAGTGATATCGCCCAGAAAAACGCGGAAGACGCACTGGCAAAGCATCCCGACCTGGCAGGCATGGCTTGTCTGAACGGCTATCAAGGACCGGCCGTTCTCACTGCTGTGCGGCAGGCGGGCAAGGCCGGGCAGGTGAAGATTGTGTGCTTTGAAGATTACAACGAAACGCTGGACGGGATTGCCGCCGGCGATATTTACGGCACGATTGTCCAAAATCCCCTGAAGATTGGCTACCAGACCATCCTCCGCATGGACAAATATCTTCGTGGCGACAAAACGCAGTTTGACGGCGGAAAAATCCTTATCCCTTCGCAGGCGATCACCAAAGCCAATGTCGAAGATTATCTGGCCGTGCAAAAGAACGAGCTCCTCCACATACCAGCCGAACAACCTTGATCCTGACCCTTGGCCAACCTGGGCCTGCAGAACGACGTGGGATGTGGTTGACCGGAATTTGAGGCTGGGTGACGTAGCCGTCCCGCAATGCGGGATGAAAATGCGGATCGTTCGCGCAAACTGTCCGCGCTTTTACAAGCGCGGCTGCAAGGCGAACTGCCGCAGATACTTCAGCGCGACCTTTAAATCCTTCGGCCAAGGCGCGGTGATGGTCACAGTCCGGCCGGTGACAGGATGCGGCAACGTCAATTCCTCCGCGTGCAGGGCGACACGCGAAATCAGCGGACGCTCTTCGCGTCCGGGTTTGAGCCGGTAATTGGGTTTCAGCCGCGAAAGCCAGAGCGGTTTGCCGCCGTAAAGCTGGTCGCCCACAATCGCCAGGCCGGCGTGGCGCAGGTGGACGCGGATTTGATGCGTGCGGGCGGTCAGCAGCTCGCAACGCAGTAGCGTGTAGCCGGAAAATTTCTCCAGGGTTTCGAACCCGGTCTTCGCTTGCTTGCCGTTTTGCGGGTTCACACACATCAACCCGGGTCGGGCCGGGTGCGGCGCGAGTCTGGCGTCCACTTCAAATTTATCCTCTGCCGGGGTATTCCACACGAGTGCGACGTGAGTTCTGAGCGGTTTTTCGGTGCCAAACAGGTTGGCGAGCGCAATGAGCGTCGGTTTGTCTTTGGCGAGCAGAATCACGCCGCTGGTCTCAACGTCGAGCCGGTGGGCGTTCATCAAGTAATTCAACCCGCGTTCGCGCGCCCACGGTTTGGCGCCAGCAACGGCGGCATGGAGCAATTTCATCAGGTTGGACCGCTGCGGGTCGTCACGGTCGGGTGAGACGGGCAACCCGGCGGGTTTGTCGAGGACGAGCAAATGGTCGTCCTCGAATAAAACCGGAATTTCCCAAAATTCACGTGTGACCGGCGAGGAAAGTTTGATGACGCTCACGGTTTTCAATCGGGTTATTGTTGCCAGCCACAACCGCAACCGTGGGCGCGGATTGCAATCGAGCCAGGGAATCAGGGCGCGGGGTTCCCCGCTTGTCCCTGGTAAACGGGCGTATCGCGCAAATCCCGGCTGCCGATGCGTTCGAGCCAGTTGTAAAACGCCGCGGTCTCGCGTTGCTGTCGAACCGCGGCCGTAAATTGCGGCAAATTGGCGTTCATGGCAGTGATGTCAACCGGCAATTGCGATTTGATGAAAACAATATAACCGCCGTCATCCGTCGCCTCGAAATTGCTCGCCTGGCCGACCGGTGTGGCGAACGCAACCGACTTGAGTTGGTTCAGTGTGGCGCGGTTGCCCAATTCCGGCAGGTCCGTCGTACTCAGGGAAAACGGCGGCAGCACTTCGGGGTGCAACCCGGCGGCGGTGCAAACAGACGAAAAACCTTTCCCCCCGGCCAGGCCGCTTTGGAGGGTTCGAACAAAATTGGTTCCGGTTTGTTGCGCGCGCAACGTGGCTTCATGGAGTTGATAGTCCCGCGTGACGCGGTCGCGAATCTGGCTGAGCGGAGGAATTTCGCTGGGCAGTTGTTTGGCCAGCGCGATGACATAGATCGCGTCGCGACCGATAAGGGGTCCGGCCAGCGGTTCGTCGGGCGTCAAGCCAAAGGCGGCCTTCGTGAACGCCTCCGGCGCAGTGAATTCTTCCGGACCATATTCACTGCCGAACGGCGCGGTCAGCTGCACGGCCAGCCCTTTTGGTTTGGCGACCGCAGCCAGATTTTCCGGCCGCACCGGATCTTGATTGAAAACCGCATTGGCGAATTCATCGGCTTGCTGACGGGCATCGGTCAGCGCTTGTTGCCGGATCAAAACATCACGAATTTTCCCTTTTGCTTCCTCCGGTGTCTTCGCCTCTGGAAAGGCGTTGGTGCCGTATTGGCGATAGATGGCTTCCACCTGGACGTTAAGATTGGTTTTGGACAATTTTTGCTCCGCCCCGGCCATGTAGTTCGTCAGCGAAAATGCAACATAGTTTACTTGCACGCGGTCGGGCAGGCGGTAGGCCGCGAGATAGTTCGTGTAAAACTGGCCAACGACGGCGGGTGTCACCAGCACGGACGCCAGATAGTTTGATGCGGAAAAGAAAACGATTTGGGCGGAGAGTTCCTGGTTTTGGCGTTCATAAACGGCGGCAGCATCCTGGGGGGTGATGAGTTCGCCGGTGAGTCCCATCGCCTGGCGCAATTGATCGAGGACCAGGTCATGCCGGACGAAGTTCTCAAAGTCTCCGGCATCCATGCCTTTTTGTTGCAAAACTGCTCTTACGAAACCGTCCAGCGGCACACTCTGGCCGTTTATCCCCAATGCCTGTGCCAGGTTGGGGGAACTTAAAATCTGATCTGCCATCGTTACCACCACATCGTCTCCGACGTGAATACCCAAATCCTGTCCCTTTTGAATGAGCATCAGGCGCACGTAAATGTCACGCCGCAAATCACTCTCGGGATAATTTGGGTCTCGATCCGGCCATTGGTGAAAGCGCAGCCAATGATAAATGTACACATCATGCTCGGCGCCAAAATACGCGTCCTGGGTGACCTTTCGGCCTGCGATTTTGCCCAGGTTGATCGTGCCACCCCCACTACCACCGTTGCGCGTCGCCGGCGCGGCGCCCCAAAAGAGGAAGGAAATAACCGTGGCTACGATGATAATGCCCCACAGCCAGCCCGAATGTTTGCGAATCGTCCCGATCATAACGTTAATTTGAAAACAGGGAGTGCAAAGGTTAACCGGCCGGGCCAATCGCGGTCAAACGTAAAAGCGCGGGTTCAACCCGCGAGTGTTCGACGCGTGATGAACCCGGATCATTTCATTCCACAAAATTCTGCGCTTTCAGCCAGAACAAACAATCGCCGGCCCACGGATGCGGATGCGTAAACGGCGGTTTGTCCTTTAACCCCATGCCGTGCCCGCCCTTCTGGTAGATGTGCAAATCGAACGGCACATGGTTCTTCCGCAGCGCCTCGGCGAACATCAGGCTGTTTTCCATCGGTACGGTCTTGTCTTCGTAGGTGCACCAGATGAAACAGGGCGGCGTGTTGGTTTTAACCTGCAATTCGTTGGAAAGGAGTTTGACCAGTTTCGATGCCGGATGTTTGCCCAGCAGATTTTCCTTGGAACCCGGGTGAGCGTATTCGCCCATGGTGATGACTGCGTAACAAAGCACGCCCAAATCCGGCCGCGAGCTTTGCCGCTCAATCGGGTCAGCCGAGTTCGTGTTGCCGGAATCAAAATGCGTCAGCAAGGTCGCCGCCAGATGCCCGCCCGCCGATGAACCCATGATGCCGATGCGCTGCGGATCAATTTTCCAACCCGCCGCATTTGCCCGGACCATTCGCATCGCGCGCGTTACATCGTCGAACATCGCCGGATAATGATACCCCCGCGAACCGAGCCGGTATTTGAGCACAAAACAGGCGACGCCGTGCTGGTTCAGCCAGAGCGCATAATCATTTCCTTCGTGCGGCGCGAGGTGCGCATAACCGCCGCCGGGACAAATCACCATCGCCGCGCCCGTCTTGTTCGTCGGATCGGGCAGATACGGCGTGAGGGTGGGAACATCCTGAGCGTTGGTGCCCAGCGCGCCGGGCGCGCCGTTTGGCCAGAGCGGAATGGGAGCCGACATTTCGGCATGTGACATAATCAAAGAGGAAATTAAAACCGCCATGGCGATGATTGTTTTCATGGTTCGAACAAACCCAAAGAGTTGGGGAATCCTGCGAACGATTCAACCAAAAACCAACTTCTCCTGCATTTACGGCGCAACTTGACACCATCGCCATTCTTACCGGGCAAAATCGTAGCGCGGGCGTCCTCGCCAGCGTGTTCGGGCGGCGTCACGCCGCGCGAATCAAGCCCAACCCTGAAGTTGTGCAGCGGGACGCTGCGAGAACCCGCCGCCGGGACGGCGGCGCTACGGTGGTGGTGCAAAGTTACGCCCCTGCGTTTACGGTGGCAGCGGCTTGCCTTTGGTCTCGGGCGCAAACGGCAGAATCAAAAGTCCCCCCAGATAAATCACGGCCACGACACAGACGGCCAGGTTGAAACTGCCCAGCGTGGTGACCAGGTAACCGGTTATGAACGGGCCGGCGGACGCCAACAAGCGGCCGATGTTGAAGCAAAAACCCGCGCCTGTCGCGCGAATCCGTGTCGGATACAATTCCGGCAGGTAGATCGCGAAACCGCTGAAAATGCCGTTGTTGAAGAAGCCCAGCAGCGGCAACAACAGCAATACCTGGGCATAGGTTCGCGGGGTCAGGAACGTGACCGGCAACATCACCAGGCTGCCCAGACACATCAGGGCAAAGACGCGCCGACGGCCGACACGATCGGCCAGCGGACCGAAGCTGAAATAACCGGCCAGCGCGCCGACATTCAGCAGCATGGTTGCGTAGCTGACGCGACTGGTAAGTTCGGACGCGCCCAAGCCGTGCAAATCCGGCAAAGCGCGGATGAGCGTCGGCGTCCAGTTTGTTGCGCCCCACAGGCCGAACACGGCGACAAACGCCAGTCCCGAACCGGCCAGCGTGGACCGCACCAAACCCGGTGCAAACAATTGTGCCAGTTTCCACGGACGCGTGCCCCCGCCTTGTCGTTCCTCGGCGCGGGCTTTGACCCAACGTTCCGGTTCCCTGACCCACAAACGTACGAGCAACGCAACCAATGCCGGCGCGACGCCGACCAGGAACATGGGGCGCCAGCCATAATCACGCAGGAGCAGACTGATGACGGCCGCCAGAAGAAAACCTCCCGCCCATGCCGATTGTAGAATGCCCGCCGCCTTGGCCCGTTTACTCTCCGGCCAGACTTCCGCGACCAGGGCTGCGCCCGCCGCCCACTCGCCGCCAATGCCGAGCGCCGTGAGAAACCGGAAAATCGCCAGTTGCCACCAGGTATGCGACAACGCGGCCAAACCGGTGAACACGGCATAAATCAGGATAGTAAACACCAGCGTTTTGGTCCGCCCGAAATAATCCGCCAGCACGCCGAACAGGACTCCGCCGATGGCCCAGCCAATCAGAAAAATCGAGAAAATGATTCCGCCATACCAGCCGATGACATCGGAAGCAACGGGACCGCCTCCGGGTGAGTGCAGGAGGTCGTGCAGCGCGGGTTGCAGGACCAACGCGTAAATCGTGGAGTCCATCGAGTCGAACACCCAACCGAGCCACGCCACCAGGAGCACCAGCCATTGGTAGGGTGTGACGCCGTGACGCCAGGAATCGGGTTTCACTGGGCAACAGGGTAACCGGACATTCCAAAAAAAAGAAGCTTCACCTGGCGAGGGGAGTGCCCTGATTTGGTGGTAGGGCACGACGTAAGGAGTGCTGACCCAAACGACTCGTCACCTCGTCGCCTACAAATTAGAACACTGCCCTGGCGAGCAGTCGCTTCGTTGACTATCTCCCGTTGCGCTCCTACCTTCACGTCGCATGTTCGAACTCGTCGCGCCCTTTAAGCCCGCCGGTGACCAGCCGCAAGCCATTGCGAAGCTGACCGATGGTGTTTTGTCCGGCGCCAAACACCAGACGCTCCTTGGCGTCACCGGTTCCGGTAAGACGTTCGCCATCGCCAATGTCATCAAAAACGTGGACAAACCCACGCTCGTCATTTCGCACAACAAAACACTGGCTGCGCAGCTTTACGCCGAGTTTAAGGGATTTTTTCCAAACAACGCGGTTGAATACTTCGTCAGCTATTTTGATTATTACCAGCCGGAAGCCTATATCCCGCGCACCGACACGTTCATCGAAAAGGATTCGAGCCGGAACGAGGAGATTGAACGACTCCGGCTCTCCGCCATGAGCTCGCTGTTTTCGCGACGCGACGTCGTCGTGGTGGCCAGTGTCTCGTGCATTTACGGAATCGGCAGCAAGGAGGATTACGAGGCGATGGTCATTCCGATCCGCGTGGGCCAGGACATTTCGCGGGAACAACTCCTCACGCGCCTGGTGGATTTACAATACGACCGGAACGACATCGCGTTCGAGCGCGGCCATTTTCGCGTGCGCGGTGATACCGTGGAAGTCCGTCCCGCCGGACGCGAGGATGGACTGCGCGTCGAATTCTTCGGCGAGCAAATTGAACGCCTAACGCGCTTTGAGCCGTTGACCGGAAACAAAACGGAACCACTCGACGCCGTCACCATCTTCCCGGGAAAACAATTTGTCACCACTGCCGACAAGATGAAACGCGCCGTTCTCGCCATCCGCGAGGAATTGCGCGAACGCATCGTGTGGTTCGAGAAAAACGGCAAACTGCTCGAAGCCCAGCGCATCAAGCAGCGGACGGAATACGACCTCGAAATGATGGAAGAAATGGGGGTTTGTTCCGGCATTGAAAACTATTCACGCCATATCGCCGGACGCCCGCCCGGCTCGCGGCCAGCGACCGTTATTGATTTTTTCCCGCACGATTACCTGCTCGTGATTGACGAATCGCACGCCACCGTGCCGCAAATCGGCGGCATGTTTGAAGGCGACCGCTCGCGCAAAACGGTTTTGGTCGAACACGGCTTTCGCCTGCCGAGCGCGCTGGACAATCGTCCGCTGAATTTTCTGGAATTCCAGGCCATGCAAGGCCAGACGATTTACGCCAGCGCGACGCCGTCCCATCGGGAACTGGAATGGTCGCGGGAAGAGGGTCGGGGTGAGGGGCAACTAATCAAACACACCTCCTCACCCCAGCCCTCTCCTCCACTCCACGGAGGAGAGGGGGTTCAAAATGAGGGAACGCGGCCCGGCGTCGTCGAACTCGTTGTGCGTCCGACCGGGCTGATTGACCCGAAGGTCACGCTCAAGCCGCTCAAAGGCCAGATTGACGATCTTATCGAGGAATGCCGCAAACGTGCTGACGCGAAGGAGCGCATCCTCGTAACGACACTCACCAAACGAACTGCCGAGGAATTGACGGATTACCTGCGCGGCATCGGCGTCAACGTCCAATATCTCCACAGTGAGATTGACGCGATTGAACGCGTCGAGATTTTGCGGTCGTTGCGGAAGGGGGAATTCGACGTGCTGGTAGGCATCAATCTGCTGCGCGAAGGTTTGGATTTGCCGGAAGTTTCGTTGGTGGCGATTCTGGACGCGGACAAGGAAGGTTTTCTCCGCAGCGAAACGAGCCTGATTCAGACGGCGGGCCGCGCCGCTCGGCATCTTCACGGCGAAGTGATTCTCTACGCCGACGTGATGACGAACAGCATCAAACGATTTTTGGCGGTCACCGAATATCGCCGCCAAAGACAAATCGCCTACAACACCGAGCACAACATCACACCGCGCAGTGTCAGCCGCGCGGTTGAGGAAAGCCTGGCCACTTACGAATCGAAACGCGAAGCCGGCTCATCAGTGCTCAAGGACGCCGCCTTGGACGTGGACCTGACCGAAACCATCAGCGAACTGGAAACGGAAATGCTCAAAGCCGCCGAGGACTTGCAATTTGAAAAGGCCGCCTTGTTCCGCGATCAAATCAAGGAACTCAAGCGCGTGATTGACGGAACAAAACCGGAAATGGAGGCGAAACCGGTGAGTTATCGCAAATCAAGCGGACGACCGAGAAAATAGTTATCAATGTTTTGATCTCGATTGGTCGGATGTCGCCCCCCCCACCGTGCTCGTGAGTCCGGAAGGTAAAATCATTTATCGCGAAACCGGCACCATTGATTCCCTGGCACTCAAACGGGCCATTCAGAAACCGCTGAACGATCGAAAGCCGTGGTAGCCCCGTGGCACACCCAAAATTACCGGTTCTTGTGTACGTCTTGAGCGAAGGTCTTGAGTTCATTGGTTTCCAAACCACCATCGTGGTTGGCGTCGTACTTCTGCAAAATGATGGAAACCGAAGGGAAATCCTTGCTCAGCAACGGAGCCACAGGAATGTTATGGGTGGCCAGCATTTCCGGAGGAGCTTGTAAAAAAAGAACTACCTGCGCTCGCAGACGCTTTAGTTCTTCCCGGTCCAATTTTCCATCTCCATTCTGGTCAAATTGCTGCATTATTTTCTCAAGCTGAATTTCAAACTGTTCCCGTTTCCGTACGGTTTCTTCCCGTTGGTAGCCGGGGTCTTTTTGCATGGCGAGTTTTTCCGCCGGATCGAGAATGCCGTTGTGATTCAGGTCATATTTTGCAAGCAACAATTCTTTATGGGCTTTGACTTTGTGATCCAGCTCATTTTTAGAGAGAGCGGTTTGCGCGGCTTTTGCCCATGGCGAGTTCCGGTGGGAGGAAATAATTCGTTCAAACCAGGAACAGCACAAATCGGGTTTGTCCAATCCCAATGAATCGTAGCTGAAAGCGAGGAGGAACATTTCCTCAAGGTTGGCTTTGTCCGAATTCACATCGGCCAACAACTGGACCACCCTGGCATCGTCGCCGGCGTAGAAGGCATACATCGCCTGATCGTGAATGCTCATGCCTCTGATCAACCGCCCGCGTTCTTCCGCGGATATTGCCAAACTGACCCAACGCCCTTGGGGAATGGAAAGAAAAGCCGCCTTGGGGAATTGAAATAGCAGTTGATCTCCATAGGCCATTCCAACCAGGACGGAAGTGGCGGAAACCAACAAGCTGGAAATTTTTCCGCGCGCGTCCACTCGACAGTAAGCGACCAATGAATGGCTGGGCTTGTGCAAAAGCAGAAGATAGTTTCCAAAATAGTTGCCGACACCCAGCCAGAGAAAATCGCCATCGTTCGCCATGGCCGTTACACCGCCGGGAATACGCCAGTTGAGATTCAACGGATCAATCGCGCTCTTCTTTTCCAGTTTTAGCGTATGAATCTCCGTGCGATCCTTTTCAAGATGGTTGATTGAATCCTGGATTTGACCATCCAATCTGTCCAACTCCCCTTGTCGAATTTCGGAGCCGCCCGTGTAAGAGACCCCCATTAATGGATTCATCAGACCCTGAAAGCCATCGGCGGTATGCCAGTTCTCAAGCAAATTCTTGCTTGGATCGTAGAATTGCAGGCCGTTGTCATTTCCAATCCAAAATCCCGAATTTTCTGCCACCGCACATTGAATGGGTGCCATGTTAGACAAGTTCGTCCACGTGCCAATTTTGACATCATAAGCCAGTACGGATCCGGCTGAATAAACAAGCCATCGTTGGTTTCCGATAAGAAAACGTGGAGAGCCGCCGTTCATGAAAAGGTTGCCGGACGGTTTAGGCAGCTCATTCCAACGCCCATTCAGAGGATTAAACTCGCAAACTTTGAAAAAATCGCCTGCCGCAAAAATACGGCCTCCGGCTGTCTCCAGTGCACCCGGCTCTTGAAGACTAAACCCTTCACTCGAGTCAAACTTCTGGAATTTTTGCGTTTTCAAATCGAGACAACCGGTGACCGTGCCCGCAACCCATAAATTGTGGTTTTCCAAAAAAAATGACCGGACCGTTTCCGGGAACAGGTCCGGCTTGAATAACACGGGATTGTCAGCGTCCGGAGCAAGGATCCATAGCCGACCGCGTTTTTCCAGCCGTTCTGCCGACACACTTGGATTTGGTTCACTGGAGGGCGCGGAGCGCTCGTCCATAGCCAGAATCAATACTTTGTCCGCTAGAAAATTCATCTGCTCTACTGCTTGAACTTCAAATTGCTTTGGAAATTGGAACGTCCGCATGTCAGGATGTATTTCCAAAGGCAGCGCGTTGGGTGGAAATAATCGAAACAGGGAAAAAGTTGGCTGTATTTCTGTTATCCACTTCGGGATTGCCACCATGGTTGAGGATATTTGCGGCGCCACGGAAATGACCGGTAAACGCGTTGCGGGTTCTGTCATTGTGGCGGGTTGATTGATTGAAAGCATGGCCATCAATTGTCCGGCTTTCTCCGGCACGCCTGCTTTCCGGCAAAGGTTGGTGATGTCTAATTCATCGGGTTGCGCGATCACCCATCGCTTCCCGGGTTCACGTGAAATTTGGACGCACTGAGGCCAGATTTTTTCCAGTAGCGCCAGACGACTAACCGGCGATTCATCCGAGTACAGTATTCCGTGAACGGCGGTGGATAAGAGCATTGGCGGGATTCCCTCTTGAGAAGCGGGCGCTTCGCTTATAAAGCCGGTGACTTTGGTCAGCCGCTTCCAGTATTCCCTGGTTAATTCTATTTTCCAATTCCAAGCAAGATCGTGCGGCATCGTCTTGGGAAACCCATGGTTCTCAGCCTCCATTAGACTGGTATAAACTCCTTGTCGCTGCCATCCGTCTTCCAATGTCATCTCTTCCGCAGAATGCCACTCCGGAAACATCTTCAGCACATCTTCCAGCGACCGCAAATAAACCTCCGGAATACCGCCCTCCTGTTGGTATGGAAATGGCAATTCTACTGCGACCGGCTTCAACCCGAACCGGTTCACATATTTTCCCCACGCCTCGCTGCGCCGCCACTTCGACCAGAATTCATTTTTGACTTCGAAAGTGAAATCCATCCACCAGCCCCAGCGACAGGTAATGTAGAGCACGCGGGCATCGGCGTTATCAGGGTCAAAAAAACTGGCCGTTTCCAACATGTGGACCGCTTGCAAAAACTTGACCGGGTCATTCAATCCCAATTCCTCGCGGTTATGTCCTGTTGGATTGGTCATCTGGTCATATGTTGCGACCAGTGATTGGGCGATTTCCTTTCGCATCAAGACGGTGTCCACCTGCACCGTGCTTTTATGGGCATGCGTAATCATTTGATTCGCGAGGCGGTTTAAGACTGTCTCCAGTTGGTCGGGTTGCACATCGCCGAAAAAAGAACATGGTACTTCCTCGCTTATGACGGTTGGTTTTGTAACTCCGTCCCAAACATGCAAATCAACCGCGAGTTTATCCACAGGCGGTTTACCTGGAGTCATTTTGTAGATCACCGCGTAGGTTCCCCAAACATAAAGATCGGCGGTCTGTTGCCAGGCATTCCTATCTGCCTCGACCAGTCCATCCAGCACCATTTCCGACTCCTCCAAGGATCGGTAAGCCTTGGGAAAACGGATGATTTGGACGCGTCCATTGGTGGCAACGGCGCGTTCTAACGCATTGAGAAAAACGGGTTCTAACGCTCCAACGTTGCCGGAAGAACCAAAACCGGGAGCGAAACCGGTCACGTCGGCAAAGAACAGTGGGGCCACCAAAATTTTGCCCCCGCGTTGCTGTTGGCACAAATGCGCATCGGTGAACAGCTGATGCACGGCGGCGGCGGCAATGACCACCTGGTTGGTGTCGGCTTGAAATTGCACCGCGGCAGTGCCTGGAAACGTAATCGTCCGGTTGGCCAGCACATCGGCGTGTTGCAAATCGGTGATTTCGAGAAACAACGTCCGGCGGTTCCGGTCATCCAGTGAAAATTGCCCGGTGACCAGCCAGTCCGCTTTAAGCCACTTTCCCTGACGAAGAGCGGCTCCACCGTGCATCCCGTCCATGGTAGACAGTTCAAGTTCCTGCCGCGCCTTGTCCAGTTGGGCCCGTTCGATCCATTCCACGCCCGGTTCATCGGCCATTTGAACTTGAAGCAGGCCGCTGAAATCGGCCGCACTTTGCGCGCTGCGATAGGAATTGTCGTCGGTGGAAAAATCCATCAGCGCGACGCGCGGTGCAGCGTGAACCGCCCATGCGAAGGAAACAAAGATTGTCGCCCGCCAGAAACAACCCGATTTCATTGCGCCAGTTTCGGAACCACCCGCTCGGCCAGCACATCCGCTGCGTTTTGCAGCGCCGTCTTGGCGGCGGTTTGTTCGGCAATGTCCACCCCCACACTGGTCTGGCGGTCCACCGCCAGAATGTTTCCGGTGGCCACGTCGCGAACCTTGATTTCGATGCGTGATTTACAGGAAATCAGATTGCCTTTCTGCATGCCGTAGGCACTGAAAGCGTCGCCAGAAATTTCGATGGCTGGTTTGTTGGTGGATTCGGTGTCGGCCAGGGTGAAACCGCATTGCTGCAAAATTACCGACAGTTCCGTTTGCGCCGCAGGGTCAATGATGTACCGGCCATAATGCTTTTCGTCTATTTTCACCAAAACCACCGGCAGTTTCTTGCCGGCGAGCGACTGCTTAATTTTGGTAATCCGTTCCTCGCGCGTTTCCACCTTCGCGACGAGCGCGTCGCTCTTCCCTGAGATCACCTCGGCGATTTTTTTTGCGAGGTCGGATGAAAGGCCAACGATTGTCTTTGTCGGTGGCCCCTGTACCATTTCACCGTAAACCCGGCTGGTTTCGGTGCCAATGACCTTGGCCACGATGATGGTCTGGTCATCCGCTTTGAACACGCGTCCGGTGACAAGCACCTTGGCGCCGGTCAGCTGGCCGATTTTGGCCGCGCTGTCCGGGTTGATCGTGCCGGACAGGCCGAGTTCCTGTTCTCCCAAAACTTTATTGAGTTCGGCGCGTTCCACCGTGATGATTTGCGGATCAGCGGACAGGGTGGCGTTGATCAGGGTGGCCACCTTGGGACCAAGATCACTGATGGCTTCGTCCTTCGAATCGAAGTCGAAGACGGCGACGGTGAGAATTTCATCGGCGGCAATTGTTTTCCCGGCGGTAAAAGCCAGCGCGGCCATCAGTGTCAATTTCAGAAATGTTTTCATAATTTTATTTTTTTGGAACGTTTTATTTTGCCAGCAGCGGAAGGATTCTTTCGGCCAGCGCGTCAACGGCATTGACCTGTGCAGACCTGTTGGCACCCCCCCTTGCGGCATCGGTCGCGGTGCTTTCCTGGCGGTCAAAGACGATGATATTGCCTGTCCGCCTTTCCTGAACTTTTAACTCGATGACCGAGCGGCCTGAAAACAAGCCGCCCTGGCGCGCCCCGGCGCTGTTGTCGGCCACGCCGGTAATTTTCACATCCGGTTTCCGGTCCGAGTTGGCGTCCGCCACTGCGAACCCGGCCTTCAACAGGATGGCTCCGAATTCACCTTCCGCCGTGGCACAATGCCCTTTTCGATTCGGCGTAAAAATGTTGACGGACACGCTCGGACGATTTGTGCCGCTGACGCTTTTGATGATTCGCTCCAGCCGTTCCGCGCCGGATTCCTGCGCCGCCACAATGAGATTGGTCGTCTGGTCGTTGATGGTCTGGGCAATCTTCCGGCTCAAGTTCGTGGTCAAATCCGACAAATTGTCCACCCCGCCTTCCACCTTGTCGGCGAACAGGCGCCCCGTTTCGGTGCCGATGATATTGGCCACAAGGATCAGATGGTCGTTGCCGGTCTTGATGACTTGTCCGGCCACCAAAACCTTCGCGCCGGTGATTTGCCCGATTTTCGCGGCGGCATCCCCGCTGACCAAACCGCCAATCCCAAAGGCCTGTTCGCTCAATGCCTTGTTCAATTCCGCACGCTCCACCAGCACCAGGTTGGTTTCCACGGTCAAATTGGCGGTGACCAGCACGGTCACGTTGTTGCCGTAACTGGCTGCCTCGCCGTCACCTTTGAAATCATAAACGGCGACGGTCAGCGGCGCGGCTTGAAGGACTACCCCAGCCGACAGCACGCATGCCAGGATGGGAGGAATCTTTTTCTTCATCATTTTTGGTTTGGGTTTGCGTGCGGTTCAGTTTGTTGCGCCAGCAACGGCAGAATGCGCTCTGCCAATGCGTCCACGGCATTGACTTGGGACATTTTATCAAGGACCACCTCACCCACCCCGGTGGCGATGCCTTCCTGATGGGTAATGGCGATGATTCTGCCCGTCTTGCACTCCTGGATTTTCATGTCGAGGGAAGCGTCGATGGAAAGCAACCCGCCGCGCAGCGGGGTGGCTTCACCCCAACTGGTGACGGCTTCCCCCGTGATTTCGATATCAGGCTTCTGGTCGGAATTGTCGTCCACCACCGTGAAACCGGCCTTCAGCAAAACGGCCCCGAATTCGTTTTCCGCCGGGCCATCCTGCCAACTGTGCCCGCTCTGGTTATACTGTCTGATATGCACGGAGACGGTGGGACGGTTTGTGCCGGTGATGCTTTTTACAATCCGCTCCAGCCGAACCTCATGCGGTTCCTCTGCCGGCATTACCAGATTCGTGGCTTGGTCGGTGATGGCCTGGGCAATCTTCCGGCTTAACTCGGAAGTCAACTCCAGTAAATTATCGGCCGGACCATCCACCTTCGGGGCAAAGAGCCGCGCGGTTTCCGTCCCGATGATTTCCGCGACGATGACCAGATGATTTTCGCCGGTCTTGATGACCTGGCCAACCACCAAAACCTTGGCGCCGGTGATCTGGCCGATTTTGGCGGCGGCATCGGAACTGACCATGCCGGAAATGCCAAAGGCCTGTTCGCTCAACGCCTTGTTCAATTCCGCACGCTCCACTAGCACCAGATTGGTTTCGGTGGTGAGATCAGCAGTGACGAGCGTGGTCACTTTGCTGCCGTAACTCGCCACATCGGCGGTGCCGGTGAAATCATAGACGGCCACGGTAAGGGGTGGTGTTCCAGCGCGCGCAATGGTGCTCGCAACCAATGCCAGCGTCAGGGAGAAGATAAAATTCAGTTTCATACTTTTTGGTTCAGGGTTGTGGGGACGAAACAGGCAAAGCCGGTGGTTGTGGATTCAACGCCAGTTGGCAAAAATAAATCAGGTTGAGTTGCGACCGGGGATTTTCCGACAGCCCGGCAACCAGGTCGGATTGGACGACGACCACCGCTCCCTTGCCTTCCGGTACGATATAGAACGATGGTTTGATTTTGTCCTTCGGTGCCGGAGGCGGTTGAATCCAAACCACCGCCGCGCCTTTTCCAGCAATTCTCTGAATGGCTTGCGTCAAACCTTCGCGCATTTGGGTCTTCGAGTGAAATGGCCCGATAACGGCCAGTCTGCCCTGAAAATCTTCGAGTGCCGCCTCTCCCAAATCCGAAAATTCTACGTGGTTCTGCTTGAGCAGCGGCTTGAGTTCGTTGTTTGGATCCAGAATACTCAAAACGTTTTCACCCATGAGCGTTTTCAATTCCATCAGCAGGTTCGTCGGGCAAACCAGCACTTCGGTCCTGCCGATGACACGATTCGTGCCTTCCAACCATTGAATCAGGAAGGCGGTTCCCGCCCTGACATTAGGAAAATCCACTGGTGCGGATTCAAGCACGGTTTGTCCAGGCAAGATTTTGATTTTCTTCCAGAGATTCTCTGACACCGGTGCCGCCGTTGCCGAAGTGGTTTGATATAGCTGTGTGTGAATCTCGGCGTCCACGATTTTGTCGCTGACGTTCTGCCAGACAACGCTGATTTTTCGGGCCTGGCCGGCGAACACCGATTGCAGCTCCTTGTCGGGCACGAGCTGCAATTGCGCGTTGGCGGCAAAGGGCCAGCAACACGTCACCAGCAACGTCCATGTGTTGAGCAATCTCATTTCCAGTAAATATGACCGTCCAGCCCGCGCAATCCTTTGATGCAAATCTGCAATGTTTTCATTGTGCGCTGGTACCGGGCATTCCATCGGTAGCGGGGCCACCATCTGGCCGGACGGCTCGGTTGAATGGCGGTCGGTTGGTGGCACCTCCGGGATTCCGCCAATAGAGTTCCACCTCCACCTTGAACAATTGCCGGCGGTCAACGGGTTGGCCTGGACTCGTTCCCATGCGGTTAAACAGGTTCGCGCGTTGCATTGGCCCAAAATGAAACTGCCTGATTGTCTGTTGCATCAGGAATGATCCCAGTTCGTCCGAATTAATTTTCCCGTCGTGATTTTCATCAGGAGACAGCCCAAGAAATGCGGCCATTGGCCGGTTGTCGGCGCCAAAAGTGGATTGATACAGATCGTTAAATTCCGACTGACTCAGAAATCCCTTTCCGCCCGCGTCGAATTTTTTGACGAGACTTTCTGCCAGCAGGTTTTGGGTGATCTCAATTCCGGTCTGCTCCTTGGGTTCAAGGATTTGATTCTTATTGGCATCGAAATAAGCAAGTTCTTCCGGGTCAAGCCAGCCGTTGTGATTGGCGTCAATCACGTTGAGTTCCGATTCAATGAAGGCCGTGTCGTCCAGCGCGGCTTCTCTTTCGCCGGGGTCAATGGCGCCGTTATGATTCAAATCATATTTAGTCAACAGCTCTTTGTGCCGCTGCTCCAAGAGCTTGCGTTGTTGCTCTTCCGCAGCCAAGGCTTGTTGTTTTTCATGTGCCATCCTGACGAGAGAAACTTTTTTTTGTTCCGTGACGGCAGTTTCAATTTCAGAAAGGGGAATTGCCCAAATGCCCGGCGTATTGCGTTGACTTAAAAAGAGTGTGTTGTGGGAAAAATACATCGCAGTGGCCAATGCAGACCGGTCGAAGGTCAACCACGGTTCGATTTTTTCCCCGAGGCTTTTGAGCGGTGGCAGGCCGCGATTCAGGTCAAATTTCAGCGGTACCGTAATCGGCTCGGAAACATCCCGACTCAAGCAAACCAATTGAGCGTGATAACCATTCTTCTCTGCCACCGTCCAATCGCCGAGCACGTTGGTAACGACGCAATGATCGACAAAGAAATAAAGGTTCGTCTGGTAAAACGTCGCGGCCAAGTCTGTCAGATAATCACCAGCGGGCGATTTCCACAAGGGACGGACGGCTTGATCACCGGACTTGTGCGTAGAACTGAAAGATCCTGGCTCGCGGAAGTTGATGATGCCGGGATGCGGCTTGGGCTTGTCAGACAGAGCCAATTCCGGCGCCGATCGGTTCTTCTCCCAAATCCACAGGTTTGCTGGATTATCGGAACTATAGGATGGGATTGAACGGAAAATGACGGCATCTTTAAATATTTCCGGCGGTTGCGATAAATTCGGCGCGGAAAGTTCATGCCAATCGTTTCCGTCCCAACTGAAAATCTTGCTTCCAATATTGGCATAAATCGAATGATCCGAAACTGAAAACAGTTCCGGGGGCAAAGGTCTTCCTCCACCAAATGGTGACGGCGAACCGAGATTATCCAATGAATCCAGAGCGGACTTCACAGGACGGCGGCGAGTGCTCGCCAGAATACGTGTACCTTGTCCACCGTCAGTTATTTCGAGAATGGTATTGTCGTCAGTCGCGAAAAGATGTCCCGCCACGGTAAACAATTCATAGCCGTCTTGTTCAGGAATTTCCAGATTCTGCCATTCGCGTTTTTGGAAATCGAATTTTTGGAGCGGTCCATTCTCACTGGAAAACACGTCGCCGTGGAATAGAGCCATGCGGTTATGATCGCTTCGCATTCTCAATTCGACCATACTGATGTCGGAGATTTCCGGACAATTGACCATGTCCCAGTTTTCAGTGTCGGGGTTAAAAATAGCAATGGCAGAGCCGGCCACATTACGGACACCGATCTCTGTTCCTTTTTCGTCCAACAAATCGATGGAGGCACTGTATTGGAAATCCAAGAATACCTTCCCCTCGAACCAGTGATGTGCGGTAACAGTAATTGTAATTCCCGCGGGACTGATGCGCTCGGAGTTGCCAAAATCAATAACCCTCTCCTTGGGGATCGGAAAAAATTTATCCACTCCGATCACTTTGGTAACAATTTCTGGCGCGTTGGTAACGACTGGAATCGTGACGACAACTCTCGCCGGCAGGGCGGGTTTGGGGATTGGAACCTTCGGTTGCGAATTTAGTTGTGGCGGGGTTGGGCGCAGGACTCGATTGACATTGTCTTCCACAAATCCAACCTGGGCGATGGCGCCCATCAATTTCCCTTTTTGTATTCCGGTGGCGGACTTGGATTGGAACACTAAATTTGATTTGTATACTTCGAGCAGCGGCATTATTTCAAGCGCCTGGGCTTTGGAGTAATCGGGCGCTCCATTCAAAAAGGTTTGTACAAACTCAAAAAAATCGTACGGTCGGTTTTCCTTCAGATATTTTTTTTGTTTCTCAAACGCAGACCCGAATTGTCCGGCTGGAACTGTTTTGCTCCAATATTCCTGATCCATCGCCTGGAGCTTGGGCCAGTATTCGGAATAAAAGAGATGGTTTAACGATTCCTTGGTATCCGATGCGATTCCGTTCCCGGTTTTGGTGCTGACCAACGCTTCGGTTTGCCAGGACAAATAAAGAATTTCCACATTGTTGGCCACCAGCACATCGCGGTTCGCAAACAGGCCATCGAACAGATTTGTAAAGGCCATGGCCATTTCCTTCTCATCATCCGCATCTGTCACCTGCAAGGCTCTTGCCTCTAGCTGCAAAAAGACATTGGAGGACGCGCCAAGTTCCTGAACAAAATTGTTCCACACCACAGGAATCCGTTTTTCGTCTGCTTCATCCCATGCCACCAACCGTGGCCGTTCCAGCGGACGGATCCAAAGATTTTGATGGAGGTAACAAAAAACCGGGCTGCTCATTAAACGGCGATAAAGCTCAACGGTGTCTTCCGGATGCTCCTGCCAGAAACAACCCCACTTCACCTGGCAACTGAAAATGTTGAGGTTTATTTGATTTTCTTCGCCAATTGTGTAAGCGAGCTCATCATGCGTGGCAAGCCGATCGCCCACAAAATAACTTTCATGTACGGAGGGTGCTTGGGAAATCCAACCTGCAACCAAACGTGCCTGCGCACGCAAGTCGGCCAGTTTGTCCGTAACGGATTTTTGAGCTTCAGGAGCAAAATTAAAGTTTTGCAGGACCGTCGAGGCGGCCACCAGGTCTTCAATTCCCAAATTATACCATTCTGAATTCCTCCAGCCTGATTCCTGAGGTCCTACCTTCAAAAGATCGTCCGGCGAATTTCGGCTGAATTGGTAGTAAAGGTCCAAGGCATGCGACGCGTTTTCAATATTCTTTGGATCGGGCAGTTTGTCGGCAGAGACATAATCGAAGACCCACAGGTTTTGTGATGCCAGGAAGGTGGTTTTGCCGCGCATGCCATAGGGATTGGCATCGGCAATTTGTTTGATTCGCGCCTCTACGACAGACTTGCTGACGGGTGGACCCAGCGGCCGGTTCCTGGAATCATACCCGCCGACACAATTATAGGAGCTTTCAGCCGTTTCGTACCCGACAACATTCGCAGTCGCTTGCAATACATAAGCCTTCACCCGGACGCTGGCACAATCCACATCACGTTTCCCTAGAGCCCAGGCTGAGTCCGCCGCGGCTTGTGCCTCCGAAAACACCCCCCAACGCAATGCCCATTTCGCTTCGTCGAAATATTGTGCCGCTTCACTGGTGGCACTCCATTCTGGAACTGAGGAACGGACATTCAACAATTCGGCCACCTTTGCCGCCAGATGATTGATGACTTCCGACAAATTCGTACGACTCCCGCTGACTTCAAAACTCAACGGCGCACCACCTTTCGGCGGAGTTAATCGGGCATTGATGGTGACCGTTTCCTTGGAATAGCCGTTCTGGTCCACGATGCCGTCCAACAGATAGCTGCCATCCCAAAACGCCGATTCATTCGATTTCAATTCCTTTTCCTCGCTTAACAATTGCATTTTTTGCCGTTCCAAGACAAAAAATCGTCGTTCCTGACTTAATCGCTGGACGGTCAGGAGCTTTAATTCACGTTCCGTTTCCAGCTCATCTGTGGATGAAACCGCAGCGCGGAGATTTATGATTGAAATGGGGATGGCATCTTTGGGTAACAATGCCAATTTGGGCAGAAATGAATCGAGATAAGACGCAACGGAACCCGACCATTGAACCGCGTCTTTCAAGGGCCACGGAAAACTTCCATCGGTCAAAACCACTCCCGGTTTGACCGCAATCAGTCGCGTGATCAAATTTGTCGCCTGCGGCGTTCTAATAATGTCCAACAATAGCAGTCCATCGGCGCCGAGCATCCGGCCAAGCTTCAAATCATCGCGGTTGGCCGCCGACATTCCCTGTTCGCGATAAACCTTTTCAATTTGATTGCGCTCCAGTAATTGGATTTTCTCGTTGGTTGAAAGTTGGGCGGTCAAAACATCCGCCGCCGTTATTGCTTCGTCCGATTCCGAAATCAAGGCAAGCCGGACCGGCGCATTCGTTTGCGCCGACAATTTCGCCGTCGCAACCAGAACCAAAATAATCCAAAACCATTTTTTCATCGCCATTCTTTCATATCACAATCGGCCCAGGTCCTTCGCTTCGATTTTTAAACCTTGGTCCAAAGCAATCCGCCCGTTGCTCGACCAGAGAAAATGATTACCCGCCAAAATAATCCCGCCGCGCGCGTCTGAAAGCACCGATACTTCCTGCCCGGCCATGGGAATTTCCTGGCCGCTGAAAGTCACAAAGGAGGTGCACTGCTTGCCGTTGCAAATGCGAACGTAGATCGGCGTCGAATCAGGCACATCGTCGCGATCCGATAAAATCAGTTTGAACCCGTTTTTATCCCACGTAATGGCCCGCACACGATTGGGAAACACCGCTAAAGTTTCACGGATGAGTTTTGTGCTTTGCAAAACATCTTCCGGCGAAACGGTTTCCACCCGCCCGCGCCAGTGACCAATCGCGAATGCCGCCAAAATGCAAATTGCTGTCGCCAACCCCCAAGCCAGTCGCGGAAACCAATTTTGCTCCTGGCGAACAGTTTTGGCCTGCGGCTGATTTAGCCGACTTGCGATCTGGCGCGGAAACCTTTCCCAAAATTCGTCCGGTCGTGTCGGCGCCTGCGCTTTCTTTAAAATGGATTCGAGTTCAGAGTTGTCCATGCGAAATGGGTTGCAACCAGCGTTTTAATTTTTGCCGCGCCGCGAAAACCCGCCACGAGATCGTCGCTTCCGTGCAGTTCAAAAGCTTCGCGGCACTGGCATGGCTGTGATTTTCATAAACCGTCAACACAATGGCGGCGCGTTGTTTTGCCGGGAGCTTGGCCAGGGCGTTCTGCACGCGGCGCGATAATTCGTCAGGGAATTCATCACGCGCATCATGTCTCAAAATGGCGTCCTTCGACCATATCGTATGAATCTCGCTGCGGCGTTTCTCGCGCGTGCGCCAATTCAAACTCAAATTCAAGGCAATTTGGCAAAGCCACGTGGAAAACTTTGATTCACCGCGAAAGGTATCAAGTTGCCGGTACGCGCGCAAAAAAGTTTCCTGCGCCAGGTCCTCCGCGTCGTCAAGCGAACCCGTCATCCGAAATGCCACTGAATGCACCATTTTTTGATATTGTTTCACCAATGCGGCATAGGCCTCCGTGTCTCCGGCGAGGCTGTTCTGAATCCAGTTGAGTTCGTCCGGCGGAGCCATGCGCGCCATCTTAATCCATCAGACCAATGGACACAGCAATTCCTTTGAAATATCTGGAAAGCATGAGAAATTGGCTCAGCGCTTATGTTTGTTACCAGCGATCCAAATCTGATGGTCGGCGGCTTTGGTCTGGGGTTCCTGGCGCTGGCCGTTTTCTGGCGGCTGATTGTCTGGGTCCGCGAGGCGCCGCCAACGCCTGATCCGTGGGACGCGGAAGTTGAACAGAAGCTGCAGGAACCGGAAGCCCAGGAAATTTGCCGCCGCTGTTTGACCCCGCAAGAACCGGGCGCCTGGTTCTGCAGACATTGCGGAGTTGCCGTCGGCCCTTATAACAACCTGATGCCCTTCCTGAATGTGTTCTCCGAAGGCGAGGTTTTGAGAAACGGCGTTGGTGGCCGGTTTCGTAACCGACCGTTTATTTTGATCGGTTACTTCCTTATTACGCTGGGAATTTTTCCGTTCCTGGCGCCAATCTATTGGCTTTCACTTTTACTGAATTGGAAACGCCCGTCTGAACCGCAGGAATCTGCCGATCCTCACGATTCTTGACCGCTTTTATTTACCTGGTGGAATTTAGTTCGCAACACCTACGAAGCCGGTGCGGTGGTGTCACGGGTGTAGGAAAACGAATGTCCCCAGCGAACAATTGGTTTTTCAAAGAAATGCCACGAAACGGTGGCCAGAAGTAAAGTCACCAGAAACGCTCCAAAAGTTACAACACCATCCAATGGGTCGTTTATTGCGGAAAGATCCTTGCTGGAAATCAGACCGTGCGCCAGACCGTCAATCGCCAAATGCACCAGGAAAATTCCATATGCGATAATTCCCAGGTTGCGCAAAGGCGAAAGGCGCATTGTCCCGGCAATGATTCCGTTTTTCGCAGTTATCACGATTAACAACAGGCACGTATAAAATAATGGCATCCAGGAGTAACCCAAAAACACCATCTCAAAAGAGGTTCGCGAGTTTATGCGACCAGTGCTTAAGTAAATCATCCCGACCAGCAACACCACCAATGCAGGGTAAAGATGGCCTTGATTCTTTTCGAGCCAGCTGCGAAGCCGTTCATGTCTGATCCAATAGGCGCACAGAACCCCCATCAACAGTGCGTCTGCCCGATAGGGCAGCAATACGTACACAAAAACCTCCGGATGGTAGAGATACGAATACAGCCTGAGCAAAGGAATGAGCAAAATCATCGAGACCAGTACGTAGGGAAGTTTGCGAAGGGGCACGAACCGTATCAGCAAAGGTGCGAGCAGGTAAAATTGCTCTTCGACGGCAAGCGACCAGGTGGATTCCAGCCAGTGAGGGCCAAATATTTCCCTTTTGGCGATGAAAAAATTCTGCAAAAAGAGCGCGTAAGACCAGTTGGGATATCGGGGAGCAAAAGTATCCGCTTGCCAGTGTTGCTGTAGCGAAGACGAGAGCGTCTGGTCCAGGATGATGAATAATATCAGCCATAGAAAATATAATGGGAAAATCCGGCAAATCCGCCGAAGGTAAAACGTTTTGAAATAATTTTGGGTATTACGTTGGTCCAGCAGGATTCCCCCGATGAGAAAGCCGGACAATACAAAGAAAAGATCCACTCCGCTCCAAGACAGAACGAAAGCATTATTTATGAATTCGACTATCGGGTTGCCATATGGCCTGAGCCGGCCGGCAACGTAATGATGGAATACAACCAGGAGAATTGCCAACCCCCTGAGACCGTCCAATTCGGGGATGCGAACGCCGGTTTTGATATTGAAAGATCTCACCCGGCAATCGTCACCTTTGTGACTGTTGAATTGAGTCCAGGGCGAAACCGATTGCGCGCTGGCTGTCTCGCTTTAACCATGCGCCACTTTTATAAACGGGTCTGGGTATCGCTGGTTGGTTACGTGCGTCCATGGCCCCATTCTTAATCGATTCGCCATCCATTTCAAGGTCATCGTCGTCTCGTGTCGCAATCGATCCGCAATCCTTGCCTTTCGCGGGTCCCTCTTCCAATGTGCCTCCAAGTCGGTCTCCTTCCACCCCCAATCCGTAAATCCCTCTCGCATGCTTCTGTCCCACCTCAAACGCCCCGATGGCGAACCGGAATCCGTCGATCCTCACGATTCTGAACCGTCATAATGTACCGGGAGGAACCGCTCGGGTTGAATCAAGAAGCAACGCAATTCAGCCCCAACCGCGTACCGGCCTGGGCCGTCTCATGCCATAGGACGATGAGTTCGTTGAGATTTTGCAGCCACGGCAATACCCGATTCTCCAGGGCATTGGAAAGCGGGGTGGGATCATCGGAATGGCAGACTGCATCCACGTCCTTGATGATGGCGGCAACCTGTTCGAGCTGCCACTTGCGAAGCTGGGTGAGGGAAGCACGGCCATTGGCCGGTCCGCAGGCGTTGTCCGGCAACAGACTCAAGCTGAGCACCGGTTCCTTCAGTTGCCTGGCCAAATTCCACCAGAGTTCGCGCGCCACGCGAACGTCGTTAATCAGAACGAGGGTGATGGCGGTCTCGACGCATTCCCGCGCCTGACCGACTTGTTGAAGCGCCGTCTTGAGCAGGAGGAGAGACCGCTCCTCCAACGGTATCGTTTCCGCTTCGACACGGCAAAAACCGCTCCCCTTGACCAGCGGCAAAGCGAGGTTCAACGGCTCATCGTCAACGCTCAGGGAACACAAAATGCGCTGTTTTTCGAGGGCCAGCGTTTCGAGATAACAGCGAATGGCAGGAAGGGAACGGTAATCCGACGGCGGTGACACGGGCAAACCATCGAGTATTATTTCAATTGTTTCATTGACTTCCGGTGCCTCAAACGACTGGTTACGCATGCCTCCTGAATCCGCAATTGGCGTGCCTAAAACAGGAACCGTTGGAAAAGTTATTCACATTTAATTCACAAAAGTCACCAGCGAGAATGGGTTGCTTTTACCCAGGCTTTTTAACGATGCTGCCAGTCCAACCACCTGTAGGACAGAAAGTTTCAACAAGCAATCGGACCATGTTTTGGCCATGTGACGGGATTATTTCGCCGGGTTCGCCCCCCGGACGCGCATGTGAAGTGAATAAAGCGACGTGCTCGCAGTAATGAACAGGGTCCGGTGATTCTTGCCCCCAAAACTGACGTTGGCCGTCCACGGTTCCAGCACCTCGACGTGTTCAATTTGTTTGCCGGTTTTATCGAAGATGGTCACGCCATGACCGCTGAGGTAAATGTCGCCGTCCTCGTCAATCGTCATGCCGTCGGAACCCATTTTACAAAACAGCGTTTTGTTCCTGAGCGAGCCGTCCGGCTGAATGTCGTAACGCCACGTTTGTCCCGCGCCAATGTCGGAGACGAAAAGGGTTTTGCCGTCCGGCGTGCCGGTGATGCCATTCGGTTTTTTCAAGTCGTCCCTGACGCGCTCCAGGTTTTTACGGCCGGGCGAAAGGTAAAAAACCCCTTGGTTCGTCAGCGCCATCGTGTCGTGATCCCACCATTGGCGCTGGTAAAATGGATCGGTGAAATACATCGCGCCGTTGGGCGCGACCCAGACATCGTTCGGACCATTAAGATATTTGCCCCGGTAATCCTTGACGAGCACCGTCACTTTTTTGTCAGGCGCAATGGACCAAAGTTCGTTGTGTTCGTCCGCACAGGCAATCAAATCGCCTTCGGCATCAAAATACATCCCATTCGCACGACCGGCGGGCTCGAGAAACGCGGAAAGTTTTCCAGCCACGCTCCATTCCATGATGCGATTGTTCGGCTGGTCGGTGAAAAAGACATCACCGGTGGTGTCGCACGTCGGGCCTTCGGTGAAGGCAAAACCGCCGGCCAGTTTTTCAAGTTTCGCACCCGGGGCGATGACGCCTTCAGCGAACGTCAACGGCACAACGGTAAACCCGAATAAAACGAAACACAGTGACAGGGCCGCTTTCATAATGGGCGAATAGTCTGTCGCTTCGGTGGCGGAGAATCCACTCAAAACGTTTCTTGTTTTTCCAGGCAATGTAACGCATTTTTGAAGACGCTGGCATTTTTGGCACACGAGCATGCAACCGGGAACCAGAAAATTTCTGCGCTTTCTGCAAAGTTGGGTTATCAACACCTTTGCGGTGTTGATCGCGGCCATCATCCTGCGCGGTCACATTCGTTACGGAGATTCGGCAGACCTGATCGTCGCCTCGTTGTTATTGGGCATTCTCAATGCGTTTGTCCGGCCGATTTTAATACTCCTCGCATTGCCGCTGCTGATTTTCACGCTCGGCCTGTTCACCCTGGTCATCAATGCCCTGCTGCTTTACTTCGTCGGCGTGCTGATGGGGCCGCACTTCCAGGTGGATAGTTTTGGATTCGCTTTTCTCGGCGCGCTCATCATCAGCATCGTGTCAGTCGCGCTGAACGTTTTGACCGGCAGCGCGCGTGTCACCGTCCGCCGCCGGCCGCCCCCGCCCAAAAGCCCCCGCGATGGCGGCGGCCCGGTGATTGATGTGTGAAATAAAGTTTTAAGTTTTTAATTTTGAGTTTTTAGCTTTGGCAAGCCGCCGCTGACCGTTTTAACTAAAAATAAAGAACTAAGAATTCAGAATTTTGAGCGGTAGGCTGTGCGCAGCGTCTTGATTCCACGCGCTTGAAACTCCCGCTCGAAATCCGTCGGTAATTCCATCAGTTCGAGCGGCGTTTCAATCTGCTGAAACTCCCGGTTCGCGCCAAATACTTCGGTCATTTGCTGAAAGTAATTTTCGTCATCCGTGCGCAAATAAACCCCGCCGCCCGGCATGAGCGCGGCCCGGACGATTTCGGGAAAATGTTCATTGATGAGCCGGTGTTTGCGGTGTTTTTTCTTCGGCCAGGGGTCCGGAAAATAAATATGCAAGACCGACACCGAATGTGGCGGCAACAGAAATTCCGAAAAATAAGACGATTCAATGCGCACGCCGCGCAGGTTCGTCAGCCCGGCGCGACGACCCTTGCGGTCGAGCTTGCGCAGACGGCCGAGCAGCCGTTCGACGCCGATGAAATTCCTTCCCGGATGGCGCTGGGCGTACCCGGCAAGAAACGAAGCGTCGCCACAACCGAGTTCCACCTCCAGCGGCTGCGGTTTTGGGAACAGCTTTGCCAAATCCATTCGCTCGACGATGGACGGCAAATCGTAAATCAGGTTGTTAACTGGATCTTCGCGCGACCGCATGTCACAAGTTAATTGTAACTCCAGTAATGGGTCAATGAATGGCGAGGCTGCCGCGTGGCCTCGAAGCCCACCGGCCGCCTGGGAAATTGCGATCAACGCCTTGACAACCCTGTATCATTAAGCCCATGGAAAACAACGCATCGCCGCCGGCGCGGATTCTGGCCAGGCATCACGGTTACGGTGGTTACACAAAGACGACGGTTGTCCGGGTCGTTGAGAACGCAACTGGCGTACCGAACGCGGAAAGGAAAATCGAAGACTGGCTCCGAATCACCCGTATCCATTGGAAGCGCGCCGTCTCGTTTTTCGCGATGGCAATCATGGCTGGCCTGGCCGCCGGCTGCGCGACCCCGCCTTCGTTCCCCGCCGAACGGTCGTTGAGCTGGGGTGACCAGGGCGACGGCACGTATCGAAATCCCATTCTGCCGGCGGATTATTCGGACCCGGACGCCATTCGCGTCGGAAATGATTTTTATCTGATCGCGTCGGATTTTCACTTTGTCGGCATGCAGATGTTGCATTCACGCGACCTCGTGAATTGGGAGGTCATCGGTCAGATATTTCACCGGCTGACCATGTCCCCGAATTACGATGCGATGACCGGCTACGCCCAAGGCACGTGGGCGCCGACGTTACGTTATCATGACGGCACGTATTACATCTTCGTCTGCACGCCTTTCGATGGATTGTTCATGTGGCACGCCCAAAATCCCGCCGGGCCGTGGTCAGAGACGGTGACCGTCAAGGCCGTGGAACGCTGGGAAGACCCCTGCCCGTTTTGGGACGACGACGGCAAGACTTATCTGATTCACAGCCTCAAGGGTGCCGGCCCGTTAATCCTGCACCGGATGAGCCCGGACGGCACGCGATTGTTGGATGATGGCATGGAAGTTTATCACGGCCCGACGGCGGAAGGCCCGAAACTCTTCAAACGAAACGGCTGGTATTACATTTCCCTTCCCGAGGGCGGTGTCAGCACGGGCGGCCAGACGGTGCTTCGCTCAAGAAATATTTACGGACCCTACGAACGGCGCGAGGTGTTGCCTTATGGCAGCCCGCATCAAGGCGCGTTGGTGAAACTCGCCAACGGCGACTGGTGGTTTCTGTGCTTCAAGTCCAGCGGTTTCCTTGGACGCATCACTTATCTAATGCCGGTCACATGGGGCGCGGATGGCTGGCCGGTGTTCGGCGATAACGGCCATGCCGTGGACCAATGGAAAAAACCAAACGTCGGGCGCGTTTATCCCATTCAACATCCGCAACGAAGCGACGATTTCAATGCTCCGGTGCTGTCTCCCATCTGGCAATGGAACCACAACCCCGTCAAGGAAGCTTGGTCATTGACCGCGCGGCCGGGCTGGCTGCGGCTCAACGCCCTGCCGGCCATGGGTCTGTCCACCGCGCGCAACAGCCTCACCGAAAAACTGTGGGGACAGGCCGGCGTCATTGACACAAAATTCGACGTCGACGCCCTGAAGGATGGCCAACGCGCCGGATTCGCCTTCATGAGCGGCGACGTGTTTGATGGGGTGGGAGTGACGCAAAGCAACGGCATGCGCCGAATCACCTGGAATGGCGGCGACGGTCCGGTGGTGGATGGCAAGGACGTGTGGTTCCGTGGCACGTACCGTGGAAAAGACGCCCGGCTGCTTTACAGTACGGACGGCGGACACTACATCGACACCGGGCTGGCGGTGGAATTGAAGTTCGGCAAGTGGAAAGGCGCGCGGCTGGCCTTGTTTTGTTTCGGACCAAACAGCGGAAGCGCCGACGTGGATTTTGTCAAATACAACCTGGAAAGATAAGGATGGTCGGGGCGGTGAGATTCGAACTCACGACCTCTTGTACCCGAAACAAGCGCGCTACCAGGCTACGCTACGCCCCGACGCCGGACAGACAAGACTGCCAGTATCGGCCAGAAAAGCAATGTGGAATTTTTGAACAATCGAGGGGAAAGCCGCTCCAACCCGGCAAAGAAGTTGCTCATCTTATTTTCCTGGGGCAAGCTTGGTAGACATGGCGGGTGTCAGCACACAGTTTGATTCTTTGCGGTTCAGCAGTCTTGAATCAAGGCGGCTGGCGTGGGCTTTTGCCTTGTCACTCGCGGTGCATTTGCTGGCGTGGGGCGGTTATGAATTCGGGAGGGAATTCAACTTGTGGCAGCGGTTCCACCTCACTCCGCTGCTTCAGTTCATAAAAGCCAAACCGAGGCAGCCGTTACTTCAACAACCCGAATTGCAGTTTGTGGATGTACCTTCGACACAGGCGACGACCGAGGCACCCAGGAACGCAAAGTATTATTCCAACCAGAATTCGCGCGCGGCCAACCCGGAAGCGAATCGCGACGCGGAGATTCCGCAACTGAGCGGCACACAAACCGAGGTCGCCAAAACCGAGAACACGCCGCGCCCGGATTTCTCCAAACTTCAACCCGCCATGCAACCTTCCCGGGAACAACCGGAAGCGTCGCGGCAGCAAAATGCGGGTGATTTGACGTTCGGCAAACCATCGGACGCCCAGCCAACGGAACAACCGCGGCCGCGCACTCTGGAGCAGGCACGCGCCCAACAGAACCGGTTACCCGGTGTAAAAATGAAGCAGGAAGGCGGCGTTCATCGTGAAGCACTGGTGCCATCGCTGGATGTGAAGGCAACGCCGTTTGGCGCGTATGATGCCGCCTTCATCCGGGCCGTGACCCAGCGTTGGTACGATTTGCTGGACAGTCGGCAATTCGCCCGGGACCGCACCGGCAAGGTGATTTTGCGATTTCGCTTGAATTACGATGGACGCATCTCCGATATGAAGGTCATGCAAAACACCGTGGGGGATTTGTTGGGATACGTTTGCCAGGAGGCGGTGACGGACCCCGCACCTTTCGCCCAGTGGCCGACGGATATGCGGGCCATGGTGGGTCTGGATTATCGCGAGATTACGTTCACTTTTTACTATTACTGACCGGATAGCGGTGGAAGACGAAAAATTTTATGGACATGCTCATTTACATTTTACTGGGCGCAACCTCGGTCGTCGGACTGACGTTTATCGTCGAGCGCGCGCTGGCGTTGCGCTGGAAAAAAGTCGTGCCGCCGGCCATCACCGAGGTGCTCGCGGACTGCCGGTCACGCGAAGACGTGAAGGCGCTGTGCCACGTCTGCCGCAGAAAACCGTCACCGCTCGGACGATTGCTGTTGCTCGCCTCGGAGCATCTGGACTGGCCCAAAGTGGACAACGTGGACGCGCTGCAAACCGCCGCGCGCCACGAAATCGTCCGGCTGGAACGGGGGCTGGTGGTGCTCGAAATCATCGTCGGTATCGCACCGCTGCTGGGGCTGGTCGGCACCATTGCGGGGATGATGACCGTATTCGGCGATGTTGGGCAAACCGGTTTGAACGACGCCGCGAAATTGGCGGCCGGCATTGCCTTGATTTTGCGTGCGACTCTCATCGGCCTGCTCATCGCCATTCCTTCGCTGATTTTCTGGAGTTATTTCAGCAAAAAAGTCGAGGTGTTCGCCGTCGAGATGGAAGCCATCTGCGATGATTTCGTCCGGCGGCAGTATTCGGAAATCGCGGCTGGCATCTCGGATTCCGGGAAGCCGTCTGTCCCAGCCGCCAGACGCCAGACCCCAGCTCCGAACTGACATGCGCTTTTTCGTTCGCAAACGCCGCACCACCCCCGCCGTCATCATCGTGGCGCTGATTGACGTGCTTATTGTGCTGCTGATTTTTCTGCTCGTGACGACCACGTTCAAACAGCAGGCGGCGCTGAAACTGGCGTTGCCCGAATCCTCCGAAGCCAAAAAAGCCGGCGCGAATGAAAACCCGCCGTTCATCGTGAGCATTGACGAAAAAGGAATTTACTATCTGGAAAAACTGCCGGTGACGTTCGAGCAATTGCAGAGTGAATTGGTTTCCCGGGCGGAGAAAAACCCGCAACTCATCCTCGCCATTAACGCCGACGAAAAAGCGCCGTGGGGAAAAATCGTGAAAGTGCGCGATGCGGCCGCCAAAGCGAAGATCAAATCCCTCGTCGCCTACACCAAGGAAACCGCCAAGCCGTAAATTAAAATTGGAGGAGCCGACGTGAGGAGGCTCACGCTCCCCAATGCGCGGAATGTACTGAATAGATTTGAGCCTCGTTACCTCGGCTCCTACAAAGTTTCATTTCAACAACTCTTCCGCAATCTGCACGGCATTGAGTGCCGCGCCTTTGAGCAACTGGTCGCCGCTCACCCGGAAACACAACCCGTTGTCCAGGGCGCAATCCTGGTGGAGACGTCCGCTGTCAAAGCAAAAAATCAAAAACCCCGTCGCCTACGCCAAGGAAACGGCTATCGGAGACAAAATCACTTTTTGTTGGCAAAGCCAAACCGCATCTGATAAAGTGGTCCCTCTTATGAAGGCTTCGCGGATGTCACGAATAACACGCTCGTGGCTGTTTCGCACCTTGGTGAAGAAGGAGGCGTCAGATGTTCGCTCAAGACTATCTTAATCTACGGTCAGTTTGTCTTGCGTCGTCTGAAGAATGGGACTGTACAGGAGAGGGACTTGTTTTTGTCTTCGTAAGAGAGGGAGATGCGAATTATGCCTCTGGCCCGGTTATGCACCAAATTACCTCTGGAGACGTTCTTGTTCTGGATGCAATGTCGGGAGGCAAACTGCGTGTCCCCAACAAAGGCGGGATGGTGTTTTGGCACTTTTCCCTTTGCCTCGAACACCTGCTCCCCCTGTTTGCCGTCAACGAAATATATTTGCTGCGGGATGTCAGCAACGTTTTCAAAAGTGCGAGATTGTATCCGGCTTCCAGCGTGCCAGCACAGAAATGCCGCCGGCTTTTTAGAGAAGCCCCTTCCCAGCCCGGTCCCGATCATCGCAGTCACCTGCTGAGAGTCGCCGCCGCGATCCTCGCTGTGGAGCTTAAAACGGCAGAGCCGCAACAAAGCGAGCCTATCCGGAGCGAGGGACACTCGACTGAGCAATTCGAAAAATTATCGATGGCCGAACTCTTGAATTCATCTGTCGGCGAATTAGCGATCAAATTTAGTTGCAGTCGGCGTCATCTTAATCGCTTGTTTCATCAACACTTTGGAGGTTCCACTGCCACCTTGAAAATGGAAGTGCGCTTGTTAAAGGCTGCGTCTTTGTTGAGGAACTCTGACACTAAAATCATCCGGGTGGCTGAGGAATGCGGATTCAATCAGCTGAATCTTTTTAATACACGCTTCAGGCTGCGATTCGGTGCCAGTCCAAGGCAGTGGCGAAAGGTGGTGATTCAAAACCCACAGGCTGATCTGGACTTTCGCGGCGCGAGTTGTCCGCTGCGGACCAACGGCTTGTGCCCCGTGTACCAAGAGGAACCCCAAACCCTGCGGGCCGGTGGTGAGAAGGTTTTGCCAGCTCGGAAGGAAAGTATTCCAGGCCGCTCCATAACTCCCTTGCTGTGCGGAATGACCACCCGGAATCATCCGAAAGTGAATACCCCAGCCGCTCTTGGAACTGACTTGAGCACTACCGTCCGTATCACTCCGTAGAAGATATCGTGACGAGGCTGTTTTCAGAACAGCCGGGCCGCGCCCGATCGAGGTAAAAGAATCCTCCCAGCCCCGGCAAAAAAATCAAACCGGTCGTTTGAGACCGGCTTGATACGGAAATCCAGCCTGATCAATCTTTATTGCGTGCGAGTCCTGCGCAGCATCCGCATAGAAAACGGCAGCAGTAGCAACGCGCCGACGAGCATCGCCATCATGGTGGGTTCGGGAACGACCGTGATCGAATCGAAGTTTGCGCTCGCGGGGATGATGCTGGCGCCGTTGTCCCAATTGCCGATCTCGACACCGGCTGCATTGACCGTCATGTCCCCGATCGTGTACCCGCCGTATGTGATGGCGTCAAGAGCCGACAGGGTCATACCCCAAGTGCCGACCGCGGCGGAATAATCAGCATTGTAAGCATGGATTGCGGAAGAACCATTCAGAGGCGATCCGCCCATGCTGATGATGTGGATTACGTCAGCAGGGTTGGCGTCCGGACTCACCTTGATATTCCAGTAAGGCTCGACCCCGCTCGGCCCGGTCGCTGCGCCGTAAAGACTGTAACTTGCGCTGAAAGAGCTCAAAGTTCCCAGTGGACCCTGGACGAAGACCGCCGGGATGTCACCGGAAGTCTCTAAGGCACCGGAGTCGGAGGTGTATAGTGCCCACAGAGCCGGTGTCGACCCTGAAGCCGGAACATATTGCGAGTCTGAACCAGGACCATACGGCGTTGAGGGAGTCAAGCCGCTAAGGTCGGTACCCGTATAGATCTGCGCGCTGGCGCTCACGGCGACGGTCAAACTGACTGTGAGTATTGCTATTTGTAATTTTTTCATGTTTTCTTTCTTATTTCGACCACTGTGGAAAGCGACTTCTGGCTCGACGTCCAAGCCACAAATCCTTCTGTTATGCGGGTGGTCTGGTTCTCGGCAAACTGAGTTTGCACACTGGCTATCTTCCACGAGTGATGGAACCAAAGCTATCCCTCTTTGGGACATTTTTAGTCACATTTGGGACATCGGTGGGGGTAGGCGAGTTCTTCAAAAATCTGAGCGGATCCTAATGAAAGGCTCTTAATTGAGCTCAAATTTTTGCATGACGCTTGAAATTATGGCGCAACCAGATCCAATTTGGTCCGGTGGTTGGGCACCGTTTTATAACCATCGGTTGTCGGTTCAACGGCAGTGGCTTTTATCGGATCGCCACGCCGTGAAAAAGATGTCGTAGCACCCGCGTCTCGCGGGTTCAATTCGGCGTCCCGCCGAATTGTGTGGCGAACGTGCAATCACGGTAACTCAAAAGAAGGACGGTAACTTGGGTTGGCAAATGGTTTCGGGCGCGACGCCCGAAACAACCCGCGGGACGCGGGTGCTACCACAAATCTTTTCGCATCCTTCGTACAACCGGATCTTCGCGCCTTGGCGTCCTGGCGGTTGATTTTATTTCAGCAGCTCTTCCGCAATCTGCACCGCGTTGAGCGCCGCGCCTTTGAGCAGTTGATCGCCGCTCACCCAGAAACACAGCCCGTTGTCCAGCGCGCAATCCTTGCGGACGCGGCCGACTTCACAGTTGTATTTCTCCGAGGTGAACAGCGGCATCGGATATTTCTTGTTCTCCGGCTCATCCACGAGGTCAAGGCCGGGCGCCTGCTTCAAAACCTTGCGCGCGGCGTCCACGCTCACCGGTCTTTCGAACTCCGCGCTCACCGCGATGGAATGCGAACGATAAACCGGCACGCGCACGCAGGTCACGCTCGCCCGAAAATTCGGATGGTGCATGATTTTACGGCCCTCGTTTTCCATTTTCATTTCCTCCCTGGTGTAGCCGGTCGGCAGAAAGGAATCCACCTGCGGCAGCACGTTGAAGGCAATTTGATGCGGAAATGCTTCCTTCGTCACCGGTTTGCCGGAAACGATTTCGTTCACCTGCCGCTTCAATTCTTCCATCGCTTTCGCGCCCGCGCCGCTCACCGCCTGGTAGCTGGACGCAAAAATGCGTTTCACCGTGAACGCCTTGTGCAGCGGATACAACGCCATGAGCGTGATGGCGGTGGTGCAATTCGGATTGGCGATGATGCCCTTGTGCCATTTCACGTCGGAGGCGTTGATTTCGGGAACTACCAGCGGCACGGTTTCGTCCATGCGAAAGGCGCTGGAATTGTCCACCACCACGCAACCGGCCTTGGCGGCGATGGGCGCGAATTCCTTGGAGATAACGCCGCCCGCGCTGAACAGCGCGATGTCAATGCCGGCAAAGGAATCCCTGGTGAGTTCCTTGACCGCGACGTCCTGGCCGCGAAATTTGAGCTGCTTGCCGACCGAACGCGCCGACGCGAGCAACGTCAGTTTGCCCACCGGAAAATTTCTCTTTTCCAGGGTCTTGATCATTTCGACGCCAACGGCGCCCGTTGCGCCCACCACGGCCACATGTGGATTCCGGTTCATAAAAAGGCGTCCAATATAGCGTTTGCTGGCCGCGTGTCAACGAGTTGGCGACAGGTTGTGCATAAATTTCTTCGCTTTCTGATTGACCAAAGCCCCCGCTTATGACGAAATGATAGCCTAGTCTATTCAAATGCCGAAAGTCTCAGTCAGAAACGGGAACGGCTCGCGGACGGCGGGCACGACTAAATACGACGCGCATCATAAAGTGTTGTCGCAAACCTACGGCGCGTTCGCCGATTTGCGCCGCGAACTTTCTGATTCGAAGGCGACGGTCGCCGAGCGTGAGGACATTCTTCGCGGCTTCGCCACCTGCCCCGATTCGCAACGCTCGTGGCTGTTGCTCGAGGATTATTTCGAAAAACTCTCGCTTTCGCGCCGCGATTTTCCCGATACGAGCTGGTGGCCGCGTTTGCTGAATGCCCAGGGCAAGACGCGTCTGGAAGAACTCGCCTTTCTGTTTCTGCGGGCCAAGCGTTCCGTGCCACCCGAACTGCAGTCCCATGCCAGCCTCGACCGTTTTGCCCGGGCCGAGGAGGCCGAGCAGGAACAAAAGCTCGTGCAGGAACTTGAGAACTGGCTGTCCCCGCCCGCCATGCCATTGCTCGAAACGCCGCGCGCCGTTTTGCGCGTCGTCTGCCGTCTGCAACCGGACGAGGACGAGCCGTCGCGTCACCGCCTGGTCGTACAATTCCTTTTGTCGCGCCCGCGCACCGGCGAAAAAGCGCGCACGCTCCGCGAAATGATTGATCTCGTCGTCCGCGCCACCCACGAACAGGAGCTGTTCCCGCCGGCCGACTGGGAATTCATCCAATGGATTGCCGATACGCATCGCAACCCCGCCCTGCGGGACACGGACACGTTGATTTTGTCCGACGCCGAACTGCTGCAATGGCTGGCGCGCTGGGGCCACACGTCACGTCTCGAGTGCGACGGCAAACCGCTGCAATTTCATGGACAGGTCGCCGTGTTGTCGCCTCATCTGGAAAACGGCGACAAGGAACTTTCGTTCACCCATTACGTCGTTTTGCCGGATGGCAAAAACCATTCCATAGCCGGGGTGAAATTTTTCAACCGCCAGTCGCCGCTCGCGCTGGTCAGCAGCACGTTTTATTTGTTGCGCAACGCGCCACCGCCGGCTGTGCTGAAATATCTCGCGAACAAACCGTCCGTGCCCGTGCGCAAACTCAGCCATCGTCTGTTGCTGCATCTGCGCAAGACCCAATCGAATCATGGCGTGGATTGGGAACAGCTTTGCGTCACGCACAAGGCCCTGCCGCAGTTTGTCTTTGAATTGCTCGACGACACCGTGCGCCTGCGTTTGCTCGCCCGAAGCCAGCGCGACCACAGCGTCTGGTTCTGGAACGGCCATGAATGGGTCGCCAACGAATCCAAGCGGCGCCCGGCTGACAAACCGGAAATCCTCGACGATCCGCGCCTGGAACCGGCAACGCAATGGCTCCGCAAGCTGGACTGGTTCACCTCCGAACCCGGCCTGTGGATCGGCGATGCGAATGAAAATTTCCTGGGTTCCCTGGCGGGCGCGTGGGCGGAACGCCCCAAAGACACCGAGTTTCTCGGCAACCCGGCGTTTCACCGTTTGTTTCTGCAACCGCGCCAGCTCAAGCCGCGACTCGTCGTCAAAGGCAGCGGCATTGACTGGCTGGCCGTCTCCGCCGAATGGGAGGCGGAAGGGCTCAAACTCAGCAAAGCGGACCTCGAACGTCTTGCCAGCGCCACGAGCCGGTTTGTCAAACTGCCCAACTCCGGCTGGGTGGAACTCGACACGACCGCCGTGCAAGGCGCGCACGAAGCAATGGCGGACATGGGCGTGGACGGTCTCATTGCCGTGCCGCAAAAAGTCGGCCTGGAACACGTCGCCCATCTGGACGAGGACGGGTTTGCGCGCTTTACGGATTCACCCGAAGCCAAGGCGTTGCGCGGGCACATCCGCGATTTCAAAGGCGTGCCGGCCATTGATTTGCCCAAAGGTTTGCAGGCGGATTTGCGTCCGTATCAAAAAGACGGTTTCGATTTCCTCGCGCACCTCACAAAGGTCAGGCTCGGCGGGATTCTGGCCGACGACATGGGGCTGGGCAAAACGCTGCAGGCGCTGGCGTGGCTGGCGTGGCTCAAGGAACGCAACGCGAAAAATCCCAAACCGGCACTCGTCATCTGTCCCGCGTCCGTGCTGCACAACTGGCGGCGGGAAGCGAACCGTTTCACGCCCAACCTCAAGGTGCTCGTGCTCGAAAGCGGCGCGGCGCGCCACAATCTGCGCAAACAGATTCCGCAGCACGATTTGATCGTGACCAATTACGCCCTGCTGCGGCGCGATCTGGAGGAGCTGCAAAAATTCGCGTTCCGCGCAACCATCCTGGACGAGGCGCAATTCATCAAGAACCCCGGCGCGCAGGTCACCCAATCGGTCAAGCAACTCAAATCCGACCATCGCCTCGCGCTCACCGGCACGCCGCTGGAAAACCGGCTGCTCGACTTGTGGAGCATCGTGGATTTCATCCAGCCCGGTTACCTCGGCAACCAGGAACAATTTATCGAGACCTACGAACCGCGCCTGCGCAGCGGCGAGGAAGCGGCTCCCACGGTGGAGGCGCGCGGTGAGAAAACCGAATCCGCCCAGCGCATTGCGCGCCGGCGGCTTTCGGCCAAATTACGACCGTTGTTGCTGCGCCGTCTGAAAAAGCATGTTGCCAAGGACCTGCCCGACCGCATTGAGGAACGGCGCGATTGTCCGCTCGGTGACGAGCAGCGGAAACTTTACCTTGCCGAACTGCGCCGCAGCCGCGACCAGATCATGCATGCCGTTGCCGAACAGGGCCTCAACAAGAGCAAAATGCACGTGCTGGCCGCACTCACGCGGTTGCGCCAGATTTGCTGTCATCCGCAACTGGTCGGCAGCGACACCGCGTCCGGCAAAACCGAGACCTTGTTCGAGCTACTGGACCCGCTGGTTTCGGAAGGTCAGAAGGTTTTGGTGTTCAGCCAGTTTGTCCAGATGCTGCACCTGCTGGAAAAGGAATGTCAGACGCGGCAAATCAAAACGCACATTCTCACCGGCCAGACCAAGGACCGGCAACAGGTCGTCAGCGCGTTTCAGGGCGACACCAGCCCCGGCGTATTTTTGCTGAGTCTGCGCGCAGCCGGCACCGGCTTGAATTTAACCAACGCCAGTTACGTGGTGCTGTACGACCCGTGGTGGAATCCCGCCGTGGAAGCACAGGCCATTGACCGTTCGCACCGCATCGGCCAGACGCAGACCGTCAACGCCTACCGGCTGATTGCGCCCGGCACGGTCGAGGAAAAAATCTGGGAACTGCAACAGAACAAGGCGCAGACGATAGCGGATGTGCTCGGCGAGGAAGGTTTCGCCCGCAGCCTCACCGCCAACGATTTGGAATATTTGTTTGCGGAGGATTGAAGCTTGTTTTCGAATGCGAAAGCGCCAGAGGGCTGGCGCAGTCCAAGACGCTTCGCGTGGAACGGAAGCACCGCTAAGCGCGCCAGCGTCTTGGAGTGCGGCGGTCTTCCGCCGCTTTATGAATCGGCGTGGTCGCCAATGATCTGGAATACCTGTTCGCGGAAGATTGAGCTGCATGACAGTGGTATGGTGCGGTGGCATGACACCGCTTTTCTTAGCCGATCCATGCAGTTGAGAATGGATGCCAGCTGACAACCAACACGCGTAGGACAGGCGTCGCGCCTGTCTCAATCCAAGAATTTCTCCTCACTGTTTGGTGAC